>Ga0116192_1002345_pt1 | contig 12647 bp, 9 predicted proteins | sample AD_UKC113_MetaG_FD_89876 | JGI IMG/M metagenome (GOLD analysis project Ga0116192, IMG submission 89876) | Active sludge microbial communities of municipal wastewater-treating anaerobic digesters from Hong Kong - AD_UKC113_MetaG | ecosystem: Engineered > Bioreactor > Anaerobic > Digestate | place... | reverse complement strand
TGGGACGTTACCTGAGTCACTTCCGCAACCAGAAGGCCGGCAGCACCACGCAGCCGGACGAGAACTACGCGCGCGAAGTGATGCAGCTGTTCTCGGTGGGCCTGGTGCAGCGCAACCTGGACTTCAGTCCGGTGCTGGACGGGCAACTGGTGCCCCTCCCCACCTACGACCAGACCACCATCTCGCAGACCGCGCGCGTGTTCACCGGCTTCACCTACGCCGATGCACCGCGGGGATCAGGCCCGCCGAACTACAACGGCGCGAACTTCTACGCCGGCGGCGTCACCAGTGCGGCGCAGTACGCGCCGATGGCCTGCTGGGGCACCGAGCTGTTCCCGGCCAGCGGCACGGGCAGCAGCAACATGCGCCACGACATCGGCGCCAAGACCCTGCTGGCGGGCTTCACCCTGCCCGCCAACCAGACCTGCGCGCAGGACGTCAACCTGGCCCTGGACAACATCGCCGGCCACATGAACGTGGCGCCCTTCATCGCGCGCCAGCTGATCCAGCGCTTCGTCACCAGCAACCCCTCGCCGGGCTACATCCAGCGCGTGGCGACGGTGTTCGAGGACAACGGCCTGCCCGACCACGAACGCGGCGACCTCGGTGCGGTGATCCAGGCCATCCTGCTCGATGCGGAGGCGCGCACGCCCGGCGCCGCGAGCTACGGCAAGCTGCGCGAGCCGGTGCTGCGCCTCACCGCGCTGTGGCGGGCCTGGAGTGCGCAGGCGCCAGCGGCCGACGCCTACGGCGAGGTGAAGATGATCGGCACACTCAACTTCGTCAACGCCTTCGGCCAGCGCCCGCTGAGCTCGCCCACAGTGTTCAACTTCTACGAGCCGGACTTCGCCCAGCCTGGCCCCATCGCCGATGCCGGTCTGTTCGCGCCCGAATTCCAGATCACCAACGAAAGCACCACCTACTCGCTCAGCAACGGCCTGTACGCCTTCAGCGCACAGGCCTATGCCGGCATGAGCAACCCGCCGAGCGATCGTCCCCTGCTGGACCTGTCCGCGCTCGCCACCAATGCGGCCAACCCCGCCGCCATGGTGGCGCTGGCCAATGCACGCATGCTCGGCGGCGGCATGTCGCCGAACATGCAGACCACCCTGGGCAACATGCTCGCCTTCATGAGCGGCGCCAGCGCCAACGAGAAGGCCTGGTCGCTGGTCTACCTCGTGGCGCTCTCGCCCGAATTCGCCGCGCAGCGCTAAGGAGTCCGCCATGAGCCACACCCGCAACGCCCGCCGCGACTTCCTGCGCCAGCTCGCCTGCCTGGCCGCCAGCGGCAGCGCCGCCGCGCTCGTGCCGCAACTGCGCATGATGGGCACCGCGCTGGCTGCCGCCAGCACCCCCGGCACGCTGTCGGGCTATCGCGCCCTGGTGTGCATCTACCTGGCCGGCGGCAACGACTCGTGGAACCTGCTGCTGCCCTACGACCAGGCGCGCTACGACGTCTACGCCGCCTCCCGCGGTGGCGTCTACAACGCCGCCAGTAATGCCGCCGGCCTGGCCCTGGACCGCGCCACGCTGCTGACGCTCAGCGGCGCTGGCGGCTCCGGCTCGGGCAACTACGCGCTGCATCCGTCCGTGCCCGAACTGCGCAGCCTGTACGACGCGCAGAAGCTCGCCTTCCTGGTCAACCTCGGCAGCCTGGTGCAGCCAATCTCCAAGGCCGACTACAACGCCAGCGCCGCCCTGCGGCCGCCGCAGCTGTTCTCGCACAGCGACCAGGAGAACCTCTGGCACGTGGGCGCCGCGCGCGACGCGCGCTACGGCTGGGGTGGCCAGGCCGCGGCCGTGCTACGCCCGCAGTTCCCCGCCGGCAACAGCACGGTGCTGTCGCCCTGCATCTCCATCGCCGGCGCCAACAAGTTCGAGACCGGCAACGGCGTGCTCGCCTACCAGCTGTCGTCCGGCGGCCTGTCGGGCCTCAGCGGCGTGTGCAATCCGTCCGGCTGCACCGGCCTGGCCGGACAGCGCGATGTGGCCCTCAATCAGCTGCTGGCCGACAGCTACGCCGGCAACCTGATGGCCGACGAGTACAGGAAGACCTTCCAGCGCGGTCGCGACCTGTACGCCCTCCTCGCCGGCGGACTGGCCGGGGCCGACGGCAGCATTGCCACTGCCTTCCCGACGCAGAACAGCCTGGCCGACCAGCTCAAGATGGTGGCGCGCATGATCAAGCTCTCGCGCGCACAGGGCTACGCCGCGCGACAGATCTACTACGTGCGCTACGGCGGCTTCGACCTGCACGATGGCCTGATGGGCGCGGGCAACAGCGGCCACGCCGCCCTGCTCGGCAACGTGTCCAAGGCCGTCTCCGCGTTCTGGACGGCGCTGGGGGAGATCGGCGCGCAGAACGAGGTGACCGCCTTCAGCATGAGCGAGTTCGCCCGCACCCTGTCGTCCAACGGCAACGGTTCGGACCACGGCTGGGGTGGCGTGCAGTTCGTCCTCGGCGGCGGCGTGGTGGGCGGGCGCCTGTACGCCGACGGTGGCGGGCCGATCAGCGGCTTCCCCGACCAGAGCCTCAACGGCCCGGTCACCCTGTCGCGCGGGCAGTGCATCCCCGGCATCGGCATCGACCAGTACGGCGCCACCCTGGCGCGCTGGCTCGGCATCACGGCCGACACCGACCTCGCGGCGATCTTCCCCAACCTGGCGAATTTCAATCCGGCGTTCCGCAACCTCGGGTTCCTGGCGTGAACGCGGTGCGGCGTGGGCTGCGGGCGCTGGGCCTGGGGCTGGCCCTCGCGGCCGGCCCCGAGGCCCTGGCCTGGCCGACGGCGTGGGCGGTGCAACCCAGCGGCTGCGACAGTCTCGACGGCGAGCCGCCGCAGTTCACCATCGACTACCAGGCAGGCATCCAGGGCATCTTCAACACCTACTGCACCGGCTGCCACGAGGGCGATTTCCCGCCGGCGGGGCTCGATCTCGGCCCCGGCGTGTCCTGGGGCAACCTGGTCGGCCACGCCAGCAGCCAGGACGCCGGCCTGGTGCGCGTGGTGCCCAACCACCCCGAGCAGAGCCTGCTGTTCCACAAGGTGAACTGCGCCACGCCGGACGTGGGCAGCCGCATGCCGCTGGGTGGAGGCGCCCTGCCCACCGACCTGCAGGCGCTGATCTACGACTGGATCGCCGCGGGCGCGCCGGCTGGCGTCACCGACACCCTGTTCCGCGGCAGCTTCGAACCGCGCGGCTGAGTCCGCATCGTCAGGACGCGCGGCGCGTCGGATGCGCCCGCATCAGTCGATTCCGTAGGACTGCAGCTGCACCGGCAGGGTGCAGGTGGTCAGCGTCGGTGCCGGCGTGGCCGTTCCGCTGCCTCCGAGCGCGCCCGTCAACGTGTCGACGCGGAAGCGTCCGTCGGAGCCGGCGCCACCGCCGCCGAAGAACGGCGTCCCCGGCACGTTGCTGGCGCCGCCGAGACCGCCCGCGCCGAGCAGCGCGCCGTTGTTGCTGACCTGCGGCGCCGTCAGCACGAGCGCGCCGCCCGAACCGCCACCGCCGCCGCCGCAGTTGCCGGTACCGTCGCTGCCGCCGTCGCCGCCGTTGACGCGGATCGCACCCGTGGCGCCGATCTGGATCGAGACGCAGGAGCGGATCGAGATGGCGCCGCCACCGGCGCCACCACCGCCGCTACCGCACAGGAATCCCCCCGAGCCGCCGCCACCGCCCGAGCCGCCGAGCAGGGTGCTGATCGCCGCGTCTCCATAGGCCGGACCGCCCGCGCCGCCGCCACCGCCGGAGGATCCGCCCGTGGCGGCATAGCCCGCGCCGCCGCCGCCGCTCCAGCCCGCGCCGAAGGCGCCCGCGCCCGGACCCGTGCCGGCCTGCCCGTCCAGTGGGCCCTGGTTGTCGGAGTAGACGCCGTCGCCGCCGTTGCCGCCACCGCCCACGCCGATGCCGCCCACGCCGGCCTGGGTGGAGGTCACACCGGCGCTGCCCGCGGGTCCGGCGGCGCTGAGGACGCCGTCGATGGTGACCGCGCCGGTGGCGGAGATGAGCAGAGGGGCGTTGCCGGTGACCGTCACGGTCACGCCGGCGGCGATGTTGAACGTGGTGAACTCGTGCGGGCCGCCGGCCAGGCTGGTGTTGGCCAGGGCGTTGAACGCGCCTTCGCCACCGGCACCGCACTGCGCGCAGGCCTGCGCCAGTGCGGCAGCGGACGGCAATACGAGGGACAGCGCACAAGACAGCCGGATCAGCTCGCGACGCATGGATCTACCTCCCCTGTGACTCAGGACAGCGTTGACGTCGGGCCGGAGCCTCAGCGCTCCAGGATGGCGGTGACGCCCATGCCGCCGGCGGTGCAGATGGAAATCAGACCGCGTCCCGAGCCCTTCTCCTCCAAGAGCTTGGCCAGGGTGGCGACGATGCGCGCACCGGTGGCGGCAAAGGGATGGCCCACGGCGAGGCTGGACCCGGCCACGTTGAGCTTGGCCGGATCGATCGCCCCCAGCGGCCGCTCCTTGCCCAGGCGGTTCCTGCAGTAGTCGGCGCTCTCCCAGGCGCGCAGGGTGCACAGCACCTGCGCGGCGAAGGCCTCGTGGATCTCGTAGAAATCGAAGTCCTGCAGGGTGAGACCGGCGGCGTCGAGCATCTGCGCCACGGCCACGGTCGGCGCCATCAGCAGGCCCTCGCCGTGCACGAAGTCCACCGCCGCCACCTTGGCGTGGGTGAGCCAGGCCTGCACCTTGAGGCCGCGGCGCTGCGCCCAGTCCTCGCTGGCCAGCAGCACGGCCGAGGCGCCGTCGGACAGACCGGTGGAATTGCCAGCGGTGAGCGTGCCCTGGCCGGAGCTCTTGTCGAAGGCGGGCTTGAGCGCGGCGAGCTTCTCCAGCGTCGTGTCGGGACGCAGGAAACCGTCGCGCGCCAGGCCGCGGAAGGGCACCACGAGGTCCTGGAAGAAGCCGCGGTCGTAGGCCGCGGCGAGCTTGCGGTGGCTGTCGAGAGCCACCTGGTCCTGCGCCTCGCGCGTGATCTGCCACTCGCGCGCCATCAGCTCGCAGTGGTCGCCCATGGACTTGCCCGTGCGCGGCTCGGCCACGCCCGGCAGGTGGGGCTTGAGTTCCTTGAAGGAGAAACCGCCCAGCGCCGCCTTCAGCTTGTCCAGCGGCGTGCGCGCGCGATTGATGCGCAGGAAGCGCTGCTGCAGCGCGCGACTGTAGACGATGGGCACGTCGCTGGTGGTGTCCGAGCCGCCGGCGATGCCGGCCTCGATCTGCCCGCAGGCAATCTTGTTGGCGACGACGATGGCAGCGTCTAGGCCGGTGCCGCAGGCGCGCGTGAGGGTGAGCCCGGGCGTGGTGGGCGCGAGGCCCGAGGACAGCGTCGCCTCGCGCGCCAGGTTCCAGTCGGAGGAGTGGTGGATGACCGAGCCGAAGGCCACCTCGCCGAGCTCCACGCCGTGCAGGTTGTACTTCTCCACCAGCGCGCCGAGGGTCTTGATCGACATGCCGAGATTGCCGACATCGGCATAGGCGGTGTTGTTGCGGCAGAAGGGGATGCGGGTACCGCCGATCACTCCAACGCGTTGCGTGTTCACGATGCGCCTTCCTCGTGGGGGCCGCCGGGCGGCACTGGACGCCTATCATGCCTGCGCGGCGATAGGCGATCTATTCTAGGCAGCCGGCGCGCTCAGGACGGCGGCGACGCCTCGGGCGCGGCGATCGCCGCGGCATCCGTCAGCCACTGCGGCCACTCCGGCCAGAAGGTCCAAGCCGCGGGCGTGCGGCGGATCTGCGCGTCGAGGATATCGGCCAGGGCCTGCAGCGTGCCGTCCACGTCATGCGGGTCCAGCGGGGCGCCGATGCACAAGCGGCGCGTGCAGGCGACCAGGTCGAACTCGATCCAGTAGGGCACCAGCGGCACGCCGGCCTCGCGCGCCAGCGCCAGCAGGCCGTCGGGGAAGCTCGCGCGCTGGCCGAGCAGGCGCACCGGGCGCTGCCCGCGCGGGGCGAGGCGCGGCGGCATGTCGATCACGCCGACCACGCAGGCGCCGCGCGCCAGGGCCGCCGACAGCGGCGCGCGCGCGCCGGGGCGGAAGGCCACGGGATTGGCGCCGAGCCGCTCCACCTCGGCACCGCGCAGGCGGCCGTAGGCGTAGCGCAGCGGCAGGCCGGCGAAGTCGCCGCGGTCCCAGCGCGCCGACACCAGCATCGAGTCGCGTCCCGCCTCGGCCAGGCTACGGAAGGCCCACAGGCCGGTGCCGTGGTGGAAGCCGGTGGCGATGAAGGCACCCCCACGCGGCCACTCGCCCACGCGCTGCACGTGCCAGGGACGCCAGGCGCGATCGCGGTGGCGCAGCGAGAGATAGAGGTCGGTGGTGTCGAGCAGCCACACCAGGCGCACGTCGGCGGCAAAGCGCGCCGCATCGCCCACGTCGAAGTGCGCCGGCGCCGTCGCCAGCGCGGCGCGCGAGGCCTCGGCGAAGGGGCCGCGCCCGAATCCCGCCAGCCAGCGCAGCCAGCGCCGCGCCAGGCGCCAGGGCAGCAGCGCGGCCAGACCCGGCGCGAGGAAGAACTGCAGGGCGTCGGCAAGAAACAGTCGGAGCGTGCGCATGGCGGAGACGGTCGGCGCCGGGGCGCGCGGAACGCGCAATGCTACACTCGCGCGCCCTGCGACCGCGCACCGCGGCGCCTGAATCGCGCGCATCCCGCCATGTCCGAACTCCTGCACTGCCCCGCCGTGCTGGCGCTGGAACTCGCGCCCGGCAGCGTGCCGGCGCGGCGCAGCCTCGACCGCAGCGCCGCCGAGGCGATCGGCGCCCTCCTGGCCGCCGACCTGCAGCGCCTGCTGCCCGGTGCCGCGGCGGCCCACCTCGCCGTCGCCGCTGCGCTGTTCGATCCGGCCCAGGTGCTGCGCCAAGGCTTTCCGCTGTTCGCCGACCTGGGCGACTTCGCCGCCCGCGCGCTGGCGCCGGCGGCTGCGCCGCAGATCGTGGCCTTCGGCAGCCACGCGGGCAGCATGCCCAGCGACGCCCTGCAGCCCTCGACCGCGCTCGGCGACGGGCCGCTGCTGCTGCTGCCCTTCAGCCTGTTCGGCCCCGCCGCCACGCTCGCGCCGCTGGGCGCGCGCATGGAGCAGGAGTTCCTCGCCCGCGGTGAGGCCGGTACGGCCCTCGCCGATGCCCTGATGCGGCGTTTCGAGCTGCGCCTGCAGCACGCGCGCTACCTCACCCGCCACGACCTGTGCGCGCTGACCTGCGTGCAGTTGGAGCACGCCGGTTTCGCCGCGGCCTGGGAGATTTTGGAAGCCGCGCTGCTGGCGCCGCAGACCGCGCACGCGGCGATGTCGGCGCGCGGCCGCCCCTGGCAGTGGCGCGACGGCGCCGCGCACACCGCCCTGCCCGCGCACGCCGACTTCGCCGCGGCGCTCCCCTCGGCGCAGTCATGCCACGACTGGGCCGGCGGCCTGTTCGAGCTGCGCCAGTTCCTCGCCCTGTTCACCGCACACGCGCTGCCCGTAGTGTTCGACGGCGGCCAGGACGGCGTGGAGGTCCTTGCCGCACCCGATCCGGCGCTGCCGCCGCCGACGCTGGTCGCGCACGAGGCACCGGGCCTGGGCGTGGTCGCGCTGAGCCTGCAGCAGGATGCCGCGCCGCAGCCGCGCGTGCTGGCCTACGCGGCCGTGCTCGCCCCGGGCGTGGAGGCGCCCCTGCGCGAGCGCCTGCTGCTCTGGGCCGCCGCCGCGCGGGCCTGACGTGGTGGGTGGAGGGGGAAAAGCCGGTTACGCAAAGGACGCAGAGAAAAGCCGCAAAGACCGCAAAGGAGAGACGTCAATTTAAAAAGATTCCTTTGCGAAACTTTCCTTTGCTTTTCCTTTGCGCCCTTTGCGTAACCGGCTCTAAGTCTGCCCCAAGCCGAATCGCCACATCCGGCGGGGATCAGGTGGCGGTGTAGCCACGGCGGAACAGGTGGTAGTGCTCCTGCTCCATGCCCAGCGCGCGGTAGGTCGCCTGCGCGCGCGCGTTCTCCCACTCCACATACAGGCGCAGGCCGACCACGCCCGGCGTGGCGCGCGCCTGCGCATCGACGTGGTCGTAGAGCGCGCGGAACACGCCGTGGCGGCGCACCGCCGGCAGCACGTACACGCTCTGGATCCACCACCAGTCGCCGCAGCGCCAGTCGCTCCATTCGCGCGTGATGAGCAGGCAGCCGGCACGCTCGCCGGCGCGCTCGGCCACGAGGTAGAAGCCGCGCGCCGGGTCGTCGAAGACCGCGGCGACGCCGCGCGTGAGCAGGTCGCGATCGAGCGGTTTGTCCTCGGTTTCCAGCGCCATGGCGGCATTGGCGTCGACGAGGAAATCGAGGTCGTCGCGGCGGGCGGGGCGAATGCGGATGTCGGTCATGGTGGCGGCGTGGGCAGGGAGGTCAGGATCAAGGGAGTGCGGCGTGGCGCGGCACGGTGGCGCGCGGGGGCGCGGCCCGGTGCCGCGTCCGCGGCGCGTCGGCGCCTGGGCCGGACGCACGCGGCCGCAGGCGGTGCGCGCCGCGTCGCGGCGTTGGCGGCGGCCGTGCCGGCGCGGCCATCCGCTCAGCCCGCGCCCTTGGCGCGCCGCTGGCGCGAGCTGCCGAGCTTGCGCGTGAGCGTGTTGCGGCCCAGGCCCAGGGCGGCCGCGGCCTGCTGGCGGTGGCCGCCGTGGTGAGCCAGGGCGGCGGCGAACAGCACCCGCTCCAGCTCGCCCTCGGCACGCGCATGCAGATCGGCGCGGCCCTCGACCAGTTCGCGCTCGGCCCAGGTGCGCAGGGCGGCGACCCATTCCACCTCGCCGCCGGCCGCCGCCCCCGCGGCGCCGGGCAGGTCGGCCAGGCCGATCTCGCGCCCCGGCGCCATCACCGCCAGGCGCCGGCACAGGTTCTCCAGCTGGCGCACGTTGCCGGGCCACTCGGCCGCGCGCAGCGCCGCCAGCGCGGCGGGCGCGAAGCGCTTGGCCTCCAGGCGCATGGCCTGCACGGCGCGGGACAGGAAGTGCTCGGCCAGCAGCGGCACGTCCTCGCGCCGCTCGCGCAGCGCCGGCAGGTGGATGCGCACCACGTCCAGGCGATGCAGCAGGTCGGCGCGGAACTCGCCGCGCTGCACCTTGGCCTCCAGATCCTGGTGCGTGGCGGCGATGATGCGCACGTCGGCGCGGATCAGCTCGCGCCCGCCGACGCGGTAGAACTCGCCCTCGGCCAGCACGCGCAGCAGGCGCGTCTGCAGCAGCAGCGGCATGTCGCCGATCTCGTCCAGGAACAGCGTGCCGCCGTCGGCCTGCTCGAAGCGCCCGGGATGGCGCCGCGTGGCGCCGGTGAAGGCGCCGGCCTCGTGGCCGAACAGCTCGGATTCCAGCAGCTCGGACGGGATCGCCGCGGTGTTGAGCGCCACGAAGGGCGCGCCGGCGCGCGCGCTGTGCGTGTGCAGGGCGCGCGCCACCAGCTCCTTGCCGGTGCCGGTCTCGCCGGTGATGAGCACGTTGAGGTCGGTGGCGGCGACGCGGCCGATGGCGCGGAACACCTCGCGCATGGCCGCGCTGCGGCCGATCAGGTCGAGCTCGCTCGCCGCGGCGCGCGGGGCCGCGACGGCCGGTGCCGCGCTGCCGGCGATGGCGCGCCGTGCCGCCTCCACCGCCTGGTCGAGATCGAAGGGCTTGGGCAGGTAGTCGAAGGCGCCGAGGCGGTAGGCCGCGGCCGTGGCGGCCACGTCGGTGAAGGCGCTCATGACGATCACCGGCAGCCCCGGCTGCTGCGCGTGCAGGCGCTCCAGCAGCTGCAGGCCCGGCAGGCCCGGCATGCGCAGGTCGGTGAACACCGCCTTGGGGCGCTCGCGCGCCAGCGCGGCGAGCAGGGCGTCGGCGTCCTCGAAGGCGCGCACGGCGTAGCCGGCGTCGCGCAGCGCCTCGGCCAGCACGAAGCGGATGGCGCGGTCGTCGTCGACCACCCAGACAGCGTCAGGCATGCGGCAACTCCAGCGGCAAGAGCAGGGTGAACACGGTCTCGCCCGGACGCGAGCGGAAGCCGAGGCTGCCGCCGTGTTCGCGCGCGATCTCCTGGCACAGGGCGAGGCCGAGGCCGCTGCCTTCGGCGCGGCCCGACACCAGCGGCAGGAACAGCGCATCGGCCAGCTCCGGCGGCACGCCGCGACCGTCGTCGGCCACGTCCACGCGCAGGGCCGTGCGCAGGATGCGTTCGCCCAGGTGCACGCCGCGCTCCACGCGCGTGCGCAGGGTGAGCGTGTGCGCACCGGCCTGGATGGCGTTGCGGCCGAGGTTGAGCAGGAGCTGGGTGAGGCGGTCCAGGTCGCCGCGCAGGGGCGGCAGGCTGGGGTCGAAGTCGCGCACGATGCGCGGCGCGTCGTCGGCCGCAGCGAGCAGGGCCACCACGCGCTCGATCGGCTCGTGGATGGAGAAGCGCGTGAGGTGCGGCCTGGCCGAAGCGTGCAGCAGGCGGTCGGCGAGAGCGCCGAGGCGATCGGCCTCGGCCAGGATCAACTCGGCCAGGTCCGCCAGGTCACCGGCCGGCAGGCGGCGGCGCAGCAGCTGCGCCGCGCCGCGCAGACCGGCCAGCGGATTCTTCACCTCGTGGGCGAAGCCGCGCAGCGACTCGGACAGACGCGGCGCGGTTCTTTCCACTTCGGGAGAAAGCGCGTGCAGCTCCAGCAGCACGCCGCCGTCGGCCAGGGCGGTGAAGGCGAGGTCCGCGTCGAGCGCGCGTGCACCCGGCGGCGCCAGGTGCACGCGGCGCAGCTGCACCGTGCCGGCTTCGCGCCGCACCCGCGCCAGGGCCTCGGCCAGGGTGGGGACGGCCGGATCCAGCGCCTGCAGCGGCTCGCCCAGCCAGCGCCGCGGCGACACGCCCAGGGCCTCGGCCCAGGCCGGATTGGCCCAGCGGAACAGCCCCTCCGCATCGAGCAGGGCCAGGCCCGTGGCGCCCTGCAGGGCGAGGGCCTGGGCCGCAGCTGGCTCCAGACTGGTGCGAGGGTCGGTCATTGCACCAGTCTAGAGCTAAAGCGGGCGCGCTGCAGCGGCGGAATGCGCTGCGCGCGGGGTGGGCATAACACCGAAGTTTGTGCGGAAAAAAAAACTTCGGTGTTGCCGTGCGGGTGAGCTGAGTCGGCTGGTTCAGCGGTCGCCCGTGCAACCCGTGAGCGAACTTCGCTATTGATCAAGCAAGGACCTGCAAATACATTCAACGACTTGCCAGAGATTTCTTAGCGACGCGTGGGCAGACCAAAAGCTATTAGCGAAGCGGTCCAGTCACTAACTGGCCCGACCCGCATGACCCAAGTTGCGCGCCACCGTGAGCAAGCTCGCTCTGGAGACGCACACCAGCATTAGCACGTACCTAGAGCCTCTCGACCCACTTACCACCCTGTTCTTATGTGCCCTGGCCGCCAGTTCGCAGGAGGGCTAGCCAGGACATCGGGAAGCCGTACCTTTCTCCAGGGAAAGCCGACGCGGCGACTTCGCGTCCGCGATAGGCGAATTCCATCGGTCGAGGCGATCTTGCCCGTCCGCTGCCCGCGTCATGGGGAGGGACCGAAGGGGGAGGGACCGAAGCACGCCCAGATCCACTTCAAGTTCCGAGCCAGGTGCCGGTCGTCCGGCGGCGTGTAGACGGTCTCCACGACCCCACGCCACCACGCCAAGCGCCCGAGAACCGCTCCGCGCGGTGCAGCAGTCCAGGTGGCCCCTCCTCGCCGGACCTTGCCGAGTCATCGCCCGGATCGAGCGCCGCGGCGCTAGCGCGAGCAGTTCGCGGAAATATTTTCAGCTTCCAGCGATAATGAAGTGTGCTTCGACCGCACGGCCAGTGGGCGGACTGGAGCGCAGCTTGGATCAGGTCGGAGGAACACGGGCAGTGTCGGTTCGCGTGGTTGCTCGGACTGGGAAGAATCTACATTGGAGACGACAGAACGGTTGTCGAGCAGGAACCTACGACGCAATCGAAAGTATTGAGGGACCAGCATCCATCCGACCAATGCCGATTAACCTCTGGTCACTTTGCATCAATGCTTCTACGAAGCGCTACCCCTCGAACCGGTTCAAGCGTTGAGCACAGCATTTTCTGAAGGTGCAGAGACGGCGAGGTGAGCGGATACTCAAATCACACGTTTTTCGCTCCACTTTCCGTAGGCTTTATTTAGGGAAATCAAGCATGGCCGTTGCAACACAATCGGGAAAAGTGATGTTGCTCAAAACCGCGTGGAGTGAATTCTACGACGGCGACCCCATCACGGGAAACTTCGATTACATCAAAGAACACGGTCCGAAAAGCGGTCATGAGAAATACAACTTTTCCCCGCGTGACGGAATGTACCGCGGCTACTGTCCGCCGCCCGGCCCGAAACCCGCGGATCGAACCGGCTGGACGGTGATATGGGTAGCCAAGAAACCGGGAACAAGCGGCATTCGCGTAGTGGGCGTCTACTACGACGCCAGCATCACCAGTGAGTATGTCGACTACATTGCTGCCGGTGAGCAAATCTACTACCGCGTGACCGCAAAATCCGCGTTGTTCATACCGCCTGAACTTCGCTCCGAAGCGTTCCCGTCGCCGGTCCGCTCGGGGTCTTGTTGCTACCTGCAGATTCCAGGCACGCCCACCAGGTATCCGGCCCTCCTGTCTAAGTTGCTCCGATACCTGGTGGGCGTGCCTGGAATC
>Ga0116192_1002342_pt1 | contig 12656 bp, 15 predicted proteins | sample AD_UKC113_MetaG_FD_89876 | JGI IMG/M metagenome (GOLD analysis project Ga0116192, IMG submission 89876) | Active sludge microbial communities of municipal wastewater-treating anaerobic digesters from Hong Kong - AD_UKC113_MetaG | ecosystem: Engineered > Bioreactor > Anaerobic > Digestate... | reverse complement strand
TGCTCTCGGTGAAGAAGGCCTGGTGGGTCTGGATCTGGAAAAGGTTGCGGCGCGCCACGGTCCTCACTACCGTATCGCCGTCGGCCTCCTTGAGCGTGTCGGTGACGGGTATGCCGGGGATGGCGGCATCCCACCCCGCCAATCCGGCGATAACCCTATGGATCAGGTCTGGCCCCACAAAGGGTCTGACCCCGTCATGAATGAGCACGATACGGCTGGAAAGGGCTTCCTTGAGCCCGTTCATGACCGATGCCGCGCGGGTAGGGCCGCCGGCCACGATGACATGTGGTGTGGGGATATCCTTGATGAGTGCATCGGTCGAGAGCACGTCCTCGGAAGGCACGACCACGATGATACGGTCGATGGACGGGTTGTCCACAAAACACAGCACGGTTTTGAGAAGTACGGGGACCCCTCTCAAGGCGATGAACTGCTTCTTTTGTCCGAAACGGCTGCCGGTGCCGCCGGCCACGATCAGGGCGCTAAGCGTTTCCATTTTTCGGTGTGGCGAATATCATGCGGCCGGCCGGCGTCTGCAGGATCGAGGTGACGACGACCTCTTTCTCGCTGTTCAAGAGCGCCTCGCCCTGTTCGATCACCACCATGGTGCCGTCATCGAGGTACGCCACGCCCTGGCCGCGTTCCTTGCCCTGCTTGGTGATGGTCACGGTCAGACTCTCTCCCGGCAGCACGATCGGTTTGACGGCATTGGCCAGGAGGTTGATGTTCAACACCGTGATGCCGCGGATCTGGGCCACCTTGTTGAGATTGAAGTCATTGGTCAGGATGTCGGCCTCAAGGTCTTTGGCCAGGGCGATCAGTTTGGAGTCGACCTCCTTGACCTTGGAGTAATCGAGCTCGGAGATCTCGACCTTGACGTTGGGTATCTTCTGAAGCTTGTTGAGGATATCCAGCCCGCGCCGTCCACGCGCACGTTTCAGATTGTCGGTGGAATCCGCGATGTGCTGGAGCTCGTTGAGCACGAACTGTGGCACGATCAAAGTGCCCTCGATGAATCCCGAGGCGCAGATATCCGGGATGCGACCGTCGATGATGACGCTGGTGTCCAGGATCTTGGGCCGCGCCGTGCCGGACTGCTTCTTGGGGGCGAAGATCGGCAGCGTGCTCAGCTCCTTGCCCCAGGACACGCCGATGGAATACCCCATATAACCGAAGAGTGTGTTCAAGAGGATGAAGATATACACCCCGCCTTCGAGTTCGAGGAAGATATGGCCCAGAAGACTGCCGATGACCAGTCCCAGGATGGTGCAGACGAAACCGCCCACGTAGGCCATGGGGTGCATGGTGAAGCCTTTGATCTCCTCGAAGATGATGGCGGCCAGGCACAGCTCGGCGATGCCGGGCAGGATGAAGACCCACATCCCGCCTCCCATGTGCAGCACGGCGTAGTTGTACGTCCCGTAAAAGACCACGACCGCGATAGCCAAACGTATCAGCCACTTCATGCGTTTGTCCTATTGGGCCTTGCCCAATGCGTCGACGATCATCTTCTCCACCTTTTCCTTGCTGAATTTGCGGGAAATGGAAATCTCATTGACCAGGAGGTTCTTGGCCGTATCGTACATCTTGCGTTCTCCGAATGACAACTCCTTGCCCCGCTTGAGCACGTTGAGATCGCGCAGGACCTCGGCGATTTCGCGCGCGCTGCCGCTCTTGATCTTTTCCATGTATTCTCGGTAGCGCCGGTTCCAGGTCTGGTTGTCGACGTGAATATCGCGTTGCTTCAGGATGGCCATGACCTGGTCGATCTCCTTTTTATCGATCAACCGACGGATGCCGACATTGCCGGCGTTCGCGACCGGAACCATGACGGTCATCTGTGTGTCGATGACCTTGAGAATGATGAAGGGTATGGATGTGCCTGAGATCTCTCTCTCTGATATTGACTCGACCTCGGCAACACCATGTGCAGGATAGACAACTACATCGCCAACATTAAACATTAATCGTATCCTTTCGAGAATATTGGGATGATAACAATTCTCCCGCATCAAGTCAAGGTGCAAGGGAAAAGAGCGAGGCACGAAGCGAGAGAACGGGCAGATGGATGGCAAGCACGCGAGCGCCAAGAGGGGCTTGGGGAGACGGTGGTGAACGATGGAATCACGACAGATGTATGCATTCATGGAGGAAACGGGCTTTCTCGCTTGCGCCTCCATCCAACCGCCTTTTTCTTGACTTGGCACGCCTTCCTATGAGAAGCAATGGTGACATGAGATATCCTCAGATAGATCCTGTGCTGGTGCATCTCGGACCGTTGCAGATTCGATGGTATGGACTCATGTATATCATCGGTTTTGCACTGGCCTATTTCATCGTCCGGGACCTGTGCAGGCGCAAGCAATACGACATCAGCCGCGCCGACATCGAAGACCTTTTCGCGTATTGTATCCTGGCGCTGATCATCGGCGCGCGTCTCGGATACTGTTTCTTCTATAACCTGTCGTACTACGCCCAGAATCCGATCAAGATATTGGCCGTCTGGGAAGGCGGCATGTCGTTCCACGGGGGGCTCCTCGGACTGATCCTGGCGGGGTGGATTTTCTCGATCAAACGCGCCAAGCCTTTCCTGATGCTGGCGGATCTGGGGGCCGTGGCTGCGCCGCCGGGGCTCTTCTTCGGGCGCTTAGGCAATTTCATTAACGGCGAACTCTATGGCAGGGTGACGGATTCGCGCTGGGGCATGATCTTCCCGGGGGCCGGCAACCTTCCACGCTACCCATCGCAGCTCTTCGAGGCCTTTTTCGAAGGTCTGGTTCTGTTCGCGATCATGTATGCCTTGAGCTTCAAAACCAAGTTGCACGGCACCCTTCTGGCGGCTTTCCTCATCTGCTACGGCGTCTTGCGGTTCGGTCTCGAATATTTCCGAGAGCCCGACGCGCAACTGGGCTTCGTTGTCATGGACGCCCTCACCATGGGCCAGATACTCTGTCTGGCCATGATCATCTGCGGCGTCTGTCTGCTCGCGCTTCAGAGAAATCAATCCGGAGAGATTCCACCCATCAGGCCGAGGGAATGAAGGATTTAGAGCTCAAGCTCAATAAGGCCGCCAAGGCCTTCATGAATTACAACAGTTACAAACAGGCCATCATGGTGGACAACGATCCGGCCGGAGCCCAGGTGATCTTGAGGCTTTTACCGCTCTTGCTGCATGTCAATCACCCGGATCTACCCGGATATCTGGATGACCGCGACTGTCCTTCGGGCATCAAGGTCGTGCACCGGCCGATCGAGAATCGACAGGAGATTGAGTCTTTCCTCTCGACACGGGTCAGCCTGCGAGAGATCCAGGAAACTTCCCGCCAGCGCGAAATCGACGGCATTTTCACCATCGGCAGCGTCGGCAGCGTCGGGCAGACCAAGGAAAGCGACTACGACATCTGGGTGGTGGTCGATGCCGCGTCCGTGGGCGAAGAGCGCATGAAACTCCTGGAACGTAAGCTGGGCCTCATACGGCGCTGGATCACCGGACGTTACCTGCTTGACCTGCATTTCTTTCTCATGGACAATGCCGACATCATCGTGAACAATTTCGGCCGCGTCTCCCATGAAGGCGCCGGGTCGGCCCTGAAGAACCTCCTCAAGGAAGAATTCTACCGCACCATGACACTCATTGAAGGCCGCATCCCCCTGTGGTGGGTCATACCGCCTGACGCCGAACCAGGCGCCTATGAGGAAGTCCTGGAACTCATGCATAAGACCCCCAACTTTCATAAGGACCAGTTTATCGATATGGGCAATATCGCCACCATTCCCAAGCAGGAACTCCTGGGGGCGGCCTTGTGGCAGATGCACAAGGCGTTGGACGATCCGCTCAAATCGGTGCTCAAGATGGCGCAAGCCGCCATCTATCTAGGGCCGTCCCACACCGCGGCGCCTTTCTGCGACGCGCTCAAGCAGCGCGTGTACGCCGCCAATGAGGACGATGTCGTCGACCCGTATATCGAGGCCTTTCAGCGGGTGGAAGAATACTACCTGGGCGAGCGCGATGTCCAGACCGTGGACCTGTTGCGCAAGTGTTTTTACCTCAAGGTCGGGGCGCATATCGGACCTTGCGATCTGATCAAGATTAATCGCAAGGATAAGTCATCCATCATGGTCGAATTGGTGAAGTCCTGGGAATGGTCGCTCAAGGTCGTGGACGACCTGAACCGTTTCCTGGAATGGGATGTCGAAGGTTACCGGAAATTGGGTTTCGATATTCACGAATACCTCAAGAAGACGACCGTCCTGCTGATAAAGACTGCGCGATCCTTCCTGGTGCATATGGATATCGACGAGGATATCGAGATCGAGGTTCTCAGGCGGCGGGTCGAGGCCTTTTATGTGCCCAAAGACGGCAAGATCGCGAGTGAGAAGCGTGTGAAGAAAAAGGAACCGGCCTATGAGGAGCTCTACTTCACCTTTACCTCAGGCGTATGGGACGTCTATCAGACCTCACCGGACGTCAAGAACGCCCAGCCGGTCATGAGCGCGACACGTGTGGTCAAAATCATCGCCTGGCTCTTATTCAACCGTCGGTTCGATCTGTCGACGGCCTTTCACATGCTCCCCAACACCTCGGGGGTGTTCCTCTCCGATATCCAGTCGTTGCTGACGGAGCTCACCACCTTGATACCCGATGCCGCTACGATCGGATTGGATCGCGAATCCCTCATGCAATCATGCTACATCAAGCAGATCGTCCTGATCGGCAATATGGAACACCCCAAACACCGTACGATTGAAGAGATCGACGTTGTCTATCTCAATTCATGGAACGAGCTGTTCTGTCTATATATGCAACCGGATGAGTTGAAAGACTGGATCAAGAAGGTCAAGACGGATAACACCAAGGTGAGCATCTGGATCCCGGGCGAGGGTGATTCAAGGCTCCTGGCACGGGCGCTCATCTCTCTGGTATCGTGAGGATTGCATCCGATGTCCGAGCGTTATGTCAATATCGGCATGTGCCAGATCCGTTTGGGGTATGCGATCGAGGAGAACATCGACAAGGCCGTGTCCCTGGTCGACGAGGCGGCCGGACAGGGGGCGGATATCGCAGTCCTGCCCGAGATGTTCTCATCCCCCTATGAACCCAAGTCCTTGACCGCGGCCGCGCCGCTCACGCCGTCAGCGCTCATGCGTTTGAGCGCAGCGGCCAGACGGCATAACATATTTATCGTGGCGGGTAGTCTACCCTGCGAGGATTGTGGACCCAAACCATTCAACCGTGCGTATGTTTTCGATCCCGAGGGACGGACGATACACCGCCACGACAAGCTGCATCTCTTCGATTGCGCGCCGCCGGGCGGGCCGGCGGTGAGAGAATCGGCAACGATTCAGCCGGGTTCGTCTCTGGGGACTTTCGACACCCCTTGGGGCCTTGCCGCCGTGCTGGTCTGTTATGATATCCGTTTTACACCGCTGGTCCAGATCCTGATCGACCGTGGGGTGAAGCTGCTTTTTGTACCGGCCCAGTTTTCGATGAGCACGGGTGAGGCTCATTGGGAGATGCTGCTCAGGATGCGCGCCCTGGAAATTCAAGGATTTGTGGTGGGGGTGCAGCCGGCCCGCAACCCGGCGCTGGCGTATGCGCCCTATGGGCATTCCATGGCGGCAGGGCCATGGGGGGAAGTCCTCAAGGATGCGGGAGCGGAAGAGGGGGCGAGCGTGGTGGCCATAGACATGGCCGAGTGTTCCAGAATCAGATCGGTGTTCCCCCTGATCGAGCACCGACGCAACGACCTTTATCGGACGGTTTGGCACGATGGAAATTGATATCGTTGGATTGCATAAATCATTCCGTTCCACCACGGTTTTGGATGGGATCGACCTGAAGCTGCCCGAGGGCATGATCACGGTGGTGATCGGACCGAGTGGAACGGGGAAAAGCGTGCTCTTGAAGCATATCCTGGGGTTGATACGTCCGGGCAGCGGCCATATCAACATCGACGGTCGGGATATCACGGCCATGAACGATTTCGAGCTGAACGACGTGCGCAAGAATTTCGGGGTGTGTTTCCAGGATGCGGCCTTGTTCGATTCGATGACCGTGGGAGAAAACGTGGGTTTCCCCTTCAAGGTGCATACGGATCTCGGCCCCGCGGAGATAGCGGGGCGTGTGAGAGACCTGCTGCGCGAGGTGGGGTTATCCGGCATCGAGCACAAGATGCCCTCGCAGATATCTGGCGGCATGCGTAAACGCGTGGGACTGGCGCGCGCGATCGCGCTGGGGCCGAAGGTTCTGCTCTTCGATGAACCGACAACCGGTCTCGATCCGGTCATGAGCAATGCCATTAATGTCCTGATACGTCAGGTGCAACGCAAAACCGGGGCAACCAGTCTGGTGATCAGCCATGATATCCAAGGGGCCTTGTTTCTGGCCGACCACATGGTCATGCTGTATAAAGGCAAGATCGCGTTTTCAGGCACGCCCGAAGACTTTCGGACCACCGACAACCCGCTCGTGCGGCAGTTCATGGAGGGCGGCATCGAGGGACCGATCAACCCGATTCAGTAGAACTGCTCAGACAGGCCCTGGGGCTGCAACCTGAGATCCGATCGTGAGCACCGGGCAGGGTGATTTCTTGACCACCTTCTCGGCCGTGCTGCCGAAAAGTACATGTTTGAGGCCGGTTCTGCCATGCGAGGCGATCACGATCAGGTCGATATTTTCATCCTTGGCGAACTGGATGATCTCGACAAAGGGGATGCCGTGCAGGATGTAGGTGTCACAGGCGGTATCGGCCGGCACCTTTGAAGCCATAATTTCTTCCAGGCGTCGGGTGGCGTTTTGTTCAAACTCGGCATAGAGCTGCGGCAAAATACTGGGGCTCAAATTGAATTCCGAATAGTCCGTGATGTCCTGGAGGATGTGGAGTAAATAGAGCCTGGCATTCAGGATCTTGTTGAGTTCGATGGCATAGCTCAGGGCATGCATGGCGCTGGGGCTGAAATCGGTCGGGATGAGGATTTTCTTGATCATAGGCACAAAAACTAATGCCGCAGGCGGATTTGTCAATACCTTGCATGATAATTTCCGTAACGCGGGGGACGATCACGCCATGCAAGCGCTCATCGGCTCCAGCTAGCGTTTATGATCGTTATCAAAGCGTTTGCGGCGCGCTTCGATGAGAAAGTTGGCTGTGAAGACTCCGATATAGATGAAGACGGCCGTGCCGGCGTCGATGTCGATCAGCGCCGGCTGCATGGTTTTGACCATGAAGACGATGGCCACGGTCGCCAGCAGGGAAACGACAGCCGAAATTATGAAGTATTCAACATCGATCTTCCAGCGCCTCATATGCCTCCCAGCAAGCGCAGTTGCGTAGGTTCTATAGCGATGAAGGCCGAGTCCTGCAACCATAAAAACATCTGGAATGGCAATCCAAGCCTTGCAGCGTGTCGAGACAAAATAAGCTTGCCAAATTACAGCTGATGGCGTAATGTAAAACTTCTTATGGACGCAGAGTATATTGGTTCTCATGCACCGTATACGCCGGGAGCGTCAATTGACATTCCTGTTCTGAAGTCACAGTATCTTAAGGTCCAAGGCGACATCAGCGCTCCATCCTCGCGCAAACATGGCCTGAATGACGTTCTCAAAGCTTCCGGAGAAAGACCGACGCCGGAAGGGGTCAAGGCCATTTATGTCAAGACCCCGACCATCGAGACCATGGGATTGGACCCCATGATCTCCAGCGCGGCAGTCATCCACGAGCTGGCCTACGGCCGTAAAACGGAGACGGCGAATCTCGCCAAGGCCGGAAACGGATACCTGTGGCAAGGCGGTTGTCTGCCGAAGCAGCTGGATCTTATCGTATAGATGGGGGGGCTATGATTGGTGTTGTCTCGGATCCGACGTTCATGGAACATAACACCGGGAGCTACCATCCGGAAACCCCCATACGCATTCAGTATCTCCATGGACTGTTTACCGCCAAGGATCCGGGAATCACGATGGTGGAGCCGGTGCCGGCCAGTGTGGATGATATCCTGCTGAATCACCAATCCAGTTATGTCGAGCGCGTGAAAAGGCTATGTGAAAGCGGTAGCGGGTACCTCGACCCGGATACGGCTTATTCCGAGCTGTCTTACAGCACGGCCCTGCTGGCTGCCGGAAGCCTGATCAAGTTGTGTGAGATGGCCTTGAATGGAATGATCGATTCCGGTTTCGCCATCGTGCGGCCACCAGGGCACCATGCAGTGTTCGAGAAGGCCATGGGCTTTTGCATCTTCAACAACGTTGCCGTGGCGGCCAGGAAAGCCTTGAGCTCTTTTGGACTCAAGAGGGTGTTGATCGTCGATTATGACGTCCATCACGGCAACGGTACCCAGGAAAGCTTTTACCACGATGACGCAGTGCTGTATTTTTCGACTCATCAGTACCCCTTTTACCCCGGTACAGGAGCACTTACCGAGACAGGGTCGGGTGTGGGGGAGGGATTGACCGTGAACTGTCCCATGTCTTACGGCAAAACCGACGCGCAGTATATGGGGGTGTATCGTTATATTCTCGTGCCTGTCATCAAAGCCTTCCAGCCAGGTATTATCCTGGTGTCGGCCGGATTCGACGCCCACGCCCAGGACCCCATCGGCGGCATGCGGCTTTCTTCGAAGTGTTACGGCGCCATCGCGGGATTGATCCGCGATACCGCCAGGGAACTCGGGATACCGGTGGTCTACACTCTGGAGGGTGGATACAACCTCGATGCGCAGCGAGACTCGGTCAAGGAGGTCATCGCGGTGCTCAAGGGCGGTGATGCGCCGAATATCCAGCCAGAGGCCTGGCCAGAACTGGATCGCATGCTTGCGGAGCATGGCAAGACCTGGTCATTGTAATTATGAGACCGTGTAAAGTTTATCATTCCATTTGCCGAAATGCGGAGTATGCTCGATACGAAGCCGATTGAGGCGGTTGCCGTAAAGGAATATCAACCGGGGGAATATATCGTCCGGGAGGGGGAATCCAACGAATATTTCTATGTGATTCTCCAGGGTGAAGTGCAGATATTCCAGCTCGACAAACCTATCCGTATTCTTACCGACCGGGATGTGTTCGGCCTTGAGAATTACTATCGCGGCATACCTTACAGCACGACGGCCAAGGCCATGAAAACCTCGCGGGTCGCCACCTATCAGAGTGATCTCATCGAAGAGATCGCCTATTCGAAACCCTCTTTGATCACCATGATCATGCAATCCGCCTACCTTCAGCTCGAGCAGACCACCTCGATAGCCGAAGCCAATATCCCCTACAGCGAGACCATCAATCTCGACCTGCGGGAGTATGCCGACGGCGAGGTCATCATAGAAGAGGGCACCTTCGGCACGGAAATCTACAAACTTTACCAGACCGAAGGAGGTCTCGAGGTCTTGAAGAAGGGTGTGCCCATAGCCGTCATCACCAAGCCGGGTGAATATTTCGGAGAGATGAGTTTCATCCTCAACGAGCCGCGCAGCGCCACCATACGATCCATCGGTCGCAGTGTTATCGAGGTCATTCCTGTGCAGGAAGGCGGCGTGGAACGGCTTATCCACGAAAATCCGGAGGTCGGCGACAAGATCATTTCCAGTCTGGCCCAGCGCCTGAAACAGGCCAATATCCTGCTCGTCAAGTCATAACCACGCCTTCACGGCAGCCGGATTCAACCGCCACGCCTTCATGTCGCGATGTCTCTCTCTAACAATGCCTTGATCTGCGGCAGCATGCGGGTCGCACTACGCCGTCCGGCATCGATGGCCTCTGCACAGCGCACGAATTCCAGCGAAAGAATAGACCCCACTTCCGGTTCGATCAAGATATCCGGGGGCTCATACGCCAGCATGAGACGGTTTTTTTGATACTGCTGGATATTGGTCGCGGCGGTCAGAATCTCGAAGATATTCATACTCGGCTGTTTGGGACGGTCCATGAAGCTTCCCTGCAGCAGGGAATTCAGTTTGTCCTTGCTCAGGGAAAGCTGCTCGTTCAGTATGCCGGCGAGATCCAAATCGTCGGCATTGTCGCGGCCGAGCTTCTTGGCGATGCCCTTGGCCAGCGGGGCGAGGTTGTCCATGATCTTCTGCGAGCGTATGACCTTGACGACGCGGTCGATAATCCAGGAAGACAGTTCCTCATCTTCCGGCTGTTGTTTTTGTTCACGGATGAGGTCTTTTTTCTGACCCTGGTCATAACGGTTGGGCATACTTGGGTGCAGATTGACGGCGATGGTGATGTCCGGAGACGAGCGTTTCAGGACATCCAAGGGCAGGGGGTCGGTCACGCCTCCATCGGTGAGCAAGCGGTCCATCAGTACAACCGGTTTAAAAATACCCGGCATGGAGACGCTGGCCATGACGGCATCGACCAGCGGTCCGGAGTTGATGGCCACGGTCTCGCCGCTCAGGAGATCGGTAGCTACGGCCGTAAAGGAAATGCCCAGATCCTCGATGTTGACCGACCCCACGATATCCTGGACAAAAGCCCTGGCGCGTTTGCCGGCCAGAAGCCCCGAGAACGGAAAGACCGGGTCGACATAGTAGCTCAGTGATTCACGCCACGTGATGGAATTGATGATCGCCTTGCATTTCTCGAGCGTGCCGGTGGCATACATGGCGCCGACAAACGCTCCCGCACTCGATCCGGCGATGCTGTCGATCGGGATATCGTTCTCGGAAAGCACCTCCAGGACGCCGATATGGGCAGCACCTTTGGCTCCGCCGCTGTCCAATGCGATACCGACCCGAGGCCGACGGTGTTCCATAGACGCTATTGTATGACAAGACATGCGATAATTCAAGGCCGAAAGGGAGTTGACAAACAAAGCGGAGAGGCTATTGTGTTGTCATATTCTCCGCGCCCGTGGGCACGATGATGAGGTTGGCATGTTGGCCGAAACGATCGTCGAAGGCATATTCATGGTGGGTGGACCGGATATCACGGCGAGCGAAGATGCGGCGGTTTATATCATCGACTGTGGCGGTGAGCTCGTGATGATCGACTGCGGCGCAGGCAAGAGCATCAAGACAATTGTTGAGGCCATCCGCGAAACCGGGAGAAACCCCCATGAGATCTCGACCCTGATCCTGACACACTGCCATGTCGACCATATCGGGGCGGTGGAGTACTTCAGAGACGCCTATGCCTGTACGGTCGTGGCGCATGACTACGATGCGGAGGCCATCGAATCGGGGGACCCGGTTCTCACAGCGGCAAACTGGTATGGACTCAAGCTCCCCAAGACCACGGTCGATCTCAGGCTAAAGGGCGAGCACGAAGTGCTGATGTGCGGGACGCAAATGATCAACTGCCTGCATACCCCCGGGCATACGCCGGGTTCGATCGCGGTGTATGTGGACCGGGCAGGCAAACGCATCCTCTTCGGCCAGGACATTCATGGTCCCTTTCACGAGGATTTCCGGTCTGACATCATCAAATGGCGGGCTTCGATGGAGAAGCTCATGGGTCTGGAAGCCGATATCCTGTGTGAGGGGCATTTCGGAACATACAGCCCAAAAGAAAAGGTTGAACGGTATATACGGGGATATCTCGACCGTTACGCACCCTATTGAGAGGCGTTCACAGAGCATCGATGCGTGAGAGAAAGGTGGCTTGATGGGAGGCGTGGGTGAGAAATTTTAACGGTTGACACTCATTGATCACCACGGGGTCGCCTTTGATCCGGCGCCTGTCAAAGACAAGCGGCCCTTGCTGTCATTTCATCCCTTGGCCTGGACGCCGGTTTGCGCCAACCAGATGAAAACGCTGGAAAAGAACCTGGAGGACTTCGGGAAGGCCAGGACCGTCGCTGTCGGTGTGCGCTTGGACAGCGTACCCGGCAAGACCGCCAGGTCCAGAAGGATCGAGGTGGAACATGCGCGCCTGCTCTCGGGTTTCAGGCCGCATGGCGGATTGGCCGCGCAATTGGGCGTTTTCCGCGCCGCGGACGGATTTTCGGAGCGCGCCAACATCGTTGCCGACGCCGGGGAACGGTCATCTTCGTGAAAGTCCATCCAATCCGGGAAGTCCCGGATATCAGAGAGGTGCTGGATTTTCTGGAGCATACCGAATGAAGGATGACCGTTCCGCGTGGTATGCCTGGTTGTGTTTCGATGATCGGTCAATCAGGGACCCGGAAAGATATCGCCATCCGCCCGGACATCCAGAAAGAATGGCTGTCTCAGAGGGCCTTAAGGGCGGATTTCAAGTTATTGACAGGGCCGGGGAGATGGTTTATTTTACGCCCCAAAAGACAGGAAGTTGGGGGGAAGATGGAAGACAAAGATCTCCAGCTCATCCGGCGCCTTATCCCCGGGAACGCTGCGCTCAAGAAACTCTGGGATGAGCACCTGGACTACGAGCATAAACTTGAGGAATTCAACAAGAAGAGATACTTGAGCGCGGAAGACGAAATGCGACGCCGGAAGATCCAAAAGCTCAAGCTTGCTGGAAAGGATCAGATCGAAGCCATCCTGCGGCAGCACCGGCAGTAATATTCTCATAAAACCTTATAACTACGGATATCGGGAGCGTATATGAGCAAGATCAAGGGGGCAGCTGCATTCATCGAATCTCTGCGATGCGAAGGGGTCAAGCATGTTTTCGGGTATCCCGGCGGGGCTGTCCTCGACATATTCGATATGCTCTACGAGACCGAGGATATCCAGTTCAT
>Ga0116192_1002340_pt1 | contig 12665 bp, 13 predicted proteins | sample AD_UKC113_MetaG_FD_89876 | JGI IMG/M metagenome (GOLD analysis project Ga0116192, IMG submission 89876) | Active sludge microbial communities of municipal wastewater-treating anaerobic digesters from Hong Kong - AD_UKC113_MetaG | ecosystem: Engineered > Bioreactor > Anaerobic > Digestate... | reverse complement strand
GCAGCCTGCGAGCGGGGCTTTACAATCTCTCCCTGCACAACACCCGCGAAGATATCCTGCGGGCATTTCTCGAAGGTGTGGCATTGAATACACGTTGGCTGATTGCGCCGGTGGAAAAGTTCATGGGTCGCCCCATTTCTTCGATCAATATCATCGGTGGTGGTGCTCAATCCGATATCTGGTGCCAGATCTTTGCTGATGTATTGAATGTGGAAATCCGACAGCTCCTCAACCCGCTATATGCCAACGCCTGCGGTGCTGCCTGGATCGGGGCAGTGGGGGTGAAAGAAATCGAATTCAGGAATATTCCCCAGCTGGTAAAGTTTAAAGATATCTATACCCCCACGTTGCAAAACCGGGCAGTTTATGATGAAAAATTTGCTGTGTTCCAGCAGATTTACCACCAGATGAAAGGCACCTATCACCGGCTCAATCCTCTTGAGAAATAAATTCTTCCTGAATCACGTTCAAGTGGTTCGGGGGGTTACTGCCAATCCGCCGGGTAGGTGACGTAAATAAACCGGACTTTCGAGGGTGTGCGGAATTCAATCTCGGAGCCTTTGGGGATGTAGAGAATATCCCCCACTCCTCCGCGTACAGTCTCCGCTCCCCGCAGGATCTCCAGCTCCCCCTCCAATACTATATCAATCTCGTCGTAATCAAGCTTCCAACGGAATCCCCCCTGATCCAGCGCCATATACCCTGCCGCGATGGGGGAACCTTCAGCTGATGTAATCACATCCTTCAACCGTACGTTGGCAGCTTTTGCATCCGCCTGCCCGCCAAACGCTTCCAACATGACTTGACTGCCCCGCACTACCCGTAATTGTGGTAAATGGGGTGGCATGGGTAAAACCTGATCGTTTGGCGAAAGGTCCGGTCTTGATCCCACTGTTTCGCGCACGATTTTCAGACCCAGGCGTTCCGCCTGTTCTTCAGCCTCGGCGGTAAGCACGTCCTCCACTCCCAGCACAAGCGTGTTGGTTCCATGGCTTCCGACCAGTTTGATGACATCCTCCGCGGTAAAGAACTGTCTGGGCATCTTTTTCACACCCTGTAATTCATGGGATGGGCAATCACTTGCAACACTTTTTCCTGAAAAGCTGAAACTGCTGCCCGGCAGGCGGGTTGGTCACCGGTGAGAATGGCTCCCATATAATTCGTCTCGGATGGCGGCATGGTCAGTGAAGCGATGGTCACTGCAGCTGCCTTGAGGGCTGAATCCAGCGCCACCAAACCTTCCATCGGTGGGGCAACAAGATAAGCTACCGGCGCACCCGGCGGAAGGTGATTGGATCGGGAAAGATAGGTGCCTGTTTGCGAGATAAGATGTGGGAAAAAAGCGGAGGAACCGTCAGCATTGGCGCTGTACCACACCGCTTCGTTCTCAAGATAATCGATTGCCGCATTCAGTCCCGCGCTGACCTCATGCGGGCTGGGTCCAGCCAGAATTGCCATAATCTCCCCTGAAAGGGGTCCGGAGGAATGTTTTGTGCCCGCGTAGAATGACCTGGCATAGACCACTTCCACATCCGCCATCTTGGTGGCATGGTCAATCGAAACGTAGGTCGCGTCATCATTATCCGCTGTGATCAACCCGATGGATACCTGATCCGGTCGCAAATGAAGAGAAGCGGCGAAATTGCTATCCACTTTGTGAATCAACTGCACGGAAAGGGCTTGGGCATGGATCGGATCGAGGAGTTTCATGGCATCCCTTCTACCCGGCAGCCAGCTTCAGTTTCACTCCTGAAGCCTGATACTGCCGCATCTTTTGTGCGAATTGTACAATGAAAGCACCAGCTTCAAGCGGGTTGGTGCCGCCGCCTTCAAAGATGTTGCACACCACATCACGGTCTGCATCATTATCCCCCTGCTTCGGCTGGAATGCCATATAGGCACTCATGCTTTCCGCCCGTCCCAACCCAGGTCGTTCTCCAATGAGCAGGATAAGTACATCCGGATGCAATAAATCACCAATATCGTTCATCACTCCCACCCGGCAATACTTGACAAAAAACGGTACCCCCAGGCTAAGTCCGGCTGTTCTAAAGCCTTCCACAAGCACCGGATAAATTTGCCTCAAATTACTCTCGATCGCGGTGGCACTCAAACCATCCCCTACCACCAGTTGAATCTGGGGGGTAGGTACGCATTTTTCCAGGATGGCATGCTTCGCCTCGTCATTGAGCTGACGCCCAAGATCAGGTCTTAACAGGTATTCTTCTTTTCCCTCGCTGATCTTCGTCTGAACAGTGAACAACCCCAACTCTGCCAGCAATCCCGGATCCACATCACGATAGAGGGCATCCTGGGTAACCGCATGATCACCCTGAAAAAGAAGCTGGGAAAAGGTTGTATACCTTGGTCCTGCGCGACCCACACCTATCCGTGAGGGCGTGGCAGCGATGAGCTCTTTGAGTGCTGCAGGATCTTTGGCGTGGTTTACACCCGGTCGGTAACGAAGCTCTGCACCCGCAGGATCTGGTAGATCCAAAGAAAAAGCTGCCTGATCGGCGCCTCTTAATGAAAGCGCGCGGGTTTGAGCTCCCCCGGAACCAGCAGGAATCTCCTGATTCACTGCTACGGCTGCAGACGGTGAAGGTCCCTCCATCCAGCCTGCGCGCCTCAGCTGGCGGATCACTTCCTCCACAATCTCGTTAATTCTCGCGTCATCCATCGGTCACCGTCGTAAAAAGAAGGTGGGGTCACCCGCCTGTTCGGTCAGAACCCCGTTTTTCATCAGACCAAGCGATTCCAGCCAGGTTTCAAATTCGGCTGCCGGCTTGAGTTTGAAGAGCTGCCGCAAGGTTGCCGTATCATGGTAGGAAGTGGTCTGATAAGAAAGCATCGAATCATCTCCCATAGGGATAGCCATAAAATAATTGCAACCGGCGGCGGTCAGCAGCACTGCCAGGTTCTCAATTGAGTTCTGGTCAGCGCGGGCATGGTTGGTATAACAGGCATCCACGCCCATCGGGATGCCGGTCAGTTTGCCCATGAAGTGATCTTCCAACCCCGCGCGTTGAATTTGCCTGGCGTCGTACAGATATTCAGGTCCGATAAACCCAACGACCGTATTTACTTGAAAGGGATGATAGCGTTTCGCAAGACCATAGTTTCGAGCTTCGAGGGTTAATTGGTCCCAACCGTTGTGGGCATCCGCCGAGAGTGCGGAACCCTGTCCGGTCTCGAAATACATAAAATTAGGACCTGAAGGAAAACAATGTTTCTTTGCCAGTTCATACGCTTCATCCAGCATTCCCACAGAGATGCCAAACGATTCGCACCCTTTTTGTGACCCCGCGATCGACTGAAACACCAAACCAACCGGTGAACCCGCCTTCAGACATTTCATTTGCGTCGTCACGTGCGCCAGAACACAGTTCTGGGTGGGAATTTCCCAATCCTTTATCACCTGATAAGTCATCTCCAGCAGGCGGGAAACCGAGGTATAGGAATCATCCGCCGGGTTAATCCCGATCACCGAATCACCGGCGCCGTAAGCAAGACCTTCGTAAATCTCCGCGCGTATGGCTTCGGGGGAATCAGTAGGGTGATTGGGTTGCAAACGGCTGGCGAGTGTCCCGGATGCGCCCATGGTATTCTGACAATGAGAGGTCACACGGATTTTCGCGGCGCCGTAAACCAGATCAAGATTGGACATCAACTTGGTCACGGCAGCAATCATTTCAGCAGTCAGCCCGCCGGAAAGACGGTGAATCCTTTCTGCGGTGGTGGTGTCCGCGAGCAACCATTCCCTTAATTCGCCAACTGTCCAATCCCTGATCTCCCGGAAGATTTCAGGATCCACCGCATCGCGAATGACCCGGGTGACTTCGTCCTGCTCATAAGGGACGGCTGGTGTTTCGTACAGCAACCACAATGGAATCTCCGCTAACACCAACCGGGCGGCGATGCGCTCGGCAGCGCTATCCGCCGCTACTCCCGCCAACCGGTCGCCGGATTTTTCTTCGTTTGCCTTTCCCATCAGCACACGAAGATCAGAGAATTCATAGGTTTTTCCGTGCAGCTTTGTTCTCAGCAGCATGCTTCACTCGTTAGTGGGTTAATATCTCCAAGTCAATTATACGGTGATTACCCGACGGATCTCTAATGGTAAAAAACCAGTGTTTTCACGCTCAGCGGCACCACCCTGCCTTCCATCAAGGGTGAGCCGATGTCGATGTAATCACCTTCCATCAATCCCACCTGGTCAATCACCAGGAGTGGTCGTTGGGGCATTAACCCTTTTGCGGTCTGACCAACCGCTTGAGCATAGTCCCGTTCAATGATGATCAGCAGAGGTTTCTCTTCGGGTAATCGTGCGGCAAATTCTTTCAATCCAGTGGCAAGTTGCAACAGAGACGGATAATTTAACGCCCCGGGCAGCTCAAGCACCAGCGCGTAAGTATCACTGGCAGGATCAAGATCCAACCGTCTAATTGATTCTTCCAGCGCGCTGGCAATTTCTTCCGGTGGGGTCTCAAAAAGTATTTTTTGATGAATTACCGGTACGTTCTTCAACGGCAGGATCTCTTTTTCCGCCCAAATGGTGGAACCAGAAAGGCTGACGGTCTGGGTGCTGGCTCCTAAAACCGTGGCACGCAGCGTTTCATCGGGTGCAGCCACCTGGTAGGAGGACAAAACCGGATGCCTGCGCAGGCTTTCAGCCAACAGAGGACCAATATCTTCGTGAACGGTCACATCGAAAAGAGAATGCAGCTCAAGTGGATGATAAAAATAATGACCAATCCCGCCGGAGTACATCAACAGACTTCCTTTGCCCGATACCGGAGCTGGAGGTGTGAGATACAACTGACTGGCTAGCGGTGAAGTTGTCCCTTCGATCAGGTCCACCGTCACATCCGCCATGCGGTCGCAAATTCTGCGCAGTGCTTCCATGGAGGGAATGTCTCCAACCTGAAGAGCAATCCCACAATCCGCCATAATTTTCCGCGCTGGTTCGGCAATGTGCCGGATCTTCCCGCTGGCAGGATCAATTATGAGAATGCGACCCCCATAATTCATCGCCGCCCCACCCAATGGGTTCCCACTGCGAAAGACAGCCGCGTTGGCGCTGCCCCCGCCAATATCCACATTGGTTACCGTGGTGTAATGTTCCTTTGAGTAGCGGGCTGCCCCTGAACCGCGAGCAGCGATCAGGCTTTCCACATTGGGTCCTGCAATACTGACAATGAAATCACCCGCCAGACCGGCGAGGGATTGTAGAATGGCATCGGCGTTTTTCTTTTTCGCTGTCTCACCGGTGATGATCACCGCGCCAGTGGCAACATCCTGCGGGTTCATCCCCGCGGCGGAATATTCACCACGGACAATGGCATTCAGTTTCTCCGCATCAATGGTATCCTGATCCAGCAATGGGGTGAAGAGAATGGGGCTTTGGTAAAGAATTTGTCGCCCGGTGATTGAAACGCGCGAAATCAACCCTGTGCGGGCAATATTACTCAAATCGAGACGGGAAAAAACCACCTGGGTGGTGGTTGTTCCCACATCGATTCCAACGGATAAAAGGGATTGGCTCTCTGACATGACAGTTGTTATTTCACGTACGATCTACCCAGGAGTTCATTCTTTCCTGGAAATCCAGCTCCCCGGGAGGTTCTTGGTGGTTCCTTCAGAGCGATTAATGCGCAAGAATCTACATCACCCAGCAGGAATATTCCGGAAAACTGATCACCACATCATCTCCCGCGCGCGGGAACGTGCGGCTGCGCTCATTAAAAAAGTCCGCTGAAAGACTGACCCCGTTACCAATGGCAATCCGCAGCCTTACCACTGCGCCCAGGAACAGCACGGATTCCACGCGTCCGTTGAGCGCGTTTCTGCCTTCGCCAGTGCCAAGTTGAAGCTCTTCCGGTCGGATTGCCAGGCGTGGGGTTCCACTGATGACCCTGCCAGGGGTGTGTTCAAATTTTACTAGCTGACCCACGATATTGCAGGTTCCCTTTTCCAGATCAACATCGGTTACAGGTAAAAGGTTGAGCTGCCCGACGAACTGGGCGACAAATTCAGTGGAAGGATAGTTGTAGATGCGGTCGGGTGAGCCAATTTGCTCGATGTGTCCCTGGCTCATCACCACCACACGATCAGAAATCAACAAAGCTTCCTCCTGATCATGCGTCACATAGATGGTCGTAATCCCCAAAGCTTGTTGAATGCGCCGGATTTCAAGGCGCAGTTCCACCCGGATCTTGGCGTCCAGCGCGGAAAGGGGCTCATCCAGCAGGAGCACCCGGGGTTTAATTGCCAGCGCCCGGGTGAGGGCAATCCGCTGCTGCTGCCCGCCTGAAAGCTGGTAAGGATACTTATCCTTATGGCTTTCCAGGTGCACCAGCTCGAGCATTTCGTCAATGCGTTGATTGATCTCTTCCTTGGGTAATTTGCGGATCTGCAATCCGAAACCAATATTTTGACCGATTGTCAGGTTCGGGAAGAGCGCATAGGACTGAAAAACCATCCCAACGTTACGCTGGTTTGGAGATTTGTAGGTAATGTCTTCCCCGTCCAGAGTGATCTGCCCTGATGTAGGTAACTCAAAACCCGCGATCATGCGCAAAGTTGTGGTTTTTCCGCATCCAGAGGGACCGAGGAAAGAGACAAATTCCCCTTTTTCAACATCCAGGTTGAAATTCTCCACGGCGACTGCTGATCCAAATACTTTTGAAAGATTACTCAATGTAAGAAAAGCCATAAATCACCTTCGAGAGAGTTTATTAGTCATTAATGAGCGCCCGCCAGAGTTCCCTCTGCCTTGCCACGTGAAAACACCTGGATGAGACCCATAAAACCCCAGGTGAGCAGGAAGCTGATAATCGCCAGCGAGGAAGATTCATACGTTTTGTTCTGACCGACCATGGAGATATAAGGTCCAAAACCTTTGATTCCCACCAAAAAACTGGCAATGGTGTATTCACCAATAACAATCGCCAGGGTCAGGAATGAGCTGCTCAATACGGCAACTTTCAGGTTAGGTAAAATTATCTGGAACATGATGGTAAACCAGTTCGCACCCAAACTCTGCGCGGCTTCCGTCAAGGATTTTACATCGATCGCCGCGAGACCCACGTCAATGGAGCGATACACAAAGGGCAGGGCTAAGACCACATATCCTGCCACGAGTAACACATAGGTACCAAAATAGGTATTGGTCAGGAAAAACGGCGCGCCACTAAACGTCCGAATGGCTCCAAATACCCACACAATTGCCGGAATCACATAAGGCAGCATGGAAATAAATTCCACAATGCTGCGCAGCTGGGGCAAGCGCAGCCGGATCCAGTAAGCGGTTGGCACCACCAGAATGATGCTCAACACGATAGTAAAGATAGCGATCAACAAAGAAAATCCAAGGGTATCCCAGAATTTAACATCCATGAAAACCCGCGTGTACGCCAGAAAGGAGAGCTCACCTTTCTTCGCCCGCAGGGAAAAGTCAAAAGTCGAAACAAGGGGGATAATAAAATACAACGCCCCGATGATGACCCACAACCAGGACCAAAAGGATCCACGTTTCATTTCGGGAGCCACCTTTCACTCCTGCGCCGCAGGTAGTAGTAAATGGTCATCATCACCGCCATCACCAGTACCATCCCAACCGCCAGGGCATAGCCCAGACCAGGATTATAGAGAATATCACCCTTGATCTGAGAACCAACGACAATCGTAATCAAATTGATGAATCCTCCGGTCAATGAATAGGCGGTTGCGTAAGCCCCAAACGAGTTGCCAAACAGCAGAATCATTGAACCTAAAATGGAAGGGGTGAGAATTGGTAGTGCAACCTTGCGCCAGTACACAGCTCTCGTCGCGCCAAGATTGGATGCAGCTTCACTCCATTCCTCTTTCAAGCCATCCAATGCAGGGGTAATGATCAGCACCATCAACGGAAACTGGAAATACATGTAGGTCAGCGACAATCCCCAGAAGCTATAAAGATTAAATCCCTGAGCATAAAGATCAATATTGAACAAATTTTTAAGCAGGACAGTGAACAACCCGGTCCGACCAAGAGTGGCTATGAAAGCAAATGCCAGGGGAACACCGGCAAAATTTGAAGCGACGCCGGAAAATGTCATGAGTAAATTGCGGACGGGTTTTGGCAGCTTTCCCACCGTTACCGAATAAGCCATCAGAAAACCCAACAGACCCCCGCCAAGCGCGGTCGTCAGGCTGATTTTGATCGTAACCCAATACGCATTTAGAATGGATGGTTCGAGCAAGCCAACAAGATTTTTAAACGTAAATTTGCCTTCGTTTGTTTTAAACGCTCCTGCCAGTATATTCACCGAAGGCAATACCACAAACAACAGGGCAAAGGCAAAAAAAGGCAGAACGCCAAGCCATTTATGCCAGGTTGTATTTAAGGGACGCGCTTTGCGCGCGTCCCTTTTATTTGGATTTGTGTTGAGACTATTCCTTGACATCTGCGCCCACGACGCTCATCCAGTTATCAGCAATGACCTGCTTTGCGTTATTGATCTGGTCAATCGACGGGAACGCGATCGGACCGCTGAAGGTGGGGAGTTTGGCAGCCAAATCAGCCGGGATGACACCACGAGTGCTCATTTCTTCGTAGCGGATCGGATGGCAGTAACCTTTCAGCCAGATATTCTGTCCTTCATCGCTGTAAAGGAATTCCATCCATAATTTTGCGGCATTTGGATGCGGCGCGTAAGCGGAGATCCCCTGAATGTAAATACCGGCAATCGTTCCGCTGGCGGGGTAAACAACTTCAATATTCGGGTTCCCAGCCAGGGCATCTTTGTCAGACAGAGCGCTGTAGTCCCAGCGCATGATAATTGGAGTTTCGCCTTTTGCCACCGTCGCCTGCTTGGCAATGACGGGAACAAAATTACCGGCATCATTGATCTGCTTGAAGAATTCCAACCCGGGGGTTACATCATCAAGCGAGCCACCATTATACAGTGCAGCCGCGTAGACGCTCATCTGAGCCTGGGCAGAGGCACGGGGATCACCGGATAAGGCAAATTGACCCTTATACTCGGGTTTGAGCAGGTCAGCCCAATCCTGCGGAACACTGCTGACAACATCCGCATTGACTTCAAATGCCATCACACCATAGTAGTCACCATACCAGTATCCATCAGGATCCTTTGAATCCGCAGGGATCGAGTCCCAGGTGGACACTTTATAAGGCTGAACAAGAGATTCTTCGATCAATTGAGGACCAAAACCATAACCCACGTCAATGACATCTGGAGCCTGCGGACCCTTATTATCCTTATTCGCCTTAATCGCTTCGATTTCATCGGCGGATCCGGCATCCGGGTTCAGTTCATTCACGGTAATGCCATATTTTGTCTTAAAGGTATCAATGGCTTCTCCGTAGTTGCACCAGTCACGTGGAAGGGCGATGACCGTGAGCGTGCCCTCTTCTTTTGCTGCCTTGATCAGGTCTGCCAGTGGATCGTCAGAAGCGACTTCGCCCCCGGCGGGAGCTTTTGCACAAGCGGTAAGCATCATAGCCAAAATCATCACAGCACTTACAACCCACAAAATTGAGCGTTTCATCTAGTCTTCCTCCATTTGCGTCAAAATAGATTCATGAAACTACTGGTAAACGTTCAGGGAAATTTTCAGGCGCCTCCTTTTTAAAAACCTAAATGATGTTTAGATTATATAGACGATAAGAATGGATGGCAAGAGCCAGTTTCTTAGGGCATCAAGCTGATTTTACGATGATATCCGCAAGCACGTTTGCCGCTTCATCACCACGGTCGGCGGCATTGCTCAAATGTCGGTAAACTTCACGCATTTTCATGATCCGGATCAGCACTTTTACATCCTCGGTTTGATCGAACATGTCTGCCAGTGCTTCCCGGTAGACCGCCTCTACCCGATTTTCCAATGCTTTGGCACGTTGGGCATGTTCAGACGCCACCCCGGGGTGATCCTGCAACCTTTCGATCGCCATTAACAGTTCATATGTTGCATCGCGCAACAATGAGCACATTCGCACCATGTATTTTGTGGGATCCACTTTTAGGATGACTATTTCAGTCATCGTGCTGTAGGCGTAATCGAGGATGTCATCAATTGCCCGGGAAAGCGCAAACACATCTTCACGGTCGAAAGGAGTAATAAAGGTTCGATTGAGTTCATCAATTAAGATGCGCCTGGCTTCGTCCGCTTCCTTTTCCGTCGCTGTCAATTCATCCGCAAGTGACCCGGCTGGAAAAGAAAGATAGGCTTTGAGACAATCCATTCCTTCCATGGTCAGCCTGGCTTGTTCGTGCAGCATTTGAATGAAGACATTTCGCCGTTTTCGGAAAATTTTTAACACTACCCTGCTCCGTTCTAAAGAAAGCTGGTTCCTTGAGCTGGATGTTCCGGTGAGAAGAGTATACATCATCCTGGGGAGAAAATTGTTAAATTTTGTTTAACCTTTTACTCACCTGCAATTTTCCAAATCTCTTTGTAAATGTATGTATAATGATTTTAGAAGGTCCGCTCTTTTGTACAATCCGGATAGAAAGGATTCAATGAAAAAACTCCTTCACTCATTTGAAAAATCCCTCTTGATGGCAGGGATTGCCAGCCTGGTCGTGATCATCGTTGGGCTGATTGCTGGTTGGAAGAGCGCCGTTCTCTTCAGTAATGGCTTCTTTTGGGCAGGGGCAATTCTGATCATTTTCGGCGTCCTCAGTGTTTTTGGCGGGTATGGTCTGCGTGCAGATTTCGGTGTGGTGTACAGTCAATCTGCCGGTGATATGAACATTCTGGAGCGGACCAAATTGTGGATCGCGGATACGCACCAAAGTTACGGAATTTATCTGCTGTTGTTGCTCGCCGGAGTCATCCTTATCCTGATCAGTATCCTGGTTGCCAATCTTTTTTAATCGGGATGGCGCCCCGTCAATTGAAATACTCTACAATCAGAAGGTAGGGCAACTTACTATTCACATAACCCAATCCATGAGGAGGCTGGAATGCTGTCATCAAAAGGAATCCTTCACAAACTGGTGATTAGTCTTTCAGACGGTAAAAAGCTTGGTGAAATTGAAGACCTCTATCTTGATCCGGATCTCCGTGAGGTCGTGGGACTTTATCTCGGTTCTGAAGGATTAATCAAGAGGAAAGACAAGTTCCTCCCCCGTGCCGCTGTTCAACTAACCGGTATGGATGCCTGGCTGGTTGCAGATTCAGGCAGCGTGACCACTACGGATAAAATTCCTGAAATCTCCACCCTCACTCTGATTGAAAACCTGCGGGGGCGTGAAGTTCAAACCACCGGGGGCACAAAGTTGGGCGTCATCGACGAAGTCCTTTTGGATGCTGATCTGCTCGTTCTCGGCTTCGGTCTTGGTAAGGTGTTCATTCAAGGACCGCTTGCTGAAAAGAAGTTCATTGTGCGTTCCTCCGTTTCAGATCTGGGGGGTCCAGAAACCCCGATGATTGCCGACCTCTCTCTGGCAGAAGCCGGTGCTACCCAAACCATTGAATGATCTTCCGGCATTTTCTTAGCCTCCTCCGCAGCCAACCGGAGGAGGTTTGCTGTGGAGTTTAAATCTTTTCCTTATGGGGGCATCCTTACCCCCTCCGATTGAGCCGTTTAATGGCTGCCTGCAGCCGATCCACTTGAACATCCAGTTGTTTGTGAGATGTCCTCTGGTCACAAACCAGCGTCAGCATGCGTCCAGCCATATCCAACGTGATCCGGTCATGACTGGTGCGGGGATCGGTCAGCAGAGCTTCCCAGTGGATCGTTAAGCCAATTCCCTCCCGACCGAGGGTGTCAAAAAGCTCATTTCGTAAGCCGCCATCAACATAAATGGGCATTCCCAACGGCATCATCTCTGCCTGTAAGGCTGGAAAAATGGGGGTCACTTCAGGCACCACAGCCAATCGTTCCAACAAATAATGATAATTCCCACGCCTGACCCGCCGGATTTCTTCCCAGTTTAGGTGTTCAATCTGCCAGCGTTCGTCAAGGTCCCCCTCCACCACAGCGTCCTCCCTGTAGCAGGTTTCTGCCAATTCATACTGTTCAGCCAGATCAGCCGGATCTCCAGTGCCACGGTAAACATACTCAGCCAATCCATGCCGGTAGCTACGGATCACCGCTAATCTCCGGTTCTGCACGCGTGGATAGCCAGCGATTTTCTCTCGTAAATCTTCGTTACTTCTCAAATATCCCCCATCAAACGGAACGAACTTACGCAAACTATTGAATGCAAAGTCACCAATCGTTTGCCCTGGAAAACCCGCCTGCGCGTTATCCTCCACAACCCGAATTCCTTTCTCGCGCAGGTCCACCAGGAACGACTGTGTGGCAGCGTCGTGTTGAAATCCAAAGTAGTTAATGAAATAAACCGCTGTATGCTTCGCAATCATTTGAGCCAGGGTTGCCAGGTCAATCGAGAGATCCGGGTGAACAGGATAGAAGTCCCATTCCATGCCTCGGCTCTCCAATGTGTCAAGGATCTCAGGACACAAATAAGCGGGCAAGAGGATTTTTCGAACCCCCTTTTCACGTAAACAATCACTGATCACAATCAGGCAGGCTTTTCCACCGGCAAGAAAGACCCCATACCCGGGCGAGAGTGCGGGGGTTTCAGTCGACCACTTTCCATCGTAATAAAATTCGCCACCTACATACATGCTTTAAACCATTCTGGAAT
>Ga0116192_1002339_pt1 | contig 12668 bp, 6 predicted proteins | sample AD_UKC113_MetaG_FD_89876 | JGI IMG/M metagenome (GOLD analysis project Ga0116192, IMG submission 89876) | Active sludge microbial communities of municipal wastewater-treating anaerobic digesters from Hong Kong - AD_UKC113_MetaG | ecosystem: Engineered > Bioreactor > Anaerobic > Digestate | place... | reverse complement strand
TTCCCTCGGCCCCTGCGGATGAGTTCACTCAGAAGGATCCCGGCTTCCAGGGTCTTTCCCAGCCCCACGGCATCGGCGATGAGGATGCGCTGCCTCGGTTGCCTGAGGGCCTGGACGGCCGGGACCAGCTGGTAGGGGACGGGGTCCATGGCGGCCCGGTGGCCGATGTAGAGGTTCTCGTCCGTTGGAGGTGCCTGGCGAAGGAGGCTCTCCATGTAGAGGAGAGACGCCTGGTAGGAACTTGAGGAGTCCCGAACCAGATTCGTTTTCGCCGGGTCGAGAACTTCGATGGGTTTTGCCAGATCCTCGACCTCCGTGAGGAATACGGCCTCCTTGTCTCTCACCAGCTCCGATATGCCGACCACCGTGACGGCCTGCCCCCCGGTGGAAGTTCGATCGACCTTGCGCACCAGCCATTCCGCGTCGCGCACGAGCACCCTGGCTCCCGGCGCCGGGACATTGCCTTTGAGGTTCATCCTTGCTTCCTTCAGTTTTGCTGAATCCACGCAAAGAAAACCAATGCCAAACTCCGTTTGCCGCAAAACCCGTCTGGGTGCGGAAAAAGACCCGTCATGGTTCATGGTTGCCGCGACATTGGGGCGTCAGGAATCCCAGTGCCCGCATGATTTCCAGGTAGCGGTATAGTGAAACAACTCCGCCATTCCAGCAAGACCGAAAACATCCCGCCACGGTAGGATGGAGAGTCATGGGTGCTGATCGGGGTGTAGCGGCCCAAGAAAAGGTGGCCGTCCGCATGGAGAATGTACCGAAAGGGTATCATCGTTTCCATGATGTCGACTTCAACGGTTTCAACATCGACTAGGTCGCCGCGGGACCTGGTGGAATCTTTCGCATCGAAACCAAGAGCCACAGGGGAGGTATCGCTTCGAACGGTGACAATCTACTGCTGAACGGCAAGACTCCCGTACCCGGACGCAAACGAAGGATCGTGAACGATTCTTCCGGAAACAGACATCCAAAGAATGGAGGGTCAAGCCTCCCTCTGCTTCGAGAATGCTTACGCGAGGATTCGTGAACCGGTGAATGCCATCACCATGTCCGGTATCGGCTACCGGAATGGATTCCTCTTTCGGCAGCCCCATATGTCATCAAGCGGGAAGATGTGGAGCGGATTGCCCGCATTCTTTCTTGGTGAATTTCAAGGAATCGGCGCAAAGGAAGGCAGCCGTCGGGCCGACTTCTTGTCGTGGCATGGCATACTGCGTTCACCCTTCAATTGCCCACGGTTTCGTGGTATAGACCTAGGCACCTACGGCAGCCGTTCATCCGATGTCGAGTTACACGATTCCGAGAGCATCGGGGCTTCATGCCCGCGAAGGCGGGCATCCAACGGGTAGGCACCCTCTTTCCGAATTCCCGCTTGCGTGGGAATGACGAAAGGGAGTTCCGACCGCCCAAATCGCTCCATCCGGGCTGGTGCTGTGGGGGTGTCCAAGATACACTGTGAAGAGCAGCATACCCCTCTGGTCTCGCAATCGCACAGTTCGCTCTCCGTCAGGCAAACCGGCGGAACCACACCTGATGGCCCCGTAAGAGTTCGTTCTTCTCGGGACGACACCTCATGAATTCAATCGGTTAGAGCCGAAGAAACGGGCTCTTCAGGACTTTTTGCGAAATCGTCCATGATTGCAATAGGTTGTTCGTCGTCGGGGGCTCATGACCCGAAGGTCGGAGGTTCAAATCCTCCCTGCGCTGCCATGAGCAAACCGGGGAACTCGGGGGCGGACCTTCGGTCCCTTTTCCTGGGGGACTTTCGTTCTCCAGCCTTCACACGGACGGTTGGAACTTCCAACCGATCCCCTCGAACCGGCCGCGAGGGAAGAACCGTGATGAAGTCGTGCGCCTCGGTAGGCGGCGCACCATCGAGGGGTGCTGGGACGGGGGCGGGAATGGATCGGGATTCTCCTTCGAACGTGAGATCCGAGAGTGTTCGTTTCGACGGAATACGTCGCCCTCCGCCTTCCGGTTGCCCGTCCTCGTCCGATTGACGCGGAGTTCGCCGGTTTTATGGGAAGCGCCCCGGGAATGGACAGGAATCCACATCGCAACGCGGCTCATGGGATTGGTCCCGGCTGCCGTCGCCGTTGAGGTCGTTCTCGGCGGGGTGGCGGTCGTTTTTCGCGGCTTTGTCCAACGGCAAGGGTCCCATGGGTCTGGAGAAGGAGGGAGAGCCATGAGGAGAGGGTACACGATCGGCTTGGTTCTGTTGTTCCTTGGCTGGTGGCTGTCGAGTGTTGATGCGGCCACCTACTACGTGAGACCGGACGGGGGCACGGCCGCCCAGTGCACGGGTCAGGCCGACGCGCCGTATCCCGGCACGGGAGTTCGACAGGCGTGCGCCTGGGCACATCCCTTCTGGGCCCTGGACCGCTCGGGAAACTGGAAGATCCATGGGGGCGACACCCTCATCCTGGCGCCAGGCAATTACAGAATGGGCTTCGGAGCCCCCAACACCCGTTGGTGCTCCCGGGATTATCCCTGGGACTGCCACCTCCCGCCCCTGCCTTCGGGCCCCGCCCCGGACCAGCCGACCAGAATCCTGGGGGACGGCTGGGACCGGGGCTGCGTCAAGAAACCCCGGCTCTGGGGGACCCAACGAGCCCTCCAGGTGTTGGATCTGACGGACACCTCCAACGCCGTGATCGAGTGTCTGGAGATCACCGACCGCTCCGGCTGCGCACTGGATCACTGCAAAGCATCCGTCCGGTGTCCCAGAAACGACTACCCGTTCGGCAACTATGCAGACCTGGGGCTTTATGCGGAGGACTCTTCCAACGTGGTGTTGAGAAACCTGGACATCCACGGTATGGCATGGGGCGGCATTCGGGCGGGTCGGATCAAGGACTGGCTTGTCGAGGACGTACGCCTCGCAGGCAACGGGGGAGTGGGGTGGGATGGAGATATCGGCCGACGCAGCTCCAATCGGGGTACCCTGACCTTTCGAAGGATGACCGTTGAATGGAACGGATGCCCCGAATCCTACCCCGGCCGGGTCCCCAAAAACTGCTGGGGCCAGGAGACCTGCGGCGGGTATGGGGACGGCATGGGACTGGCCCGCTCCGGGGGACATTGGGTGGTCGAGGATTCCGTGTTCCGATACAACGTCTCCGACGGACTCGACCTTCTCTACGTGGGGGTCGATTATCCCAAGTCCCTGATCGAGTTGAGAAGGTCCATGGCTTACGGGAACGGAGGAAACCAGTTCAAAATCGGGGGGGATTCGACCGTCGTCAACTGCCTTGCCGTGGGCAATTGCGGGTTCTTCTACGGAAAGTCCTATGCCCGAAAGATGGGTCCCGTGGACTCCGGCGATCATTGCCGTGCCGGGGGAGGGGCCGTTGCCGTCTTTCTGGGCCGGGGAGACACCGCATCCATCGTCAATTCCACCATTGCAGGCCAAGGTTGGGCACTGTTGGACGCCGCCTGCATCACCAAGGACTTTCCGGACCAGCCGTCCTGCAACGGAACGGAGTCGCTCACCCTCATGAACAATGTGTTTCAGGGCTACCAGGTCTTCTACCTCGATTACAAACGACTGACGGATTTCGTGGGGGATGGAGATCCGGATAACTTCACATCGTCTGCCCGGGTCGACTACAACATCATCCACAAGGCGGAAGTTTCGAGTCCTACGGGCCCCAACAACCTGTTCGAGAACCCACGGTTGGAGAACGGCGCAATTCATGTTTTCGACGGGCACCTGCGGTCCGGCAGCCCGGCCCGGGATTCCGGGTTGCCCGTGGGCAGCGTTTCCGGGTTGGTTCCCGGGGAAGACATCGAGAGGAATGCCCGGCCTGTGGGCAACGGAGTGGACCGGGGCGCCTACGAGTACGGGAACTGATCGCCGTTTCGGGCGGGAGGGAGCGCCTTCACGGGAACCAGCAACCCGATCGAGACGCCTGCGGGCTTCCGGCGAAAAGTCTGCCCACCCCCCATTGGGATTGGGAGGTCGGGAGCGAGGGGGAATCTCTCCCCTCGTTCCCGAACCGGCACCCCATCTTCTCGATAAGCGCCCCCTCGGCGAACTGCTCTTCGATCTTGGCCGCAAGCCGCGTTGTCCTCTCGTCGAACGGCTCGCCGTCATCCTGCTGTGCCTCGGCGCAGATGCAGCGGCGACCCTTTGCCGCCCCGCGCTTCCCCAATGGGAAACGGACGTCGGCACGGACCGGTCTCGATGTTACCATGGGTCTTGTGGCGCGTTGAACTCCGAGCTTTTGACTCCCGGATCTTTGGCCGTGTATCTGAAGACTCCCGGACGTCACCCGTCGGATGGAAGCCAAAGCGGCTCCGCCCCGGGAGAATTCAAAGCTCACGGCTGAAGGCTAATCGCTTGTGGATAAGACCCAACCGGTACATCCGGCGGAGGACTTTCAGCCGCTGCTGATCCGCAGGTTGGGCCGACATGAGGAGGGAACGTGATCGTTCGGCCGACAGCGACGAAGAAGAGACCCGCTTCCCCTGTTGCCTATACGGCAGTGCTGCTTGCGGTACTGACTCTGATGCTCGGGTTTTTCCGGGCATCCACGGCAACGAGCACAGGAGAAGGGACAAATACCATGGAGGAAGACATCTGGAAACTGGAAGAGGCATACTTCACGGATTTGTACAAAGCCGAGTACGAAGGTGTTTTGGAGCTTGTGCATCCGCAGTTTCTCGGATGGCCCGGCAACCTGGGTAAGCCCGTCGGCAAAGAAGAGGGCGCGGCGTTCACGAAGAAGTTGGTCCCACAGCCAACGCCGTGCGCCGTCAGGATTGAACGTGGTGGTCTGCAGATATCGGGAGATACGGCATTGACTCCGTATACCGTATACGTGAGCTGTTCCGAGGGGAGCGGAAGGATGAGCACGCAGGGGTCGCGGATCACCCACACGTGGGTTATGAGAAACGGGCGATGGCAGCTACTGGGCGGTATGAGTCGCGAGGTCAAGCAGGAGTAGGTCGGAGGAAAGTCCCCGACCTGAGATCGTGCGGGTTGCTTCGCGTCCGGTGATTTGGGCACCCGCCCTCTTCCTATCCTCCGGGCTGCCCTCTCCATGACTCCTTGCTCCTATTTTTGAATCTATCTTCTTGAAGATTCCTCGCGGCTATGGTACTGGCACATTGAATTCAGCTCCGGAAGCTGAGGAAACTCTCCGGCGTTTTTTCTGAAATCATTGACACTTCGACTTCCAACCGAAGCCATGAAGGCTTTACGACCGCAAGGGCCGGAATCCTTCATGGCTTTTTGTGTTCTATCCAGGTCATGAAGCATCCCCCCGCAAGGTCGCTCTTTTTCCTTCTTTCTTGTCCGTTTTTTGATTTCCATTCATCCGGTACCGCTTTCGGAAGGGCCACTCCGGAGCGGGCGCGGCTTGTATGGGAGAAAGGAGCAGAGTAAGATGAAGAGAGGGTTTGTGCTTCTTGTTCCGGGGGCGGCATTTTTGCTTTCACTCTTTTCCGTCGTGGTGTGCGCCCAGACAACACCGGGTCAGTACGGCGGTGAGACGGCGGAGATGGAGGCCATTGTGGTAACGGCATCCAAGGCGCCGAAGGCTAAATCGGATGTAACACAGGCTGTGGATACGCTTACCGAGGAGGAAATCGATCCCTACATCGGCAGCAAAAGGAACATTCAGGAGCTGCTTATGTATCAGCCGGGTTTTTTCATCGACGTGCTGTCGCGAAACGACGCCAACTGGGGCTCGGTGGGGGGGCTCCCGCACAAATACAGTACCTTCATGCTCGACGGGCTTCCAATCGACTCCTTCGTCGATCCTCAGAGCCTGGATCCCTGGGCTTTCCAGAGGATCGAAATCCAGCGCGGCCCGGCGTCGGTGCTCTACCCGAACTATCTCTTCATGGATTTCGCGGGAAACGAAACGCCCCTTGCCGGAACGGTGAACCTGATCCTGCGGGACCGAATCGACAATCCCATGACGAAGCTCTCCGCGGAGTACGGCTCATACAACACCATCAATGGGCGCTTCTATCACCAGAACAAGGTGGGCAACTTCCACTTCTTCCTGGGCGGCCAATATGAGCAGTCGGACTACACGAACTACGGCACCGACCCTTCCTGGCTGAACATGATCGACGACCCGGAATACCGGAAAATCAGGCTCTACGGCCATGGGACTTACTTTTTCGGCAACTCCGACGAGCATAAGCTTTCGGTGTTTGCGCACAATACCTGGCACGACGGTGACGCGGGGCGACCCAACCGCGATTTCGAGCACCAGTACACGACCCTCAACGCCGACTATCAAGTCCCCATAAGCCCCTGCGTCATGGCCCGCGCCAAGGTCGGCTATCGCAACTACGACCGCACCTGGGAGGAAGACAACTTCCCCGCGAACCTCGCCTTGCGGGAGGAAGACGGCGTCAAGCAGGAGATCGTTCCAGGAGACTTCTCGGTATCGTTCAAGCACCTCGACGGAGGCTTGTTCACCGCCGGCACCGATTTCCAGGTTGCCACCTACAAGACCTTTGCCGAAGTGACTCGGAAGGTTACCGGCAACGATGCCACGGCTAGCCAGAACGGAGTATACGTGCAGGAGGAGTACAAGTGGAAAGACTGGGTGTTCCGGGCGGGAGGCCGATACAACTACACGCATCATGACTATGACCGCATTGGCGGGGTGGTGCCCGGAGTTGATGATGCATCCTGGGACAAGCTGCTGTGGAGTGCGGGTGTGCGTTACAATGTCCTCGAGTCTCTGTCTTTTTACTCCAATGCAGGCACAAGCTTCGTGGTTCCCGGGATCAAGTCCATCGGCGGCACGCTCAAGCCCGAGGACGAGGGCGTGCCCGGCAAGAACGGGCAGCTTCCCAATCCCGACCTGAAGCCCGAAAGCGGACTCGGTTGGGATTTCGGCATAGACTACCGGGCCACAAAACGCCTGTCCCTGGGTGCTCGAGTTTTCCTCAACAAGGTGGACGATCAGATCGTGGATATCGTTGTGAGCCAGGACCCCTCTCAATCCAAGTCCGTCAATGCGGGGAAGACGACCGCCTATGGCGTCGAGATCGAGGCCAAGCACAGGCTGAATTCCTGGCTACAGTGGTTCGCCAACTACACGTACACCAACAGCAACGTGGAAAACCCGACAAACCCCGACCAGGACGACGTCGAAGTTCCCTTCGTTCCGGAGCACATGGGAAACATAGGCTTTCAGGCTTTCCTTCCGTACGACATAATGGCAGCAGCGTGGCTACACGTGGCGGGGGAGATCTTCGACAGCACATCCAAATCAAACAGGAACGGGTTCACCCACTACGAGCTCATCAACGCGAAGATTCAAAAGGCGTTGGTCAAGAAGGAGGCCTACAAGCTGGACTGCTATCTCGATCTCTACAACATCACCAACAACAAGTTCACGATGCCGTGGCAGTTCCAGGACCCGGGGTTTGCCGCGTCGGGTGGACTGAAGTTTGTGTTCTAGTGCGATGTCAAAGGTGTCCTACCGGGTCCGCGACGGGCGGCAGGGTGGGCAAAAGCAGAGGGTTGCCGGTCCCGGATCGCACAACGGAGGCGGATAATACTGCGCCCACCCTACGATTTCAACCGGGCGAAGCTGAAATGACGGAGCACCCGCAGCGAACGGTGTAGGGTGAAATCCGGACAGTGGGAGGCAGACCGGCGGACGGCGATTCATATCCGCTCTTTCCCGCTCACCGTTCCCTCCCCTGGAAGGACAGCGATGAATCGGTTCTCTTTTCTTCGGGCGTTTCTGCTGGGGATCGTTCTTGTTTCACCGGGAATCATTCCCCACGTGTGCATTGCGTCCGAGTTGGTCGCATCCTCGAGGATCACGGTGACGGATTTTCGCGGGAAGACGATTTCCCTGGACCGCCCCGCCGGGAGGATCGTCTGCCTTATCGAGAGCGCCCTCAGCGGACTGTACATGTTGGGGGCCGCAGACCGCGTGGTCGGCATCTCCGCCAATGTCTACCAGGGTGACGTTTATCCCTACTACGCCGCCATGGACCCGAGAATTGCCGAAAAGAGCCTCCCTGCTCCGGGGAATTGGGATTTCGTCAACATCGAGCGGGTGATTGCCCTCGATCCCGATCTCGTCATCATCTGGTCCCGTCAGGAAGAGTCCATACGAGCCATTGAGGAGCGGGGCATCCCGGTGTTCGGGGTCTTTATCGGGTCATTCGAGGACATATACCGGGAGATGCGCGCCCTGGGAAAGCTGACGGGGACCTCGGAGCGGGCAGGGCAACTGATCGACGCCGCAAAAGAAGAGCTTACGCGGATCGGAGCGAAAACACAAACCGTCGGCAAGCGTCCGAGGGTCTATTTCATGTGGTCTCAGGGAGAGCTCGAGACATCGGGAAGCAAGAGCACCGTGCACGAACTGATCACCCTGGCGGGAGGCGAGAACGTGTGCGGAGGCATCGAACAGGAGCACCTGGTGGTGAACATGGAGAGGGTCCTGGCGTGGGACCCCGAGGTCATAGTCCTGTGGGTCAACGAAAGAAAAGGACCAAAGGACATCCTCGATAGCCCTATATGGCAGGGCGTGCGGGCGGTGCGGACTCAAAACGTCCACGAGCTTCCGGATGTCTTTTCAAGCGATCTTTGGACCCTCAAGTTCCAGTATGTAGTAAAGCTGCTGGCCGAATGGTGCCACCCGGACGTCTACGGTGAAGCGGACCTGGAGAAGGAAAGGCGGGAGATCTTCGTGAAGCTCTACGGTGAGAAGATCTTGCCTGCCCTTTCCCCCCGGTAAACCAGTTCGACTCGCAACCGCCGAGAGGTGTCCTTTGAAACGTCCCGCGATCCGTTGGATTCTCTACGGCCTTCCTGTTCCCGTGCTGGTCCTCTCCCTTCTTGTGGGACCCTCCGACGTGATGTCTCCCGGTCAGGCGGTTTTGTGGATGGCGCGTAGGCTTGCGGGATTCTCCGGGCAGGCGGACGCAAAAGAAGCGCTCGTGAGCGCCATCCTCTGGAACGTGCGTCTTCCGAGGGTCCTTCTCACCTTTCTGGTAGGGGGCGCCCTGGCTGCGTCCGGCAACAGCATCCAGGCTCTCTTTCGCAATCCGCTGGTTTGCCCCTATCTCTTGGGACTTTCTTCGGGGGGCGCCTTTGGAGCGGCATTGGCGCTCACCACTTCCTGGATACCCCTCCAGCCCTCGGCTTTCCTCTTCGGGCTGCTCGCCGTTACATCGAGCTACCTTCTTGCCCGCGTCAGGGGGCGGATTGCGACGGTTTCTCTCATTCTCTCCGGAGTCATCGTCTCCGGGATCTTCACCTCGCTTCTTACCATCCTTCAGTTCTTGACCGACCCCTTCAAGCTCCAGACCATCGTGCACTGGACCATGGGAAACCTCCACAACGCCACCTGGGAGAAGGTACGCTCGGCAGCCCCTCTCATTCTTGCAAGCACGGCATGTCTCTTCCTTATGCGATGGCGCATGAACGTCCTTGCCCTCGGAGACGAGGAAATGCGGGCGGTGGGACTCAATCCCGAGCGGGAAAAATTGCTGCTCATCCTGCCGGCAACGCTGGCCGCATCCGCCTCCGTGGCCGTCGCCGGCGTCATCGGCCTGGCAGGTCTGATGGTGCCTCACATGGTGCGGATGATGATTGGGCCGGACAATACGCACACCTTGCCCGCATGCTTTGCTTTCGGGGGATCTTTCCTCCTCCTCGTGGACAACCTGTCGAGAACAACGGCTTCCTTCGAACTCCCCGTGGGGGTGTTCACGACGCTGGCGGGCGGCCCCTTTTTCATCTTTCTTTTGAAAAGGGCCGGGATCGGATGGGAAACATGAATGACGCCCTACGAGTTGAACGCCTGTCCTTCCGCTACGGCAAAAGATTGGTCCTTGACGACATTCACCTGGTCATGCGGGAAGGAACATTCACCGTGCTCCTCGGGAAGAACGGGAGCGGCAAGTCCACGCTCCTTCGCGTCATGGCCGGCCTGGCCCAATGTGGGAGCGGCAAGATAGAGCTTCTGGGGAAGGACCTTCGGAGCCTTTCCGCCTCGAGTCGGGCAAGGATTTTAGGGTTCCTGCCGCAGCAGCACCGGCCCGTCTTTCCCTTTTCCGTGGAAGATGTGGTCTTGACGGGGCGGGCATGCCATGTGACGTTGATTCCAGGAAAAAAGGACCGTGAAAAGGCGTTTGAAGCCATGGACAGGGTAGGAATCATGCACCTTGCGGGACGATCCTTTACGGAGCTCTCCGGCGGCGAGCAACAGATGGTCATGATCGCCCGCGTGCTGGCCCAGGAGCCCCGCATCATCCTTCTTGACGAGCCAACCGCCCATCTCGATTTTGTCAACCAGGCCCGACTGCTGGATCTCATCAGGGAACTGGTGGATTCGGGACTCACTGTGGCGGCCGTCCTGCACGACCCCAACCTCGCCTTCCTCTACGGCGATGAATTCGTATTTCTGAAAAACGGGCGGCTGCAGTCCGTGAGCAGCTCCCAAAAGCCGTGGGACGGAAGCCTTCTCAATGCGGTCTATGACATGGACGTTCATACCGTTCCCTATGGCAAGCGCGCATTGGTCATTCCCGGAGGGGATAAGAAATCCGTTGACCACTCTTGACCGGATGCCTGCGCCGTCATTCCCCTCCGGGCCGATTGTTGTCCACAAACAGAAATGTCCTCTTTTGCCGGAAATCCCCGAAAGCGACAAACCACAAGTCGGAAGGTCAACGACATCGAGACGCCTGATTCAGGGAATTGGCGACAACCGTGTCGTTCGGGCTACCGCATTGCGGTGCCTTGCGGGTCATGCCGGTGAGGACACGGACTCGAAAAAGACCCTCCATAGCCCGATGGGGCCGGGGGTAACGGAAGGTCCCCCATCGAAAATCACCGGTGCCCGTGAGGGTCGTCCTGAGGGTTTCGCGGCCCGCAAGTCTCGAAACATGCGAAGGGGTTAGGGGCAGCGGGGTATCCTTTGTGGGGGCGGCATCCGGTCCCGCTTGTCTGCCGCACGGCCGGGTCTTTCTTCCATAAATTGATGGTCCCGTAAAAGTCTCTTTCTTGGAACGGCACCGAAGGAATTCAATCGGTTAGGGTCGAGGAGACGCGCTCTCCGGGGCCTTTTCCCAAACCATCATAAATTGGAATGCGTCTCTTCGACAGCCGTTTTGCCCAGTGCCGGGTCATCGACCCGGGAGCGGACCGCCGTTGGGCGACGGCAACCGGAAGCGTGCCTGAAATCCGGGGCGACGGCGGCGCATTCGCTGTTGGGGGGGGGAACTCTTCCTTCCCGTGCTTCCCCAATGGAAAATAGCCGTCGGCATGGACCGGTTTCAATGTTACTATAAAGTTACGCAGGATTCGTGCAGATCACTTGTGGATGGGCCCTGAAGGTTCACGGGGGGGGGGACGTTCGAGATGGAGACTGCTTTCCGGCAGGAGACTCCGGGCCTGGGCAAAGAAGCAAGGCGCGGTGGAGAGGGGACATTCGAGATGGAGATTCCTTCCTCGAAGGATGAGCGCAGCTCCAACCCTAGAAAGACCAGACCCGTCCTGGTCATGGGCGCAACGGGATACATCGGGGGCCGCCTGGTGCCGTTGCTTCTCGAGTTGGGATACACGGTGCGGGTGATGGGACGGTCTTTGCCCAAGCTGGAATCGCGGCCCTGGGCAACTCATCCGAGGCTCGAAGCGGTGCAGGGGGACGTGCTGGACATCCACTCCCTCAAGAAGGCGGTTCAAGGGTGTTGGGCGGCTTTTTACCTGGTCCACTCCATGAACACGTCCACCAGTGATTTCAGCTACTTGGACCGGGTTGCCGCCTGGAACATGGTGGAAGCCTCGGGCAGTTCGACCCTCGAGCGCATCATTTACCTCGGGGGGTTGGGGGATGAGAGCGACCCGGCCCTGAGCAAGCACCTCCGTTCGCGCCTCGAAGTGGCCCGAATTCTGCGCTCCGGGTCCGTCCCGGTCACGACCCTGCGGGCCGCGATGATCCTGGGGTCCGGAAGCGCCTCCTTCGAGATCCTGCGGTACCTCGTCGACCGGCTCCCCATCATGCTCGCACCCCCCTGGGTGCACACGCCCGTCCAGCCCATCTGCATCCGAAACGTCCTCCATTACCTGGTGGGCTGCCTGGAACACGATGAAACCGTCGGGCAGGCCTTCGATATCGGAGGACCCGAGATCCTCACGTACGAACGCCTTATCAAGATCTATGCCCAGGCAGCCGGGTTGCGGGAAAGGGTGGTGATTCCCGTTTCTTTCATATCCCCTCGGTGGAGCCCCCTTTGGATCTCCCTGGTGACCCCGGTACCCGCGCCCCTGGCACGAGCCCTGACCGAAGGGCTCCTGAACAAGGTGGTTTGCCGCGACGAACGCATACGCCGGATCATTCCCCAGGAGTTGATGACCTGCCGACAGGCCATCGATCGCGCCATCGAAAAGATCGAGCGGCATCGGGTCGAGGCCTGCTGGACGGATGCGGGCCGACTCCTCCCTCCCGAATGGAGCTACTGCGGAGATGAGCCTTACGCGGGGGGAACGGTTTTGGCCTGTGCCTATCGGGTGCGGATCAAGGCATCCGCCGGGGAAATCTGGGAGCCCATCGTCCGGATCGGAGGCCAAACGGGCTGGTACTACGGCGGGCCCCTGTGGCGAATCCGCGGGTGGTTGAACAAGCTCATCGGCGGGCCCAGCCTAATGCGGGGAAGGCGGG
>Ga0116192_1002336_pt1 | contig 12672 bp, 10 predicted proteins | sample AD_UKC113_MetaG_FD_89876 | JGI IMG/M metagenome (GOLD analysis project Ga0116192, IMG submission 89876) | Active sludge microbial communities of municipal wastewater-treating anaerobic digesters from Hong Kong - AD_UKC113_MetaG | ecosystem: Engineered > Bioreactor > Anaerobic > Digestate... | reverse complement strand
GGAATTAAGCAGATAACATGCTTAATTCCTTTTTACTTATAGGTGATTTATAATAGAATCGTTGACGTCAGGAATATACATAATCAAATCTATGGAGTAGGAGATTTTCCATGTGCGGACGTTTTTATGTTCCTGAAAAGGACTTGGACGATTTTGCAGCCCTGGTGAATAAGGTTGAAAAGGATTTGCTGAAAAAAGCGGGGGAAATGTACCCCGGGGATTATGCACCGGTGATAACGCCGGCGAAGACAGAGGCTGAAGCCTCGCCTGAGAGCCGGGAGGGGGAGGACGTTCACATTATTAAGTGGGGGTTTCCCTTGCAGAACGGTAAGCTTGTCTTTAATGCCCGAGCTGAAACCGTTCATGAAAAGCCTCTTTTCAAGATGCCCTTTGCATCCAGACGGTGTCTGATTCCGGCGCGCGGTTTCTTTGAATGGAAGGATGCACCGGAAGAAGAAAAGAGCAAGAAGCGTATCAAGCATTATATTACTTTGATAGATGGGCAAATGATGTATTTTGCAGGGCTTTACTGGTTCTTCAAGGATAGGGAGGGCGTTATAAAACCCCATTTTACCATCCTGACCACTGAGGCCAACGAGGATATCCGCACCCTCCATGACAGGATGCCGGTGATCATCCCCAAGGATGAACACCGTACATGGCTTTATGAGCCGCCCCAGAACCAGCGCTTGCTGCTTTTGATGCGGCCCATGGAGAATGGAAGGCTGGCCGTCACCCGCAGTGAATGACAGCATAGCTATTCCATACAACATTACTCGATTGCTAGGGATTATTACTATGGCGACTTTATTTCTATGTATTATCTATATGGCATTTATCAGCCTGGGACTTCCGGACTCGCTTCTTGGCGTTGCCTGGCCTGTCATGCACCTTGAATTTGGCGCCCCTTCGGAATCAGCCGGACTGGTCTCCATGGTCATCTCCGGCGGGACCATTGTATCCAGTCTTATGAGCGGGGTTGTGGTCAAAAAACTGGGAACGGGATGGGTGGTGTTTATAAGCTGCCTGATGACGGCTTCAGCCCTTTTAGGCTTTTCACTTGCACCGTCCCTTATCTGGCTTATTGTGTTAGCCATTCCGCTGGGGCTGGGCGCAGGCTCGGTGGATGCCGGCTTAAACAACTATGTGGCCACCCATTATAAAGCGCATCATATGAGTTGGCTCCATTGCTTTTGGGGCGTAGGCGCAACCATTGGTCCTCTGATTATGTCGGGTATGATAGACAAACAGAAAAGCTGGCGAAGCGGTTATTTCACCGTGTCCATGATCCAGTTTGCTCTGGTTGTCATACTCTTTTTAGCCTTGCCTTTATGGGGCAGGATTCATCCTGTTTCAAGCAATGTTGTCCCGAATGAAGATGAAGGCAAGAAAACAGAATCGGCTAAGCCTTTGCGCATCAAGGGTGTAAAGTTCGCACTGGCCGCCTTTTTATTCTACTGTGGCGCCGAATCCACCATAGGGCTGTGGGGAAGCAGCTTTCTTGTTCAAATAAAGGGTCTGTCACCGGCAGTCGCAGCCCAATGGGTTTCACTGTATTATGGTGGAATCACCGTAGGACGCTTCATCAGCGGGTTTATTACGCTCAAACTGAGCAATAAAAAACTCATCAGACTGGGGCAGGGCCTGTCTTTGACCGGAATACTGCTCGTTTTGCTGCCTTTGCCGTCCTGGTTCTCGTTTATAGGCTTTATCATGATTGGGCTGGGCTATGCACCCGTGTTCCCATGCATGATTCACGAAACACCCGTTCGTTTTTCAGCCGAGCATTCACAAACCATCATTGGATACCAGATGGCACTGGCTTATACAGGAACGACGTTTTTGCCGCCGCTATTAGGGGGCATAACCGCCATTACAGGAATGAGCATTTTCCCGTACTTTGTAGTGCTCTGCAACGTTCTGACCATAATAAGCTGTGAAATCATCAACAGAATCATGAAAAGGAAGCAAACCATTCAAAAGGCTATGGTAAACGAGTAAGCGAATAGCCATGTGAGGATGCATTACCAAAATCTGAATCGCACCAATACTAGAAGAAGGGCTTGTAATAAGGGGAGCAGACACTGTCTGCTCTCTTTAAAGAGACCTCACATTAGACAAAATAAAAATTTTGTTTAATAGAGTGGAGTATTGTGGTATAATATTGGTAAGGATTTCAATCCAAACATCCGATGATACCCATGAAGCTATTGATTATGCATTCTAAGAACATTGGACATTAAGAACATTATGAATCTCATTATCCTGGAGGCCTTATTATGGTGCAAGACTTTAAGGACATGCCTGACATTGCTGTTGAGTTTCTGAATTACATGCTCACCATCAAAAATAAATCCATAAAAACCATTCAGGAATACTATTATGATTTGCGCACCTTTTTCAGATATATTAAGGTGACTAAATACAACGCCAATGAAAAGGATTTTGAGGATATTCAGGTCAATGACATTTCATTGGATGATATTAAGAAGATTGATTTAACCGACCTCTACAGCTATATGGCCTTTGTCAGCCGGGATCGTGACAATACGGCCGTAACCCGTGCCCGCAAGGTCGCCTCTTTAAAGTCCTTTTATAAATATCTGCATACCAAGCTTAAGATTATCGAATATAATCCTGCTGCTGAGCTGGATTCACCCAAGATTGTCAAGCGCTTGCCAAGGTACTTGAACCTGGATGAAAGCGTCCAATTACTCAACAGCGTTGACGGCAAAAAAAACGTGGAACGGGATTTTGCCATTCTGGTCCTGTTTCTGAACTGCGGTTTGCGGCTCTCGGAGCTTGTTGGCATCAATGTCAACCATATCCGCGGCGATACACTTACAGTTATTGGTAAAGGCAATAAAGAACGGACGGTTTATCTCAATCAGGCCTGCAAGGACGCTATTGCCGCTTATTTGGATAAACGGAACAAAATGATGAATATAAAAGACCCGAAGGCCTTGTTTTTAAGCGAGCGTAAAACCCGCATCAGCCCTAAAACCGTACAATATCTGGTTAAGAAGTACATACAGGCCTCGGGCCTGGATCCCGATAAATACTCCCCTCACAAGCTCCGACACACGGCCGCCACCCTCATGTATAAGCATGGCCACGTGGATATACGGGCTCTGCAAGCCATTCTTGGCCATGAGAGCATTGCCACCACAGAGATTTACACCCATATCGATGAAGAACATCTCCGGCAAGCAGTGCAGAGCAATCCCCTCTCCTCCATCAAACCTAAGGAGAAGACCGGAAATCCATAGACATCGCGCTATCAGGCTTTGGTCGCTTCTTCAAGCTCGGCAAGAATACGATAGGCATCCTCATTGGTCTCTCCGCAGGTTTTCTGGGAGGGATTGAAATTGATACAGACCTGGGGTCTTTCCGGTTTGCCAAAGAGCCTGCATTTATTATCTGGCGTCAACTGGACGCATCGAATGCCCGCAGGCTTACCATCAGGCATACCGGGAATACTTGAAGATATGCTGATGACGATGCAACAGGCTGCACAGCCCACTCTGCATTCCATAGGCGTTATTGAACCCCCAATCGATGATAATAAGCCTTTATAGAATCAATGGAGGATGAATCCCTCATCCTCCATTGACTGAATCATTATTCTTTATTATTGAAGAAAGACACAATAGGCTCTGTAGGTTGCGAAGAGATCGGCCTTACTGGCAACCTCAAAGGGTGCATGCATGGACAGAACGGGAACACCGATATCAATAACATCCACGCCCAGGTTGGCAATCATCATGGCAATGGTTCCGCCACCGCCCTTGTCTACTGCGCCCAGCTCGGTGATATGCCAGGGAATCTGATGGTCATTGAGGAGCTTGCGGATCTCGCCCAGATACTCGGCATTGGCATCGCTGGCTCCCGACTTACCCCTGGAGCCGCTGAACTTCATGATGGCCACACCTTTTCCAAGATAACCGGCATTCATCTTATCATGGGTTCCCTCATAGTTGGGGTCCACAGCCGCATTGACGTCGGCAGAAAGCATCTTGGAGCGATCCAGGGAGGCCCGCACCAGACGATCGGTGTAGGTGCCGCTGGTGGTCATGGCACAAAGATCAGCCACAAAGTTCTCCAAAGCTCTGGATTCGGCGCCGGTATTACCCACACTACCGATTTCTTCTTTATCAGTCAAATAGCAAATGGCTGTATACTCAGGGTTCTTGGTCTCAAGGATGGACATGAGGGCAGGATATGCACAGATTCTGTCATCATGTCCATAGGCCCCTATCATGCTTCTGTCCAGCCCCACATCACGCGCCTTGAAGGCCGGAACAACCTGCAACTCTGAGGAAATCAAGTCCTCTTCCACAATGCCATATTTCTCATGGAGCAGTGAAAGAATATTCTTCTTGACCCGATCCTTTTCATCCTTATCACCTACGGGCTCGGAGCCAATAAGAACATTCATGTTCTCGCCCTGGAAGGCCTCATTGAGCTTCTTTTCGTACTGATCCTTGGCCAGATGGGGCAACAGATCGGTAATGGTGAACACAGGGTCCTTTTCATCCTCACCAATATTCACATTGACCACTGTTCCATCGGCCTTGACAATGACACCGTGAAGCGCCAGCGGAATGCTCACCCATTGGTATTTCTTAATGCCGCCGTAATAATGGGTCTTGAAAAATGCCATTTCAGTATTTTCATAGAGGGGATTTTGCTTGATATCAATGCGGGGCGAATCCACATGGGCACCTACAATGCGGGTTCCCTCCTCGGCTGGCTTACGTCCGACAACTGCCAGGAGCATAAGCTTATCCCGTACAACACGGAACACCTTGTCCCCAGGATTGAGCTTGGCATCGCCCAGGCTGTCTATATTGACAAAGCCCCTTTCCTGAGCCATGATAATGGCCTCACGGATAAATTCACGTTCAGTTCTGGCCTTGTTCATAAAGGCCTTATAGCCCTCGCTGAAGGACATGATGTTGCGCCTGCTGAACTTCGGGTTATCCCACACATTAACAGGCTTATAGGTCAGATTCTTAATATCTTTCTTCGCATCTATATTCTTAAGCGGCTTCTTATTGGATGAGCCCTTCGGACGTCCGCGCCCCCGTTTTACCTCAACTGCTGCCACTGTATCATTTGCTGCAACATTCTTTTTAGGTCTTCCCCTTCTTTTTTTCTCAGTGGTTACATCGTCTTTCATACTTTTTCTCCTTTCGGGGTTTATCAAAATTCATGAATATTATACCACTTTTTTCATGAAAAATCCATTGAAACGGCTTAATTTCCTCAATTTTAGCTTTTTAATTTTTTATTTGATGAGGAAAATTTAATACTTCGTATTCCCTACCATTTTATCCGACCCGAATATAAAATAAAAAGCCCAAAAAGGGCTTTAGATGATTCCTTGGCATTGGTCTGTCAAAGGATAATGCAGATAAGGCCTCCGCTTCCTTCGTTGATGATTTTCTGCAGAGTTTCCTGAAGCTTAAGCTGTGCATCCTCCGGCATTCTGTAAAGCTTATTCTGAAGCCCCTCGGTGATAAGCTCATGAAGGGATTTTCCGAAAATATTGGATTCCCAGAGCTTTTCAGGTTTACCTTCAAACTCCTTGAGCAGGTAGTTCACCAGCTCTTCCGATTGCTTCTCAGTGCCGACTAAGGGCGCAATCTCGGTCTCAATATCAGCGCGGATCATATGGATGGAGGGAGCGCTGGCTCTGAGCTTAATGCCAAACCTTGTTCCCTGGCGCACAATTTCCGGCGGCTCAAGAGTAAGCTCTTCAAGACGCGGGGTAACCACACCATAGCCCTTGGTTCTGACCTCAGCCAAAGCAGCCTCCACCTTACTGTACTCTTCACGAATATTGGAGAGCTCCTTCAGCACCGAGAACAGCCGCTGCTCGCCGTCAATCTCAAGACCAATATCCTCCTTCACAATCCTGTAGAACAGTCCGTCGGCGGGCTTAATCTCCATGCAAAGCTCGCCGCTGCCCATCTTTACATTATTGATGGCAGCCTTGTTCAGGAAGTTGTAATTCTTAAGCTTTTCAGCCGAATCATAAGCCATCTGAACGGTGGATCTGTCTATAAAGGATTCCCGCAGGGCATTGAACATTTCCTTTCTGAGCCAGTGATCATTGTCCAGGGAGAGAATCCAGCCCGGCAGATTGAAGCAGATCTCTTTAACCGGGAAGTCCATCAGGATGCCGTTCATGATTTTGTTGATGGATTGGTTGTTCAGATTCAGGCAGTCCACAGGAATAACCGGCTTTAAGTATTTATTGCTGAGTTCCTTTGCCAGTTCCTTGGTTTCATCCGCTTCGGGCGAAGCACTGTTCAGGAGAATGACAAAGGGTTTGCCAGAGGCCTTCAGCTCCTTGACCACGCCTTCCTCTGCTTCCTGGTATTCGCTTCTGGAAAACTGGGTAAACGTACCATCGGCCGTAATCATTATACCAATGGTGGAATGATCATTGATGACCTTCCGGGTTCCAATAGCCGCTGCTTCCTCAAAAGGAATCTCATATTCCGACCATGGTGTCTTTACCATACGGGGCATTTCATCCTCCATATGGCCTATGGCACTCTTCACCATGAAGCCCACGCAGTCCACCAGACGAACCTTGAGGGTCACATTGTCATCCATGGTAATGGTGACAGCTTCATTGGGGATAAATTTGGGCTCGGTGGTCATGATCATTCTTCCTGATGCACTTTGTGGGGTTTCATCAACAGCCCTTTCTCTCTCGTATTGATTTTTGATATTGGGCACCACAAGAGTATCCATAAACTTCTTTATGAATGTGGATTTTCCCGTTCTGACAGGTCCAACAACTCCTATGTATATATCACCCTTTGTCCTCTCAGCAATATCGTTATATATGCTGTACAAACTTTCCACGGCCAATCCCCCTTCAGTATATCGGTACATGCAACTGCATGACCCATTCGGTCAGTATAAGTATATTGGACGGGATGGCGATATATTCGATATTTTATAGTTCAAATTTCATTTTTGGAAAAAATGAGCCCTGTCTCAGTGTAATTATTCAAAATACCCCATTAAATTTATTCATAAAAAGAGTGCAACCTGAGAAGAATATTCACGTCTAGTACACTTTTAATATCCGGAGGTGGATTACATGAATACTACGCAGCAAAACAATCAACAGCAAGGGCAGCAGGTGCAGCAAAATCCCGGCATGCAGCAAAACCAGCAGAACCAGTCCATGCTCACCAGCAAAAACCTCACAATCCTGGAAGATATGATGAACTATGAAACACTGTACTACAAGAAGCTGGATATGTACGCACAGAGCGTGAACGATCCCCAGCTTAAGGATATCTGCAGCAGAGCGGCCCAGCTTCACAAACAGCATTTTGATATTCTGTTCAATTACCTGAACAGCCATAATAAGCCTGCGCAGCAGCAACAGTAAGGAGGGAGATCTATGCAGCATCAAGCAGTCTTTACCGAACAGGAAATCATGAATGACGCCTTAAGCAGCGAGAAGCAAGTGATAACAGCCTATGGCACCTATTTAGCCGAGTCGACCTGTCAGAACTTAAGAAGTGAGCTTGTTAAGATTCTGAGTGAAAAGCAGCAGATTCAATTCCAAATCTTCGATGCCATGCGTCAGAAGGGCTGGTATAACACCAAAAACGCCAATCTGACCGATGTTCAGAATGCCGCACAAAAATTCCAGAGCATGAAACAAGGCATGCAATAACAGAAGGCCAACACCTGAGCATAAAGTCGGGCTATGGACTTAAGCGCCATAGCCCATATCTTTTCACTGAATCCTCCATACAGAGCTGACCGAGCTGACACATATCCGTTTGATAAATCGTTTTTCCGTCATAGGTTGTAAAGTATATGGACTTATCATCGAAGCCCTTCCCACCAAAGGCGATATAATGATTTTGCACAGGTGCATTAAGATGAATAAAGGACAGGTTTCCTTCAGCATCCATCTTCAGAATCTGTGCTTTGCAATCAAGTGAGCTATAGAGATTGCCATTCCTGTCATAAACCATATTCAATGGCGCACCATAGGGCTTTGCGTCTTTAATGGGCTCCTGGATGATGAGAACAGGAGATTCAGCCCCTCCCCGCTCTGTCAGAGGAATCCTGTAAAGTGAGCTGGTATAAAAATCGGTGGCATAAAGATTCCTGTACTCCAGGTCAAATCTCAGAGAGAATAACGATTCCAGCCCTATATTTTTCCCGTCGAACCAATCGATTGTCTTGCCGTCTAAAGTCAGCTTCATGATATGACCACCATGGGTAAAATAAAGGTTACCTTCTTTGTCACACTCAAGGCCACTGATGCCCAGAAAACCATCAAAGCTGCCTTCAATCAGTGTTTCAAATTTGCCATCCTTTGAAATTTTCAGTATTCTGTCCTGAGCTGCCGCATAGATGACGCCCTCATCAGCGAGCACCATGTCCCAAACCAGAGGGCTTTCAAAGTAGTAGTGCTTCTTAGCCTCAATCTCTCTGAAGCTGCATAGGACTGTTGCTTCGCCTTTAGGGCTGATTCTCAAGATTTCCTTGTCCTTTCCGACGATCATATGACCCTCATTGTCAAAAATAATGCCAGAGGCCACATTGCCATCCAGCTCGGCAAATACTTTAACTTCCTTTAAGCACCTTTCCATCTTTCCATATACCGCCTTTTTCATTGATTCGACCAGTTATTTTAAATGATACCATAAAATCTCATGGTTTGTCTTTTCAATCCAGAGGTTGTATAATGATTCAAAGCAATCATGGAGGTTGATGAGCAATGCCATTAAAGCGAATCCTTTCAGTCATTGTTATTGCAGCCCTGCTCTCCGGATTTTTTCTGCCCCTCCTTGAGGCAAACGCAGAGACTGTCAATTTCTCAGATGTACCGGAAAATCACTGGGCCTATCAGCAGGTGCTGCGTTTAAAGGAGTTGAAAATCACACAAGGCATAGGCAACAACCAGTTCGGCCTGGGCAAAACCATAACCCGGGGCGAATTTGTCACCTTTCTGGTACGGCTTATGGGATGGGCGCTGATAAAGCCCGAGACCCAAAGCTTTAAGGATTTGCCTGACTCCCATCATTTTTATAGCCCCATCGAAACCGCCAGGGCCCACGGTGTCATTGTTAAAGACAGTGATAACTTCCGCCCCAATGATCCCATCACCCGAGAGGAAATGGCCGTGATGATTGTGCGCACCCTGGGCTATGATACCCTGGCCAATCAACTGAGTTATCTTGGAAAGCCTTTTCCGGATGTGGTAAGCCACGCGGGCTATATTACCATTGGCAAGGACCTTGGCATCATCAATGGTGTGGACAAACAGCGTTTTGCACCTTCCGAATCGGCCACCCGTGAACAGGCGGCTGCCATGATGATAAGAATGTATGACAAGCTCAATGCGCCCCTCAACGAGCTCCATGCCTTCTATGCCATCAGCTCATCCAGTCAGATGGACAAGTTCTCTCAATTGGATTCGGTCAGCTTCGGCTGGGCGCGCCTTGAGTATGATTCCTCAGCCCAAACCGTCATAATAAACACCGACAGACAGGATAATGACTATTACATACCCGACCAGTACAGTGAAGTTATCAGCAAGGCTCAGCAAAATGGACTCTCCCGACAGCTGATGTTCTTTGTCAAGGAAGAAATGGTCTATGATGAGGCCGCCCAAAGGAATGTTCCCCTGGCTGAGTTCATTATCACCAATCCCGAGGTCCGCAAGCAGGTCATTAACGCCATGGTCAATCAAGTCATCCTTACTGAAAAGCATGGTTCACAGACCAGCTTTGACGGCCTGGTTTCGGATTTTGAAGGACTTAAGGGTGAAAGCCTGAAAAGCGCCTATAACGCTTTTTTGACCGAGCTTAAAGCAGAGCTGACCAAGGCGGGCAAAAAGCTGTATGTGACCGTTCATCCTATGAGAAGACCGGGCCTGGAGTGCTATGACGGCTATGATTACAGGACCATAGGCAAGCTTGCCGACCGCGTGATTCTCATGGCCCACGATTATGACGCCACCGCTTTAACCGATGCCGAAAGAGCCATGGGCTATAACGATACCCCTGTAACCCCTCTGGACGAAGTGTACTATGCCCTGAAAAGCATCACCGACCCGGTAACGGGCGTGGAGGATGTGAGCAAGGTATGGCTCCAGCTTTCCATGGATACCTCCCAATGGAAACTGAAGAACGGCAAGGTGGATCACCGCTTTGCATATCATCCCACCTATGAGCAGCTTTATCAGCGCTTTTTGAAGGGAGTTTCCATCAATTACTCGAACTTAAGCCAGAATCCATATGCCAAGTATTACAACACCGAGGACGGGACGGACAACATCATCTGGTACGAGGATCAGCGAAGTGTGGCCGCTAAAATCAAGCTGGCCAAGATGTTTGGCATCAAGGGCCTGTCCCTATGGCGCCTGGGCAACATCCCCGAGTATCCCGATGCTGCCGGGCAAAGCTTCTATTTGAATATCTGGCAGGAGATTATACAGCATTATCAATGAGCTTTTTACTCCTGCAAAGAAGCCAGGGAGTTCTCATCTGATAAGCCTTAAGCAGGAGCAGATGAATGCTGTAATGTGAGGTTGTAGGTCGGATGGCTTATCGCTGTCGGTCTTGAGACAGTCTCCATTTATTTCCACGGTCTCATAAACACAAAAAGATGATCCCTTCATACGGGCGCATTTTACGCCGTATAGAGGGATCATCATATTTTCACGGTTGGATTTCCATCACCTTATTTATGATTTTCAAACTGGAGCATGGTTTTATCAGCCCGATACTTGGTCACAATGTATTCCACAGGCTGTCCGCTTTTGGAATAAAGCACATTATTAATACGAATCAAAGGCTGACCGGGCTGAAGCTGCAAATAGGCCGCATCCCTTTGGTTGGTGCTGATAATATCCAGCATGCTCTTGGAGCTGTTGGGAATCAACGGATACTTGCCGCGCAAAACATCCTTGTTGCTTTGGATATCATCGCAGATCTCAGGAAACAGGCTTAAGGGAATATAGGAAACACTTAAGGAAACCAAATCATTGCTCAGTTTATTGGTATAGGTAATGGCGGCAAATTCATTACGTCCATCGGCCTTGGCGCCAAAAATTTCTGAGAGCTTGGGATGCTCCTGAGCATCAATGGTTTCAATGGACAGAATATTCTTTTCAGAAAGATTCTTGCTGTCCAGAATAGAGTCAGTAAAGCCCGTATAATCCTTCACATGGATATAGGTTTTTTGGGCAGAGACAAAGGTTCCCTTGCCCTTGAGCTTATAAAGCCGGCCGCTGGCCGTCAATTCATTAATAGCCTGTCTCACTGTGGGACGGGAAATATCATATTGCTCACAAAAATCCTGTTCGGATGGAATTTTCGAGTCAGCTTCAAATTCACCTTTTTCAATCTTCTCGACAATCAGGTTCTTGAGCTGGCAGTATAACGGAACGTTGCTATATTTATTAATGGTAACCATACCATGAACCTCCAACGAATTTTTATGGCAATATATAAGGATGACATGACAATATTACAACATAACAGAGAAAATAACAATAGGTCTAATGGCTTATTGCTATTTTTTATGTGCTTCGTTATGCCTTCAGCTCAATGTGTTTTTCCTGGATTTGATTCTTTTGTAGAATGGGACGAACATGCTCGTTAAGGAATTCCTCAACCTGCTGACTGCTTCTGCCAATGTAATTCTCGGGAGAAAGAACCGTGTTAAGTTCCTCAAGGCTCATGCCAAACATAGGATCGCCAGCGATTCTCTCAATAAGATCATTGGCTTTCCCCTCTTCTTTGACCATTCGGGCAGCTTCCATGGAGTGAACACGGATGCGTTCGTGAAGCTCCTGTCTATCCCCTCCGCGCTTGACAGCCGCCATAAGGATGTTTTCGGTGGCCATGAAGGGCAGTTCTTCCATGACTCTCCTGCGAATGATTTTGGGATAGACAACAATTCCGTCTGCAATGTTGTTATAGATATTGAGTATGGCATCAATGGCTAAAAAGGCCTCAGGGATAGCGATTCGCTTATTGGCCGAATCGTCCAGAGTTCTTTCAAACCATTGCGTGGAGGCAGTAATGGCAGGATTCAAAGCATTGACAATGACGTAGCGTGCCAATGAAGAGATACGCTCACTGCGCATGGGGTTCCGCTTATAGGCCATGGCCGAGGAACCGATCTGCTTCTTTTCAAAGGGCTCTTCCAGCTCCTTCAGATTGGCAAGAAGCCTCATATCATTGCTGAATTTGTATGCGCTTTGAGCAATGGCGCTCAATGTGCTGAGAATGCGCGAGTCTTGCTTTCTGGAATAGGTTTGACCAGAAACAGGCATTACATTGGCAAAGCCCAGTTTCTCCGCAATAAGCTTCTCCAGACGCTTAACCTTCTCATGATCATTATCAAAGAGCGCTAAGAAGCTGGCCTGGGTACCGGTGGTTCCCTTGCTTCCCAGCAATCTGAGATGATTCAGAGTAAAATCCAGTTCTTCTAAATCCAGAAGCAGATCCTGAATCCACAGACATGCTCTTTTGCCAACTGTAACAAGCTGGGCGGGCTGATAATGGGTAAAGCCCAGAGTGGGCATGTCCTTATACTTTTCTGCAAAACGGGACAGCTTTGATATCACCGAAAGGAGCTTGCTCCTGACAAGCTTCAGGGCCTCGGCAT
>Ga0116192_1002331_pt1 | contig 12688 bp, 12 predicted proteins | sample AD_UKC113_MetaG_FD_89876 | JGI IMG/M metagenome (GOLD analysis project Ga0116192, IMG submission 89876) | Active sludge microbial communities of municipal wastewater-treating anaerobic digesters from Hong Kong - AD_UKC113_MetaG | ecosystem: Engineered > Bioreactor > Anaerobic > Digestate... | reverse complement strand
CTTTTTATCAGCCATATTTTTGCATTCATCAACTAATTTCCATAATTGCTTCTTCGTATTCTCATCAGCATCAAAATAGTTTATTATATGTTTTTTAGGTATTATCAACATATGACCTTTAATGACGGCCAGAATTCCGTATCCGCCCAAATGGAAGTCACTGCTCATGAGCCCGCCAGCGTAGTAAGCGTTGATACACCGGAACCGGGGTACTATGCCAAAGGTCAGCATCTTGACTTTACGGTATATTTTAATTACCCTGTCACGGGTGGAAATCAATCCGTGCTACCTCTTGAAATAAGAGGTTCATGGGTCGATGCTTCTTATCTGTCAAGCACTGATATGAGCATAACCTATCGCTATATCGTGGATGAGGGATGCTCTGGCGATGTTGTCATCAATTCTTTCATTGCTGATGCTGCATCCCCCATAATCGGTGCCGGTGAATATGATGTGATAACGGTTATCCCTGCAAGTACAACAGGCATATCCGTTATACCGGCTCCCAGTCTCACAGGTTCGGCTTCTTCTGCGGTATATGGCACCGAGATTGTATTTACCGCAGCATTCAATGGTGAGCCATTACCAGGTACCATTCAATTTAAGGCTAATGGAAGCAATTTGGGCAGTCCCGTTGCCGTCAGTGAGAACACGGCAAAATATACAACGGGTGAAACTGAGCTGGGAGCAGGCCTGTACGCAATTACGGCCGAATTTGTACCCAATGGTGACAGCTTCCATTTCAGCAGTTTGACCAGCGATCCCTATTCAGTAACCATAAGTCGAAGGCCCATAGAAATTACCCCGCAGTCCGCAACCAAGTATGAAGGAGCCGCCGACCCCGAATTCACCTATCTCATTACAAGCGGAGCGTTGGTTGGTTCACAAACCCTGGCAGGAAGCCTAGCCCGTGTTGCAGGGGAGGATGTGGGCGAGTATGAAATTACCCAGGGTACGCTGACCAATGAGAATAATCCTAATTATGATATTACCTTTGCTGCCGGAGCAAAGCTGACCATAGTCCCTGTGCCGGTCATCAGCGCCACTATCGATCCTGTGGCAGGTGATTTTAATAAAAAGATCACAAAACAAGCCGATGTTAAGACGACCATTGCATGGGGAGACGCCGTCTCTGTGACAGATATTCAGGCAGGCGGCATCTCCATTGGTGCTGAGAACTATGAGGTCTCAGGCAATACACTGACCATTAAGAAGGCGTATTTGGGCCCAGCAAAGTACCGGGGAGCTTGAATTGGCTGTAATTTTCAATAAAGGCAACCCCGCTGCGCTGACCATCAATATCATTGATACCACATTAACCGACATACCCGTAGAAAGTATCTCTGTAACCAGCATGAACGGCGACGCCAGTGTTGCTGTTGGAAGTACCCTTAAACTTCAGGCAGAGATAACACCGAGCAATGCCACTGACAAGAGCATTGTGTGGAGCATAGTAAGCGGAAGTGGGGCATCTATTGACCAGACCGGACTTCTTACTGCGCATGCAGCAGGGACTGTGACTGTTCGTGTTACTGCACAGGATGACTCAGGGGTCTATGGTGAGCTGACGGTGACACTTTTCGAGGATATAGGTATCGTGGCTATCTCCATAGCACAAAGTCCTGTGAAACCTTTTATACATGCTGGCACCAGTGGTCGGTTCTATGATTCTGGTATTGACATAGCCTTTTCAGCCACGGGAACTCCCCCGGTGTATTATGAGTACCAAATCGTTTCGGCCAATGATACCTTTGATCCTAATGGCACATGGGTGCAGGGCAGCGCCCTCAGCATAAATACCGATTTCAAGGGTATGCTCTATGTTCGGGCTGTTTATGGCAGCGGCGCAACATCCGACATCGCCGCTATGCTCCTTGTGGCCGATGGCACGAAGCCGGACATTACAGCAACCTATGATGCGGTATCGGGCTCAGTTGCGGTCAGCATTACGGATGATGGTGCCGGAATTGATAAGATTACCTATCAGGTCGGCTCGGGTATGGCAAAGACCATTGAACTGGAACCCTCCGACACCAGGGACATTACAACGCAATATGATTTTACAATCATCGGGCTTCCCAGTGGTCAGTATGACGTGGTCATTGATGCCGTGGATAACTCCGGAAACTCTGCCATAACCAAGCGCATTGCCATCGACCGAAGCCCTGTTGTGGTGGATGCAGTTATCAGCCCCGGTGCAAGGGTCTACGACCTTGCCGCCCCCAGTGATATTCGCACCGATATTACCTGGAACAGTACAAGCTTGGTAACGGGGGTTATGTATAACCAGAACAATGCTTCCTTAACTGAAATAAGTGATTATGTGGTTACCTCAGATGCACTGATTCTCAAGAGCAGCTATCTTCAGACTCTGGGTCTTTCAAGCGGAGAAAAGGCAGTCTTCACCATTGCTTTTGATAAAGGAAACCCCGTTACTTTTACGGTAATGTTTGCGACAAGCCATACAGCAAGTGATAATGCCTATCTCAGGGACTTAACGGTAAATGGCAGCGCGATAGCAGTATTCCACCGGGATACCACCACCTATCATGTGGAATTGCCTAATGATACTGTTTCTGCAGTGGTTGAGGCCGTCCCTGACGATCCATTTGCCACTGTGAATATCACACAGGCAGATGTTTTACCCGGAACCGCCGTCGTTGAAATAACGGCGTAGGATGCAACCACCGTCAAAACCTATATCCTATATTTTACGCTGGCAATGCCAACCCTCAAGGTATACAGCATTACAGTTCTTAACGATGGAAATGGTTCAGGAAGCGCCAATGCGTCCTCAGCCGAAGCAGGACAGACCATCACTCTGACCAGCTTGCCCAACAGCGGCTACCGTTTCTCCCATTGGCAGGTGTTAAGCCCGGCCCATTTGAGCATTGCTAATAATGCCTTTGTTATGCCGGATGAGGACGTAACCGTCAAAGCAATCTTTATTGCGGATAATCCAGGCGGTGGAGGCGGCGGCAATAGTGGCGGAAATGGCGCTGGCAATACAGGCGGCAGCAGTTCTCCCGGGAATGGCAGCACCGCGCCCAATACTCCCGAAACTCAGCCCAATCAACCCATAGTAGCAGAGGTATCCATTATCGTGGACGATATGGATAAATACACATCCGATGTAGCAATCCCGGAAAAGGCCATCAGCGAGGCCATTGGTCAGGCCATCGGCCAGTCCAATACTCAGGGGGATGGCGAAACCGGGATTACAGTGGTTGTGAATATGGAAATTCCTGAGGGAGCAACGGATCTCTCCATCATTCTTTCCCAAACCGCCCTGCAGAGTCTTGTGGAGGCCAATGTCAGCAGCCTTCAGATCAACGGACTTCCCGTGAGTATCAGCTTTGACCAGGCGGCACTCCAGGCCATTCAGACACAGACAAGCGGCAATGTTTCCATCACAGCCACCGATATAGACGGTCTTTCAAAAGAGGCCCAAGATGTGATTGGCGGAAGGCCGGTTTACAACATAACCTTGAGTAATACAACCCAGGGCGGCGGCGCTTCCGTATCCAGCTTTGGCGGTGGTACGGTCACCATTTCAATTCCTTATACGCCGGCTCCCGATGAATTTACGGATTACCTGCATGGTGTATATGTGGATGAGGAGGGCAATGTCACCCGAATTGACAGCTCCTATTATGATGAGGAAAGTGGATGTTTGATTCTCACCACAAACCACCTTTCCATCTATGGTGTGGGTTATACTGCCCCATCGGCGCAATTCACTGACATTACAAACCATTGGGCGTTGAAATTCATTGACTATGTGGTGGGCATGGAGCTTCTCTCAGGCACCACAGAAACCACATTCTCTCCCGATACCCCCATCACCAGAGAAATCATGGTCATGGCATTAGGCAAGCTGACTGGTGTGGACATAGAAAGTTATTCAACGGTGACTTTCTCTGATGTAAGCACGGACAGTATCTACGCACCGTACAATGAATGGGCCTATCAGTTAGGCATTGTCAAAGGAGTAGGCAATAACAGGTTTGAGCCCCACCGCAGCATTACGCGTGAGGAAATCGCTATTATCTTTGATCGCTATGCAAGGGCTATGGGGTTAGAGCCTCCGACCATTCAGCAGGCAGCCCCTTACATCGATCAAGCGCTTATCGGTGACATATACAAGGATGCAGTCAAAGTCATGCAGCAGGCAGGCATAATGACCGGTGGTCCGGGTAACCGATTCAATCCCAAGGGCAGCGCCACCCGGGCAGAGTTTTCGACCATGCTTTACCGGTATATTAAGCTGACTACCGATCCTAAAACGCCCATGGCTGCGTCAAGACCAATGCAGGCTGGTATCTCTACTATAAAAATGGTCAGCCCCTTACGGGCGCGCAGACCATTAACGGTGTGAAATACTACTTTGACGACCAAGGCATCCTGAAAACGGGATGGGTGAAGGACGGCGATAATTGGGGCTACTACTCCGGCAATTAAATGGCCATTGGCTGGTTAAAGCTGGGTGAGGATGACAACAGCAAGACCTATTACTTCACCGAGGCCGGTTTAATGGTCACAAAAAAGTGGCTCCAGATCGATGCCAAATGGTATTACTTCAATGCGGATGGAACTCTTGCTCAAAATACCAGGGTGGACGGCTATGAGGTGGATGCCGACGGTGTAAGGAAGGATTAATAGCAAATAGCATTCGGAGACAATGACAAACGATTGATCCATGAAGCAAAAATTACCCTGCCAGCATACTGGCAGGGTAATTTTTTCGGCTCTTTTTATTCAAAGATTTATCCAGTACCTTTGAAAGACCTGACCATGGTCAGTATCCTCTGAGTCAAGGATGCCGCCATTATAGATGATGGTTTTCGCAGAGTAGATATTATCCTTGGAACATGTGATCAAAACCCTGTCTAAACCGATTTCTTTGCAGTATTGAAGGCCTAATGCCAACATTTTTGAAGCATAGCCCTTATTACGCTCGGAAGGACGCACATAATATGCGATATGCCCGCCTCGGAATCTCAGGAACTCATTGATTCTGGGCCGGATGATGATGACACCAAGGATTTTATCGGCAGCCCTGTCATAGAGCCAAAAAGTGCTGTCGGGCACCCAGCCCTCAGGCAGGTTCTGACCATTATGCCTGTCGATTAGCTGCTGAATATCCCTTTCAAAGGATGCGTTGCCGGAAATGGGTATGGATGATGTAAAGCCCGTTTTCAGGACATCCTCACGGCATTCCTCGATAAAATTTAAGTACTGTTTTTTGTAGTCCTTGCTGGCAAGCAGAAGCATTAAATCAGCGATATTAATCCCTCGACTTTCGATGTTGCATTTATGCGTTTACTCCATCATAGTCTTCTTTGCATCTTATATCAAGCTGTTTTACTGGGGATATACTGATTCTTCGACATTCAATAAAAGTGCCGCTATGTTGAATGCATGGAAGTGTTATTATGAAGCCTCGATGTGTTATTAAAACCTTTCATAATGGTATAATCTACATAGCTAAAACCGTTTAAAGGAGAGCTTATAATGCCATTAGCAAGACTCAGTGTCAATAAACTTGATCATGATAAACTCGATAAAATGCTGTCGGCCATGCACGAGTTGCTGGAAGGGCATCCAAACGCGCAGCTTACCCTTGATGCGCTCTGCGCCTTTCAGGATGAGGATGGCTCGTTTAAGCTCCTGGATTCCTATGAGGTTCCCAAAGAAGCGCGGGTGGATTATTGCCATATGCCCACATATCTTGGTGCGGCCATATTAATGAAGGCGTTTCTTGGTGGGGTGGAAGGCCTTTCTAAGCCTCTGGAAAAGGCGTTGGCTGCCAGCGCAAAAAGCGGCCTTGCAGGCCATGGCTATGATTCGGAACATGTCCGTATTGATGCGTTAAGGGTATTTATCAAGGGCGGACTACAGCAGTTTCTTGAGAACCATCGAACCCTTTGCCCTGAATTCCATAATTTAGTTCATAATATTCTCCATGAATACCATTCCTGCTTGTTGAGAAATGACACCAAGGGTCCTTGGGGTGAGGACTACGCATCCGATTGGAAAGCGGTTGCCGACCAGCTTAAGCTCAAAAAGCGGCTATATATTGCCTATGGGAGCAATATGGACAAGGTTCAAATGGCTGTACGCTGCCCGAATGCACAAGTGGCGGGGAAAGCCTATATCGAGGGCTGGGAGCTGACAATGCCCTTCTATGCCAATATTGAGCGGGCAGAAGGCAAGAGAACCCCTGCACTGATATGGGAGATATCCCGTGGGGATGAGAAAAAGCTGGATCGCTATGAAGGCTATCCGGACTGCTATGATAAGGTGGATATCCTTGTGAATATTGAGGGGACGCGGGTATCGGCCATGGCCTATGTAATGACGGAGGAGTATAAAAAGAAGGCCAGAAAGCCCCGAAGCGGCTATGTCGAACAAATCTTGCACGGCTATCGTGAAGCGGGGTTCAGCGAGGATGAGTTCAGACCGAGGGAATAGCTTGCTTCCATGCCCATAGGTGTTCCTGAATGCTGTTAGTCGGGAGTTCAGAAGTGGTATTATTTACAACATAGGCAATCATTAAGAAACTTCGGGGAGAACGGCTATGGAAAGAAGTAATATTGCTTTTAAATGTAACTTCTGCAATGGCGGAGTCGAACACGACAAACAGCACTATGGCTATAACGGCGTTTGTACGCCTGCTATTATTGAACACAATATTAAGAAGATGAAATACGAATGGTGCTCCCATCCCAGATGTGCATGTTCCCGCTATTACAGAGGAGAAATGACCTATGATGAGGTCTGGGAGGAATATTACAGAGAAGGCTCCGTATGTTATGAGAGTGTCATGCTCAATAACTGGATGGCATTGGCTGGTTGGGACAATAACGGCATACGGGGTGAACGCCCCCGGAGAATTCTGGGTGCCGATATTTGAAGCTTAGCCATATTAACATTGGTCACCCCCAACTCATTTGAATACGAGCGAAGAATCTTTGCCTTGTTTTTGATTGATGAGTATTTTGAAGGTGATGATACATACGAAGGCTATGTTGCCAGCACGGGCAAGTATAGGCTTCACTTTACACGACGGGAAACCAATGACTTAAGGTTCTGGGACTTCTATGAGAATACAAACAGCACCGACAAACGGTGGGGGAGTGGTTTGTTCCGGTATCTGAGTGATGAGCAATGCGCCAGAATCCTATATAAAGCAATGCTTCTGAAGCAGGGAACCGAGGACGAGACCCTTGCTGAAGAAATGTACAGGCATTATTGCATGAGCAAAGGTGTTAAAATTGAAGAAGCTTAATCAGAGGCCTCCCTTTCGGGAGGTACTTTTGTTTTTGTTGAAATCCAGGGACTTCAACCGGGTGGATTGAAATATCAATCATTGGATGGTAAAATATAGTTATCATTACGTAAGATTTTGAGGATTATTTTACGTGGGAATTTGAGTAAGATTATGCATAAATATTTACGTGAATCAATATAATATGGGGAGGAGGACTATTAGGTGGGTGTTTTAGTGGATAAACCGATAATTACCAAGGACCAGTTGGTTCAGTCATCTATAGCGGCAAAAAAGTTTGGAAGTATAAGAAAGAAAGCAAAGCAAATGCCGCAATTCATCACAGAAAATGGCGTAATAGATACTGTTTTGCTTGACTATAACTACTATGAAGAAATGTATAAAAGATTAATGGAGCTTGAGGAAAAGGAAGAAGCTCGATTATTAGAGCAGAGAATCGAAAGGCTCGACAAAGAACCTGAACAAGCGCTTTCTTGGCGCGATGTCCGTCGGACGGTGAAGTAATATGCCCGAGGTAAGAAGGTTTGATGTACGGCTGGATCCTGATGCTCTCAAGGAATATAACAAATTGGATAATTCTGTATTAGATATAGTTAATAAGCAGATTGACGAATTAGAACTCAGGGCTGATAAAATAGGCAAGGTCTTAGAGAATAAACATAGTTCAAAGCTTGCTGGCTGCCGAGAAATAAAACTCCGAGATGCTGGTTTACGCATAATCTACAGGATTACAAATCAAACGGTCGAAGTTCTTAGAATCGTGTATATTCTAGCAATTGAAAGGCGTTCAAAAGATTTCGTATTTAAGCTTGCAGATAAAAGATATCATGAACTAAAGCAGCTTAAAGGAAATGAACTAATTGAGTACTTTGAAGATACTCCAAAGTGGGACGATAGTAAAAATTCATTAAAGAAGAGACGAAAATCTCAACATAAAGATGAAGCATAAACTATTATGGATTGTTTATTCTGCCTCCCTTTCGGGAGGTTTTTGCTATTGATAGTATAACAATACCTTTAGCCGTCTTGCACATCTTTCTTGCCATTATGTCTTTTAAAAACCAAACTTGTCCCTTGGACCCAAGATCCAGGCCTGATATTTTTTTTGTTGAAATCTATGAAAAATATGCAAGTCAGCATAAATCCTTTAATAGATATGTTATGATTGACAGAGAACGATGAGTTAGTTTAGACTAATTTCTTGATAAAGCATCTGACATCATCTTTCTCACTGATAAAAATGCTTAAGGATGGTTTTGGTCTTAAGCATATTTAAAGTCCTGAAAGTATCTGTGAATATTAGCTGCAAAAGAGGTTTTATATATGACACTAAAGGATTTGGAGATCGGAAAGTCGGCAGTTGTCGTTAAGGTTGGCGGAGAGGGCGCGTTGCGGCAGCATTTTTTGGACATGGGCATCATCCCCGGTGCAGAGGTTACTGTCGTTAAGTATGCGCCATTGGGTGATCCCATGGAGCTGAGGATACATGGCTATGCATTGACGCTTCGGCTGGATGATGCAGAGAAGATTGAGATTGCGCCAAGTGTCACATATAAGCCCATAGCAAGTCGGAAGGACCGCGTACAAAAATTCGCCCATCCCGGCCTGGGTGAGGGAGGTAAATTCCATCCCAAGGGCAGTGGCATACCCTTGCCCGAAGGAACCAGGCTGACCTTTGCTCTGGTGGGGAATCAGAATAGTGGCAAGACCACTTTATTCAATCGCCTTACAGGGGCCAGGCAGCATGTGGGCAATTTCCCGGGCGTTACCGTAGACCGTAAGGATGGCATGATTCTTGGGTATGAGGATACCTCTGTGACAGACCTTCCCGGCATATATTCCATGTCACCGTACTCCAGCGAGGAACTGGTGTCCCGCAACTTCGTCCTCAATGAAAAACCAAAGGCCATCATTAACATTGTGGATGCTACCAATATAGAACGTAATCTGTATCTGACCATGCAGCTTCTGGAGATGGACATCCCAGTGGTGGTCGCACTGAACATGATGGATGAAATGACGGGAAATGGGGGATCTATTGATGTCAACACCATGGAAGCCCTGCTGGGCGTTCCTGTGGTTCCTATTTCTGCTGCAAAGAATCAGGGCATAGGCGAATTGATAGAGCACGCCATTCATATTGCCAGGTATCAGGAAAAGCCTGACCCTCGGGCGTTCGATAATCTCAATGCTCACAATGAACACAGCGCTGCAGTAAACCGCTGCTTGAATGCGGTCATCCATCTGATTGAGGATCATGCCTTTGATGCCGGAATTCCCGTCCGATTTGCCGCCAGCAAGGTTATTGAAGGCGATGAGCTGATACTGAATCAGTTGAATCTGGATCAGAATGAAAGAGAAACTCTGGAGCATATTACACTTCAAATGGAGAAGGAGCGCGGTCTGGACCGCAGTGCGGCCATTGCGGATATGCGATTTACCTTTATCAAAAAGCTCTGTGAAGCATGCGTTATAAAGCCGCAGGAAAGCAAGGAGCATTTACGGAGCCAAAGGATTGACAAGCTGCTGACAGGGAAGTACACCGCCATTCCCATCTTCATTGCCGTCATGGGACTTGTGTTCTATCTGACCTTCAATGTGGTAGGGGCCTGGCTTCAAAAATTTATGGAATTAGGTATTGAGACCATTACCGGAGGGGTTGACAACGCCCTGTCTTCCGGTGGGGTCAATGCGGCCATACATAGTCTGGTTATAGACGGCATCTTTGAAGGTGTGGGAAGTGTGTTGAGCTTCCTGCCCATCATTGTGACCATGTTCTTCTTTTTGTCCCTGCTTGAGGACAGCGGCTATATTGCGCGGGTGGCCTTTTTTATGGACAAACTGCTCAGAAAGCTGGGGTTGTCCGGGCGAAGCATTGTCCCCATGCTGATTGGCTTTGGCTGCACTGTGCCTGCCGTCATGGCCACAAGAACGCTTCCCAGTGAACGTGACCGTAAAATGACCATCCTGCTTACGCCCTTCATGAGCTGCACCGCAAAGCTGCCCATCTATGCATTCTTTGTGGGTGCATTTTTCCCCAATCATGGGGGCATCATTATGACAGGCCTGTATGTGCTGGGGATTTTAATTGGTATTCTTGTTGCTTTATTGTATAAAAAGACACTGTTTAAGGGTGAGGCCGTTCCGTTTGTCATGGAGCTTCCCAATTATCGGATGCCAAGCCCCCGGAACGTTGCGCAGCTTCTCTGGGAGAAATCGGAGGACTTTCTCCAAAGAGCCTTTTCCATCATTTTGATCGCCACTATTGTGGTATGGTTCCTGCAGAGCTTTGACTTCCGCTTTAATATGGTTGAGAATTCTCAGGACAGCATTCTGGCTGCCTTGTCGGGAGTGCTGGTTCCTGTCTTTTCACCCCTTGGCCTTGGGGACTGGCGGATTATCACATCCCTGTTCAGTGGCTTTATGGCGAAGGAAAGCATTGTCTCTGTTTTGGAGGTGCTGTTTGGTACTGAGGGTGGTGTAACGGCTGTGTTAAGCTCATTGGCAGCAGCCTCCCTCCTCGTATTCAGCTTGTTGTATACACCCTGTGTCACTGCCATTGCCTCCATCCGAAGAGAACTTGGCCGTAAATGGGCGCTTTATGTGGTGCTCTGGCAATGCGCCCTCGCATGGGCGGCTGCGTTTATTGTGAGACTCATTGGCCTTGCCTTTGGACTCGGATAAAGGAGTGTGTCAGAATGAAACTTCTGGATTGGATTATCCTGCTGGCTGTAGCGGTCGTTGTCATCCTTGCGGTCAGGCTTTCCAGCAAAAACAGGAAAGCTGGTGGTTGCTGCGGCAACTGTATGGAATGTGACCAGCCCCATAAAAAACGGGAAAAGAAGTAAGATCATTTGATGGTAATGGATAAGCGGTTCCTACCTGCGGGGGATTGAATTTATACTGCTAAGGGCCTAGAATAGTAAGTAAAATACTGTCATTTGGAGAAGTATAATATGAAACGAACCGCGATTGCTTTAGTTGGGACTTTACTCTTAACAGCTCTGGCGGCTTGTAGCAGGATGGACACCCAATCCTTGAGCAAGGAATCGATGGCGCCAAAAGAAGCACCCACAATACAATCCAAAGGGAATGCTCCTTTCGGTGAGCCCATCGTTGTTCACAATGGCCAGGAGCTCCTCCAGAAACTGAGCTCCAACAAGCATTTTCTGCTCATGCCAGGCGGTGACTATGATCTCTACCAAATGGATGGCTCTGTCAATCCGACATTTATAGATGGTGTATTTGAGAAATTGGAGAACATCATTATCGAGGGACAGGGGGAGGCGCAGGTTGACTTTTTCACTGAATCCTCAGCAAACAGTGTCCTCAACCTTGTAGGTTGCAGTAATATCACCTTAAAGAATCTCAATCTTGGCTATGATTTCATTTCGCGCTATATAGACTGTAATGTGCCTGTTCTAGAATTAGATGACTGCAAAAATATCACATTGGAGAACTGCACGCTCTCTGGTGGGGCGGGTGGTATCAGTGCTTTTAGGGTCGATGGCTTAAAGTGTACCAATGTGGTTATCAAGGACTGCACAGAAAAGATATTCATATTGCAAAAAACCCAAAATGCTTTATTCAACCATTGTGAGTTTATTAATAAGAAAGAAGAATTACTTCATTTATTCAATGCCCATAACATTAAATTTGAAAATAGCCGTCTTGAGGGATATGTGGTGGACTACCCCAATATATTATGGGATGACGATATCATGCTTATAAATCACCCTAGTGATGGGACGGCTTATGTGATTAAAGAAGAGCAGTTTGAAAGTGTTAGGCTTAAGAACGTAACAGTTGCGGGCAAGTCGGTTCTTAAGGAACTGGAAGCACTCCACCCCTCTGTTAAGCCTGAATTGAACTTGTGGTATGACGAATTTAGCGGAGATCTGTATGTAGAGTGTTTGATGAATTATTCATCAGCGCTTCAGGAAAATGAGTACCTTCCTCAAATAGAGCAGGCCAAACAGATTATCAGCCAAAGAGCGTATGTTTTTGGGAATGTTTATGTGCGGCTAAGTTGGCCGGGAAATGAAGAAGGTATTGAGTCCGACTATGAAGGAGTTATCAGGATAAGCGACACAGATACGGATATCTTCAGGCTTATGAATGATAACAGAGCCTATTTATCTTCTGATGAGGCTCTGCGCATTTTAAAGGCCTGGTGGCCTCCGCTGCTGACCATTTATGGGAATAAAGCAGTCAATGAAGTATTGGATATCTCATATATGGGCATATTTGTTGAATACGGAGAGCCCTACTATCATTATAATGATACCAGAAATTAAGACAGACAAAACGGCCAAAATAAGTTAGTATGGAACTATGGAAAAGAGAAGAAATTTTACACCGGAAGAAAAAGCAAAAATAGTGATTGAGGTCTTAAGG
>Ga0116192_1002326_pt1 | contig 12696 bp, 8 predicted proteins | sample AD_UKC113_MetaG_FD_89876 | JGI IMG/M metagenome (GOLD analysis project Ga0116192, IMG submission 89876) | Active sludge microbial communities of municipal wastewater-treating anaerobic digesters from Hong Kong - AD_UKC113_MetaG | ecosystem: Engineered > Bioreactor > Anaerobic > Digestate | place... | reverse complement strand
CGGGAACCTTGTTACTTCGTAATAAGAACCCCACCCGCCACGCAATCATAGATTGCTGGCGGGGACCCGGGAACCTTGTTACTTCGTAATAAGAACCCCACCCGCCACGCAATCATAGATTGCCGGCGGGGATCCGGGAACCTTGTTACTTCATAATCAGCCCGATGCGCTGCTAGATTAAACAGGCGCACCGGGCTGCAATTGATGAAAATGCTATTATTTATAGGGCAGATTATCCAGCAGAATAAAACTGTTTTTCTGAAGGGCCTCGGTATCCACGTCGGCTTCCAGCATGCCTACCTTCTGGAGCTGGTTTGCTAGCAGACCGAACATCTCATAGGCTTGTATGTAAGACGGGATGTAGTTGAAGGTTTTCAGTACCTCGGCATTCACCTTGGCATCGCCTGCTACCCATTTGTTATCCACCTGGATTTGGGCGGTCTCATCCTTGTTCTCCTGCACCCACGCGCTGGCCTTTTGCATGGCGCGGGTGTATTTTGCAGCAATTTCCGGATGCTCCAGGGCGATGTTCTCGCGCACATAGGCTGAGCAGCAATATTGATCCTTATAGGGCTCGTCGATGGCCGAGTCAAAGATTACCTTAAAGCCATTCTCGTTAGCCGCGATGGTGGCGGTGGGGTCATTCATGGCGATGGCATCCACAGCGCCCTTTTCAAGTGCCAGCGGGAGGTCTGCTGTAGCGTACACCACAAATTCAACCTGTGAGTTCTGGGCGGTCACGTCCACGCCGTTATCGGCCAGGACGCGCTTTGCATAGATATAGGGGCTTGAGGTATAGCTGGGAACGCCCACCTTTTTGCCGATGAAATCCTTAGGCTCTGAAATACCGGAGTCCGGCTTTACAAGCACCTTATCGCAGCCTGTATGCAGGCCCGTGGTGATCTTGGCAGGGAGCCCGTTGGACAGCGGCTGCACAAGGCTAGCAAGAAGACCGAAGCAGGCGTCTATCTGATTGGCTGTGACAGCATCAAAGGCTGTTCCGGGAGCCAGCTTGATAAGCTCGTACTTTAAACCTTCTTCTTCAAAGAAGCCCTTTTCCACCGCCATATGAAGGGGTGCTTCACAGAGGCTTCCGCCCCAACCGATTCGGAGGACAAAATCCGCATCTGGATCGGGGGTCTGCTGCGCTGACGCCGATTGTGATGGAGATGCTGATGCTGATGCAGAGGCAGAGGGGGATACTGTGGGATTCGACGATGAAGGCTGGGATGAGCAGGCCGAGAACAGAATGGTCAGCATGGCCAGGATAGTGAGAATAGATAAAAACCGCTTGTTTTTCTTCATTGTGCTCATAAATAATCTCCTTTCAATATTCGGATTAATAAAGGGCTATAAGAATTACTGATTCCTTCGCATTGGTTGAGTAAAATTAAGAACATCAAATGCAGTACGGTAGCTTTTACAGGTAGTACTGAATCTCCTCCCGCTTGCCCGCGAAATCCAGGATTTGCAGTATCTTGGCTCGAAGCCTCAGGAAGTCGGGAAGATCCCGCTCACGGGGACGGCCGATGCCAACCTCGATGATGCTCTCGATCCTGGCCGGACGGGCCGACATCACAAAGATCCTGTTGCTTAAGTAGATGGCCTCATCGACGTCGTGAGTTACCATGACCATGGTGGTGCCGCGCTCCTGCCAGATCTTCAGCAGCTCATCCTGCATGTTCATGCGGGTGAAGGCATCCAGGGCCCCGAAGGGTTCGTCAAGCAGAAGGACCTTGGGGTGATTCACCAGTGCCCGAGCAAGGGCCACTCTCTGGGCCATGCCTCCTGAGAGCTGATGGGGATAGGCCTTTTCGAAGCCTTCAAGCCCCACCAGGCGTATAAAGTCCTGAACCTCCTTCTTCTTTTCATGGTAGACGTTCCTGATCTTGACGCCGAAAGCGATGTTGTCATAAACCGTCAGCCATGGGAAAAGGGTTGGGTCTTGGAAAACAAGACCTCTTTCGTAGCCGGGCCCGGTGATAGGCGTGCCGTCAAGGGTAAACTTTCCCTCGTCGGGCTTGGTAAGCCCCGCCAACAGCCTTAAAAAGGTTGATTTGCCGCAGCCCGATGGCCCGATAAGGGAGACGAATTCTCCGGCCTTGATCTGCACGTTCACATTGTTTAAAGCAACCACCTTTTGTCCATCGGGCTGGATAAATTCCTTTCTGAGATTCTCTGCTCTGATACTGCCGGTTGTCAGCTCTACCATTTGATAACCCCCTTTTGCCAGCCAAGAACCCGATCCCGTACCTTAAACAAAAGCGTGATGATCAGGGAGAAGGTGATGGCGATTACAATGAGACCCGCATATACATTGGAATACGAAAGCATATCCTTCTGCCAGTTGATATACCAGCCGATACCATACTTCACGCCCATCATTTCGGCGGTCATCAGGGTTATGAAGGATGCGCCGGTACCGTTGAAGACGCCTACAAAGATGCTGGGTGCCGCTGCGGGCAGTGCAACCTTGAAGATCTTATGCAGCGTTTTTGCGCCCAAGGTGCTGGAAACCTCGAAAAAGGAGTTTTGCACATTTGAGATACCCGAGCTGGTGAGCACCGTGGTGGGGAACCAGACGGCCAGGGCTATCAGAAAGGCGCTCGCCGAGAAGGATGTGGGGAAGGAGACAAGGGCAATGGGTACCCAGGCTGTGGAGGGAATGGGTCCGATGATCTTGATGAGGGGATTGACCCAGTAGCTCCATTTCTTGCTCCAGCCCACCAGGATTCCGGTGGTCATCCCGGCCAGGGCCCCGATGACATAGCCTGTAGCCAAAAGCCTTAAGGAGTATCCCAGACACTTGAGGATAAACGCCCAGTCGTCCACAAACACCTTCAGGATGCGATCAGGGCTGGGAAAGTAGATAGCCGGAAGAAGCATCAGCTTCAGCGTTGCGATATTCAGAAGATTGAGCAGAAGCAGCACCGCTCCGATGAACCAGGATTTATAGGCGTACTTGCTCCGAATCCTTTGTGAAAACAGGGATATCACCGCAAAAATCAGTGTGACGACGATCACAGCGATCAGGGCGTATGTAAAATAGGGCATGGGCTTAAGGGTATATCTGGGGCTTTTGGGGATCAGCAGATGAACCAGCAGGGCCAGGATTGCGCTAAAGGTGGGAACCAGGGTTCTGTAATCAAAGCTAAGTCTGCTAATACCACTTAAATCTTTATCTGTTTGATTGATTTTTTCCACAATGACACCTCCACCTCCATAGACTACGCCTGGCTCTTAATGTAAGCGAAAGGCTCTTTTTCGTACCATTCCTTTTTAAACGGAAGCTTGGTATTCTGGGAAAGCCTTTTATTAAACTGGTAGTTCCTTAAAACCCTGTTCAAACGCCTTGCCACCTCATAGACCCCCGAATAGCCCAGATAGTTGTAGCTCGGGCCAAACAGAGGAAGGATAGGCAGGCCGTGCTTTGCCGAGATGTTGTTGCCGCCGGTATGGGCGATTAACACGTCGGGCTTCAGCCTGTTCAGCAGGTTTGACTGCTCAAAGGGCTGATTGGTGGCAACGCCCATAAGAACATCATCCACATCGTTAAGGGCGTCAAACATGGGCTCGATAAACTGATCGAAGTGGTGGGCCTTAAAGCCCACAACCCGCATACCCAAATCCTGTAGGATTTCTGCTGTTGCCACAATTCTGACCTCGCCGCCGGCCAAAAATGCGCTCTTCCCCGAAAGTGTTTTCCGGAAGGGCTCCAGGCTATCATCAAGGAGCTTGTTTTCAAGGGTGATAAGCTGCTGTGCTTCCTTTTCCAGACCAAAATGTCCGGCGATCTTCAGGATCCAGCGGTCGGTGTTCTTTCTTCCGATAGGGATGGTGTCGATCAGGAAGGGGATATCGTATTTTTCCTTGATGTGCTCCAGGAAGTAGTCGTCGTGGGTACCGCAAATACTGATATTCAGTGAGCTTTCCAGGGAGTATTCAAAATCCTCGGGCTCGGCATAGCAGGGAATAAAGGTGACATTCAAGCCGATGGCATTTAAAAGCCTTTGCAGCTCCAGCTCATCCTGACGGCTCATGGAGCTGACATTCAGCACATTAACGTTGCGGCTGATGCGATACTGCTCCTTGAGCTTTTCTAGATCGGGCTCGGCCACGTTATACCGTCTGTCGGGCTTTTTGATGTACTTTTTCAGGATGCCGTGATAGACTGCATCATAGGCCGTGGCCATGATCTTGGTCTTAAAGCCCTCGCAATGAATGGGCACGATGCTGGCGGCAACCTGGGTTTGAAGGTCGGCGATAATACTGTCGATATCATCACCAATCAGTGCGGGAACGCAGCCGTTCGCCACGATGATGGTCTCGGGCCTGAACTCACGGTCGGCATAAATCACGGCTTCACGAAGCTTGCCCTCTCCGCCGCTTATGACGTCGGCCTCGTCAAGATTAGTGGAGAGCCAGATCATACCCTCTGCCTGAGGGTCGCGCAGCCTCTTGAAGGTTTGATTGACGCCAACGTTGCCGGTGCTGCAGGTGCCGCAGCCGATGGGTGCATGCATGATGATTACGGCGTTTCGCATGGTATTGAGGATGGCCAGGCTCAAGGTAAACTGGCACCCTTGAGTCTGCGTAAACCGCCTGTCGGCGAGATTCAAGCAGCCTTTTTCTGAAAAGCAGCCGGCCTTAATGCAGCCCTTTATTGAGCCGCAGGTACCTCCGAAGGCAATATTGGCTTTTAGCCTGTCTTCACGGGCGGGTGCTGATTTTGCGTCAAGGAAATTCATATCCTACTCCTCCTATCTTCCTGCCACCAGAATGCTAAGCAAGTCTTCTACAAGGCTTAATGCACCGTTTATGCCGGCATACGCCCGGTTCAACACCACTCGGTTCGTGACCGGATAGGAAACTGTCAACAGCGGGAATCCAAAGGCCGTGGCCAGTTCCCTTTCAAACACGCTTCCTACAAGAACGGTGGGGTTAAATGCGTCATAATACCGCTCATTGCGGTTTCGCGGCCAGATCTCGGCAATGTACTTTTTAACCGATGAAGCGTCGGTGTCAAACCGCACCGTTGGCTGAATGCCCGATTCGTAGTTTTCAAAGCGTTTGGATATAGTGCTTTTCTGAGCATCATCCAGAAGGTCGGTGATCACGGCCAGCTCAGGGATCCACCCCAGCTCATCGGACAAAAACCGCGTGATGGCAGGGGCATAATTGGCATCGCCCACCACAACTGCAAAACGCTGCAGGTCAATATCGTTGTAGATGTCGGCGAGGCGCTCCAGATAATCGTAGTAAAGCTGCTTCTCTTCTTCGATAACTGTCTCCACCTGGGATTTATCTATGCCCAGCGCATTGGCTGCCGCAAGCAAAAACGCATAGGTGCCATCTACGCCGATGGGGAATCCGGTGGTAATGTAGGGAATGCCGTGGACATCCTCAAACCTCCGTGCCGCTTCAATGCCGAAAACATCGGAGACTACAATGTTCAGGGAAGCCCCTCCGGCATTTCTGATGTCCTCAAGGGTTTCACCCTCGCCAAAAAGGGTGTTGACCTGGAGACCCAACTTCTCAAGAAGCCGCTTGATTTCCTTCAGATTCCCCTTCCAGAACACATCCTGTGCCGGCACAATCCCCAGGATATTGACAGTGTTTGGCTTTTTCTCAGGCTGCCTTGTGATATACTTCTGAATCAGGGCGCTTAAAACCAGCTCATAGCCTGTAAAGGAATTGCCGCGAAAGCTGGGTGTATGTACTGCGATTACCGGCTTGTCGCTGTCGGCAAAATCGGATACAACGGCTTCCAGATCGTCGCCTATCATTTCAACCATACAACCTGTCAGCACCAGATAGAGGCTTCCGTCCACTATCTCAAGAGTGCTCTGGATCTGCTCGTGAAGCCGATTCTCGCCACCAAAGACGATGTCACGCTCTGCAACATTGCTGCTGGGCAGGGCCAGCCCGCCGCAGTAGCCGCCGCCTAAGTATCCGGCACCGGGATTGATGGCATTCTGAAGATTGTGCCCGCATCCGGCAGATGCGTGAATGATGGGTATGGCGCGGGGTATGGCGCGGAGCGTCGCGAGAGCTCCGCCAAGGGCGCAGGCATATCGCGGCCGGTCAATAAATTTACTCATATTCATTTCCTCCATTTAAGTTCGGTACAGAATCATATTTCTCAGCCATGAGAGAAGGTTTCCTGTATTCTCTGACTGTTGTCATACAGAAGATCAGACAGATCACTTAACCCGGGGATGCCGCAGGCGTCGGCTCGGCAATGGCGACAATGCCTGAAAACCGGCAGATATTCTTCGGCAGCCTGACGTGCTTCATTCAGCTGGGTACAATCGGGTGCCTCAAAATCGGCCATCTCATGCTGCGGGATCAGGGGAATGATGTTGATGAGTGCGGCTCCCAGCTCTGCTGTGGTTCGGGCGATTTCTGAGATGTGGTCATCGTTGATATCGGGTATCAAAACGGTGTTAATCTTCACAATAGCGCCAAGGGACGCTATCTTTTGAATGCCGCGCTTCTGGGCTTCAATCAGGATTCGCGCTCCTGCAAGACCCTCATAGCGCTTGCCATCCAGTACGATACCGGAGCATATGTATTGAAGGATTTCGGGATCCACCGCATTTACCGTAACCGTCACGGTTCGCACACCTGCGTCCCAGATGTCCTGGGCATAACGCTCAAGGAGCAGCCCGTTGGTGCTCAGGCAGTTGATGAGCTCGGGATGGTGCTGGTGGATTAAACGGAAGGTTTCCAGGGCATAGGGAGAGGCAAGGGTATCACCGGGCCCTGCGATGCCTGCCACCGTGATCTCGGGGCACAGGGCAAGGGCTTTATCCACAAGCCGGACGGCCTGTTCAGGTGACAAAAGTGTACCTGCCACACCGGGGCGGTTTTCATATTGATTGAAGCTTCTCTTGCAGAATTTGCACTGAATATTGCAGGAGGGGCTGACCGGCAGGTGTACCCGCCCTCTGCTCATGTTGGCTCCTCCACTGAAGCAGGGGTGAAGGTTTGAGATCTTTTCAAATCGGGTGTCGAGCTTTGCATCAAAGCATGCCATTTGTAGCGCCTCCCTTCGATCAGATTATCTTTCCAGGCTGTCAAAAAGCGGGGTGGAGAGATAACGCTCGCCTGTGTCAGGCAGGAGTGTCACAACGATTTTTCCCTCAAACTCGGGGCGCTTGGCGATCTGTGTTCCCGCGAAGGCTGCAGCGCCGGAGGAAATACCCACAAGCAGTCCCTCTGTGGCGGCCAGTGTTTGGGCGGCTATGTAGGCCTCCTCTGTTCGCACCTTGAAGATTTCGTCAACCACGCCAAGGTTCAGAACAGAAGGGACAAATCCTGCACCAATGCCCTGGATTTTGTGAGGACCGGGTGGCGAGCCCGATAAGACGGCCGAATCATAAGGCTCAACGGCGATGATTTTGATGTTGGGGTTCTTGGCCTTCAGCGCTTCGCCCACACCGGTGATGGTGCCGCCGGTGCCTACGCCGGCTACAAATGCGGCAATCTCCCCGTTTGTGTCACGCCAGATCTCCTCGGCGGTGGTTTCTCTGTGAACCTGGGGATTTGCAGGGTTGTTGAACTGCTGAGGAATAAAGGAGTTCTCAATTTGGGTGGAAAACTCCTCGGCCTTGCGGATGGCACCCTTCATGCCGTCCTTGCCGGGTGTAAGCACCAGCTCGGCATTCAATGCTTTCAGGAGATTTCTGCGCTCTATGCTCATGGTATCGGGCATAACGAGAATCAGCCGGTATCCCTTGGATGCTGCCACAAAGGCAAGCCCTATGCCGGTGTTGCCGCTGGTGGGCTCAATGATTACCGTATCCTTTTGGATAAGCCCTTGCTTTTCGGCATCCTCAATCATGGCCAAAGCAATTCTGTCCTTGACGCTGCCCAAGGGGTTGAAGTATTCAAGCTTGGCAACGAGCCGGCCCCTTAAGCCCTGATCCTTATTGTAGTCTGTGAGTTCCAGAAGCGGCGTGTTTCCAACCAGTTCGGTAAGCTTGCGCGATATTCCTGCCATTATGCTTCCTCCAATCATACAAAATATATATGAATAGTATGAATAAAAATTAATAACATTATATTCCCAGTTTTCCAGAATGTCAATGAAAAAAATCATATAATTCATATATATTTACTAAGATTAATATGCTTCATTCTTCAAGGGTATGATTAGAGGAGGGGGAGCGTGTCGCAGGAATGTAAATGCTCGAGTTCGTTCCCGCGAGGTCACAGGCATAACGCTATCCTCATGCAATCATAGCGGTTGTAGCCTGCAGCAATTTAGAATCCGTCCGAGGATTCAAGTCGCGCTCGCCATGCAATCACAGATTGCTGGCGGGGCCCGGGAACCTTGTTATTTCATAATAAAGGCCGCTATTCCTTTGGAATAACGGCCAAATCTTTAATCGCATATCTTTATTGCTCTGTTGCAACCTGTTCCACGCTTTTCCGGGTATGCGAGAAGCATAAGCAATGCTTTACTTCAACCCGAAGTAAACCTCTACAGCAAGCTTGAAGCCCTCGGAGAATCCGGCAGGGATATCAATGTCGGTGAATTTCTTCACCTTGTCCCAATTGCTGCCGCCAATTCTGCTGCCAATTTCGTCCTTAAGCTTGCCGGTAAGGTAGTCCAGCGGCCCGCTTTCAGCAGCGGCTATCAATTCTTCCACCTGCTTCAGGATATAGGCGCACAGGACAGCTGCATTTTCTCTGATTTCGGCATAATCGTCCAATGACAGAGAGTAGGCCGAGATGGACCAGGAAGCGCAGCTAATGCCCACGAAGTAACCCACATAGCCCATCATTTCCTTGTTGTCGGTGATCCCGAGCGCATAACCGGCCATACCTGCCCGCTCTCCCGTATCAAATACCGAGATAGCTTCAAAGGTACGGCTGTCGATTTCCATCCAGGCCCAGCGAGACTTACCGAGTACCTGACCGGGAGCGCTTGGTACGAAGAAAACGGTGTAGGAGTTGTCATCATAAGCCTTTTGAATATTCTTCAGCAGTACCTCAGGATACAGTCCTGCCATCTGTTCCAGTGCAATCTCCCGTGCCTCCTGGGAGTCCTCGATAAACACGAAGTCGGTTCCCTTGGGCAGGGATTGCCAAACCTCCAGGATGCTCACGCCTGAGCCGTCGGCCAGGGCCTCGCCCTCCAGAACCGATGCGTGTAAGCCGCCAAAGAGCCGGTAGGCATTGACGTAATCGGTTTCACCCATGAGCACCTGATTCTGAACAGACATCAGGTCAAAGCTGGCCAGGGCGTTGGTGCCATCGGTGCGGCTGGTGATCATGAATGTCAGCGGCATGCTGACACGCCCCAGCACAAGATTGAGCTGCTTGGCCATATCCTTATCATAGGCTGTGGCTGCGGCGATATACCGATAGATGGCGCTTCTGGTAAACCAGCGTACCTTGGAGGCATTGGATGCATCCGAGGTGTCACCCCCGACTACTCTTGCGCTTTCCTGCTCAAGATAGGAGGCAGCATATTCAGGCAGCTCGGGTAGGCCAAAGGCCATGGTATGGCATATGTCGGTCAGCTTTTCGCCGGGATTGATGTAGGTGGTATGGGTAACCCCTTCGTATGGGCCTCCATAATACCTCATGGTGATGGTAATCGACTTGATGGTGTCCATCCCGGTATCAACCGCTTTTTTACCCTGGAGAAGACCTTCGGGCGTATCCAAAACGGCCTTAATGATGTCAGCGCCCCGATCGGACTTGGCTGCGGCAAAGTAACTGATATCTATCGGCCCCAGGCTTAAGTCGGGAATAGACAGCGTCTCTTCAAACAGGATGATTTCCTTGCTAACCTTTTCGGTCTCTCCACCGGTGCTGCTGCCGCCCAAAGCGTTGCCGAAATCGCCAAACATGCCGCCAACACTATTATCCTGCTCCGGCGCGCCCTCTACGTGAGCTGTTATGGTCATGGTGACAGTAGCTGCATCAGGCGGGTCGTTCTGCTGTGAAGAGGGCAGATACACAAGACCCGAAAGCTCGGTGATATCCCGCATGAAGGGGATGACGAAGATGCGTGCCTGGCCTTTATCGTCGGTGTAGGCAATTGCCGGCAGCTCGTCGGTTCTGACGTCATCCACACCGCTTAAATAGGATAATGCTTCCTTACCCCTTTTGGTCAGTACAACCTTTCGATAGAAGGATGGAATCCCTAATCTTGAAAGGGCATTTTCAGCCAGCATGTAAATATCATACTGGCTTCCCCAGGCCTGGGTGATGACCGCTTCGGGGGCATAGCAGTAATCGTTGTTTTCGGCCGGGAGCCAGCGAATGGCATACATCAGGTAATAGAAGTCCTGCAGACCGGTGAGGGAGCGGAGCACCTGATCTCCGAAGACAGAACCGGCCGGAGCGGGAATATCTTTGCCTGTTGAGGCTTCACCGGGCAGATCCAGGGGCTTATCCTTATCCTCAACACTGGGGCGGGTGGCCTGGTATCTGTTGATAGCAGCGGTTACAGCCCTGTCCAGCTCGGACTCAAAGCTGTCGTCAGCAAGCGGCGCAGCTTGCCTGATCACCAGCAGCTCGGGCTGTGAATGTGGCTTTGCGTCAATCTTTATTGCCATATCGGGGAAGTAGGGAGATCGCAGCGTTATGCTATCTCTGTTATTGTAGGCATAGAACCTGAGGAAGCCTCTTCTGGATTGGCCATCAAAGACAGCCCACTCTCCATCGATGCCGTATAAAAGCTCGCCGCTGCTGCTGTGGGCAGTAATAAATCGCCTGCTTTCATCGGACTCCTGGCTATTTACCAGTGCAAAGATGCCATCCAGGCCGAAGGTGCCATAGCCGTCCTTTTTATCGGCTACTGTGATATCCAGAATGACATAGCTATTGCTGGATGGGTCGAGGCAAAGGGCATTGACGGTCAGATCGAAGTACTCATGAGAGAACTTCAGGCCTGCACTGGATGACGCATAGGGACTGCCCGAGGTCACCGGCAGCCTGACGCTTCCGCTTGCAACATCCCCGAAGATCCAGGATGAGGCAGTGGCCAGCTTCACCGGCAGCTCATAGGGTAAGTAGACCATGTTGGAGGAGCCCGGTGCCAGCAGGGTTTCTCCTGTAAATCCAAGAGGGATATGATAGACCATATCGCTCATTCTTGTCATGAGAGGTCCTGCTTGGGTATCAATGACATAATAGAAGCGTTCCATGGGTTCAATACTGAGCAATGCCTGTACCTTGCTGTCAAAGTGTGCCTGTATGTTGCGCAGCAGCTTATTCTGCAGGGTGTAGATGCTATCCGGCTCATATCTATTGTCGGGCTTGTAATCGCCGTATTCTTCAAGATCGGCTTTCCCTGTGACCGTCATGGAGAAGCTGTCTGTAATCTTTGAGGGTTCAGTTGTAGGCAGAGCCTCAATATCGGTCAGGTGTTCGCTGATCTTGCCGGTCAGCGGGATCTGGATATGGCCGTTAACCGAGTCGTAATAATGGAGGGCAAGCTGGGTGATAGTCTTGGGCTTGTCGGCATAGAACACCAGCGCACCTGTCTTTTTTGCGCCCTTCTTGACAGTCACATCGTATTCTCCCGGACCGGCCAGCGGCTCGGCTGCAAGCCATGTGGCCTTTGAGGCAGGCACGGGGGCTTGATTGTTAATACTTAAATAGAAATGCTGGGTTATGGAGGGTATCTGGTATGCCTCCACCGAAGAACCGATGAAGGACAGCTCCAGGTTCAGGGCGATGAATTGCTTGCTGTAGTGAGCCTTCACACCGCCGAATACATCAAAGGTGTAGGCATCCTTCACCGCCATTTCAACCATCTTATTTTTACCGGATTTGCCATAGCTCTGGCTGCCGGTGGCTATGGACTCGCCGGGCGGGTCATAGCTCACATGGCTGGTGATCACCAGCTCCTCTTCGGCCGGCTTTGTGCCTCCGGTAATGGTGCTTGCCGCCTTGCTGTCGTAAAGCGGAATCATGGTGCCTCCGGTAACGATCTTAGGTGCCCTGGGCTCCAGGGTATTACCGGCAACCTTCCTGGGGGTAAAGCCAGATAGCATCGTGGCGGCGTAATAATCCATGATTGCGCCGTCCTCGGTCTTGGCCTTGATGCCTATGGCAAAGGGGAGCAGATCCTCTTCAATCATGGGTATTGAGACCTTTTGAAGCATCTCATCAAGCTTTTTCTCCACTTCGGCGATATCGTCAGTGATAATGTAGTCTCCTCCGGTCAGGGAAGCAGCTGTTTTAAAGGCTTCCTCCTCGTTCTGGGCATCTGCCACACCCACGAATAGGCAACGGATGCCTTCCTCCTTGAATCGGGCGAGTACAAGCTCAGCCTCGGACTTAGCGTACCGCACCTCACCCATGGCTGCATCGGTGAGGAAGATAAACACCTTTTTATTGGTGGGTAGGGGTTTAAGCTGATCTACGGCAGTTTTCAAAGATTTTATGACCTCGGTGCCGCCCCTGGTTTCTCCGGTTTCTCCCATGGCCTGCATCAGTGCGGCTTTTTGATCTGTGGTGATATGCATCATATCCACCACGTCTCCGAACTTGGAGAACTGGATGAGCGAGCCCTGAGGCAAGGCTGAGAAGAAGCCATGGAACATGTTGATGACAGCGTCCCTGTAACTACCCATGGAGCCTGAATCATCGATCATAACACCCACCACAGGCTGGTTCGAGTTGATGAAATTGCTGTTTGCAGGTCATTTTTGTATAGCATGAGTTTGT
>Ga0116192_1002325_pt1 | contig 12698 bp, 11 predicted proteins | sample AD_UKC113_MetaG_FD_89876 | JGI IMG/M metagenome (GOLD analysis project Ga0116192, IMG submission 89876) | Active sludge microbial communities of municipal wastewater-treating anaerobic digesters from Hong Kong - AD_UKC113_MetaG | ecosystem: Engineered > Bioreactor > Anaerobic > Digestate... | reverse complement strand
TTTGATGACCTGTAGAAAATTGATTACTTTGGGGATAAAATACACAATGGTAGACAATAATTCCTTCTGAGGCTGGTTTTAGCAAACAAGAGGTTAACATATAAACAGTTACCACCAATTTTAAAAACTCCGCAACAGCCAGATAATTAGCAATAAAAATTTGTTGAAAGATTTTGAAAAGTTAATTTGATTTGTGAAAGAATTTTGCCTAACTTTGTTACTTAAAGTCAACATTGATAATGGTAAAAAAAGGCATAATAAACGATATACTCAAAAAATATGATAACGTCTATGAAATTGAGCGTCATATCATATTTTCATATATTCAACAGTTTAAATTAGATTATTCAAATTCGGAATTATTTACTATCTATTTTAGGGGATTTGAACCAAATACTCAACTTTTCTTTGAAACTTCAACTTTTCAATTTGAGAGTATCAAGGAATTGGAAAATTCATTAGAATTACTTATACCTGAAAATGATAGAAAGTTAAATGGAGCTTTTTTTACTCCTAATTATATTGTCGAGTTTATTATTAATGAAATAAGCCCTAAAGAATCTGATAAAAATTTAGACCCTAGTTGTGGTTGTGGAGCTTTCTTAATTGGATTAGCCGAGTTTTATAAATCTAAATACAATAAAAATATTAAGCAAGCAATTAAGGATAATATTTTTGGTGCAGATATTTTAGAATACAACATCAGAAGGGCAAAATTGCTGTTAGCAATTTTTGCCCTTCATAATAACGAGATTATTGAGGAGTCTGATTTTAACTTATTTGTTACAGATAGTTTAAGATATAACTGGACAATAAAATTTCAAAATATCGTTGGAAATCCTCCCTATGTAAAGTTTCAAGATTTATCAGACGAAAACAGAGATTATTTAGTAAAACATTGGAAAACCATTGAGGTCGGAACGTTCAATCTTTACTTTGCGTTTTTTGAGCTTGGATACAAAATCCTCAATGATAAAGGGCGTTTAGGTTATATAACCCCTAATAATTATTTTACCTCTTTAGCTGGAGAGCCATTGAGAAAGTATTTTCAGCAAAACCAATCTGTTAATAGGATTGTAGATTTTAGTCACAAAAAAGTTTTTGATGCTCAAACATATACAGCTTTAACTTTTTTGACAAAACAGCAAAACGAAGCAATTGTATATGATAGAATTGAGAACCACCAAAAGCCCGAAGAATTTATAAAACGAGTAAATGGTTCGCCAAATTTGATAAAGTCGTTGAGTTCAAAAAAGTGGCGGTTGTTAAAAACCGATGAACAGAAAAATATTAAAACAATTGAAACCATTGGGACACCGATTGGTCAATTGTTTGATATTTGTGTTGGAATCGCAACTCTAAAAGACGATTTATATTTTATCGACAGTAAATTAGAGAAGAGCGGTTTTTATGTTAAAAGTTCAGAATACGGTCAATTTGAGATTGAGAAAGAAGTAACAAAACCAGTCTATAAAATTTCCGATTTTAAAAGTCAAGAGGAGGCAAATTATAATACTCGAAGGATTATTTGTCCTTATACAATTAAAAATGGTGTGGCAACTCCAATTCAGGAGGATATTTTCAAAACAAAATATCCTAAATGTTATGAATATTTTAAAGCTGTGAAAAACGAGTTATTGTCAAGAGATAAAGGGAAAATTAATTATGAACCATTTTATGTTTGGGGGCGTACTCAAGGTATTGCCAAAACTGGAAAAAAGTTATTAAATCCAACTTTTAGTCAACAACCACGATTCATTTTAGTTGAAAATGAAGAGGCTTATTTTACAAATGGTTATGGTACTTTTTTCAAAGAACCACAAAGCAACGGTTTATTTGATTCATTAGAAAACCCACTAACACTTATTGAAAACATAGACGTTGTTCAGAAGATATTCAATTCAATAGTTATGCACTATTATGTTTCTAAAACTTCTGTAGCAATTGAAGGTGGTTATCCCTGTTATCAGAAAAACTTTATTGAAAAGTTTACAATACCTGAACTTACAAAAGAGGAAATTCAAATTCTGAGGAATATGAATGATAAAGACGAAATTGATGAATTTTTAATATCTAAATATCATTTAAATCTGCCAGTCCCGAATCTTGTAGAATAGATTTTGAGCAAATCTGCAACAAAATTATCAAAACTAAGATTTTTAATTGTCGCTATTGTGTTTGCTGGCAGTAGTTTGTCTTTTATCAATTCAGAATCAGTATTATAGACTTTAGGGATTGGTTTGCTAAAGTCGACAATTAACAAACACACTCGTTCATATTTGAAATGGTCTTCTTTGGTTGAGATTCTATTATTTACTGCTCCGAAAGAAAGAAGGTATTTTTCAATATGTTTTTCAATGCCTTTTAAATTTCTAAATTCGACTTTTTTCTTGTTTGCAGCATTACTATCATATTCATTTACAGCTATCATGTAAAACTCGCCTAAAACCATTTCAGGACATCTTAAGTGCAAATTCAAGGCTTCAGCAAATGTTCTTTCATAAAGGGTATCAAAATTTTTAGCAGAACTACTTAATTGACTTCTTACATTGATAGACAATGAATTCTGTGTGTATTTCAAGCCATATTTATCGGTTTTTCCAAAAAGGATACCTTGAAAATTTAGTTTTTCTTCTACGGGTTCAATATGATTTGGGACTACGCAAATATCTTGGTCTTTTGTCTTGAAAAAACCAGATAGTGACAACTCCCCATTACTTTGAGTTAAATTCGGTCGAATCAGCTCAGGATTTACTTTGTTTCTAACAAGCTCTGATTTAACCACTTCGTGCAATAATTTGATAGGTTTCTGCGACCTGATTAAGTTGTTCTTTTCAGTTGTGCCCCCTGATTTTATTGCTGTTTCAATGGATTTCTTTATTTCATTTAAGGCTTCCTGCAGTGTGATTAAATTCGTCATCGTTAAAAAATTCTTTGAGGCTTACATTAAGGGCAGTTGCAATTTTGGTAATGTTGACAATGGAAATATTTCTTTGTCCGTTTTCGACACTGGCGATATAGCTTCTATCTAAATCAGATTCAAAAGCTAAATCTTTCTGAGACATGCCGATTTTCTCACGTAATTGTTTAATTCTATGCCCAATGATTATTTTAATTTCCATACCTCAAAATTCAACAAATGTTGACTATAATTCAAAGACTATAAGTAACACTCTGATTGAAATAGCAAAATAATTTAAATTTGGATGGATTAGTGTTTTGAAAAAAGTAAATTAGCAGAAAGAAAAATATAAAAACTGGTGGTAACATCGTGTATAAAACATTGGGGTTTAAGTGGTTAATTCAAGCGTTCTGCCCCGCATCAGCGTTTGTGTCAGCGGATAGGAACGAAGCCCGCAATCCCCAACGTTTCATACACGCAAACGTTGTAAGCAATGGTAAAAAGACACTGCAACCCTTATAGACAGACGTTAAAAAATGAAAATATAATGACATTACGAACAGAAATAGAACGAGAAAAGGCGACACACAAACCGACCCTGAAAGATTTAATTTTTGCCCCGCCCGCATTTTTTTGTTTTTCTGCCAACGCACAATTGGCACATTTGGCTTTGCCCGACACACAAACAGACCATTCGCAAAGCCAAAAGAGCCAATTTTTAACCGACCCACGATTAAGAACTATAACATTTTGAATTCAACAGATATGAATGCAGTAAAAAATAATCCGTACAGAACGCTTGGACTTTTTGGTAACTCAAAGGAAAGAGAACTTCAAAGACAGCTATCCAAGTTAAAAGCATACACTACGACAGGGAAAGAGGTGCATTTTGACTATGATTTCCCGTTTTTTGGAGAAGTTGTTCGCAGTACAGAAAAGGTACAAGAAGCAGCGAGTAAAATAGAACAAGCAAAAAATAAGGTTCATTATGCCCTATTCTGGTTTTTAAATAGCGGACACATTGACGAAGCTGCATTGAATAATCTTAAGGAAGGACATATTGAAAAAGCTACCGAGATTTGGGAAAAAACTTTGAAGGATTCAACAGTAACGGCTAAAAACTTTGCTGCAATAAGCAACCTTTCGACACTTCAACTTGGAATTGTTACTTATAACGGCTCATTTGACCCTGAAAAGTTTTCCACTTCTATTGATTTAAAAGGAAAGCTACTTTTGTCGGAAGTGTTCAATAATTTTGTTACTACAGTAATAGGAGAAGGTATTTCGTTAAATCGTGATATTATATTGAAAGAGTTTGCTGAAGAGATTCTGCTAATAGTTAAACCATACCTGAATAAACCAAATGGCATAAAATCAAGTCAGTTAATTAATGCATTTAGCTCTTTCCCTAATGAAATAAAACAATATATTTCGGGTAAGTTTACTGACAGACCTCTAAACAATATTGAAAACCAAATTGAAATTACTAAACAAAAAAGGGACGATAACCCAAACGATGCAGAGGAATATGGCGAAGAACTTTATAAAAACACAAAAGAAGATTTGGTCTTTCTAAAAAATGTTTGGGGTTCAAATAATGTACAATATCAAATGATTGCCAATAAGTTGGCAAATGAAATTTTACAATGTGCAGTAGATTTCTTTGTTGAGTATCGTGATAGTGATGAATACGACCCAGGAGAGCCAGCAATGAAAGTTATGAAAATGGCTAAAGCCATTAATCCAACTGGACAAACCAAAAGTCGCTTAGATGAGAATATTGAGAATTTGCAAGAGTGGATTGATAATAGTGATGAAAGAAATATTCAGCGCAAGATACATGATGAACTTGTATTTATTGGTTCAAAATTAGAGCGTTTTCAAAAATTATCAGATACCGTTGCAAATGCAAAAGATTTAGTGGTGTCCTGTAAACCTAAATTAGATAGTATAAAAGCAACTTTAGGTTCAACAAATGAGATTTATTTGAAAATGTCATCGGCAGTTGTGGGCAATGCACAAGGTATGTTGGTTACTGCCGTAAATGAAGCACAAGAAGCATTTAAAAGGCATCAAACCTTTGGAGGGCTTGGGAATTATCCTACTTATAGCGGTACATCGGATTTAAATAAATTGCTAAATAGCATGAAAACCATTACACTATCAGAATTGGAAACAATTGTTGTTGGAGCTTATGAAGTAACAACACTTTTAACTTCATTTGATATGGATAGCCAACTAAGAATAAAATTTAATGAAAATAGAAACGCTTTAGGTAATATTAAAACTCAAATTCAATTAGCAACAAGGAGAACTACTACTTCTTATAGTAGCGGGCGTAGTTCAAGTAGCAGTAGTGGAGGTTGCTATATAGCAACAATGGCTTATGGTAGCTATGAACATCCACAGGTTATAGAATTGCGAAAATTTAGAGATAATACACTTTCAAAATCTTCTTTTGGCCGAGGTTTTATAAAGACTTATTATAAATATTCGCCAAAACTTGTTGAACACCTAAAAGATAAACCTCTTGTAAACCAAACAATAAAATCAGTTTTAAACACCTTAATAAGAATCATCAAATGAGAAAAATACTATTAACCATAGCAGCAATTGGATTTTTTTGCTTTGCATCATTTGCGCAAGCTAAAACCGATACTATTCAACAGCTACAAAACAGTATTGAAAAACTTGAAGCCTTAAATAAAAATCTGACAAATCAATTAAGTGTAGCAAATGGCAGTATTCAAAAGATTGATAAAAAACTATCAGCTACCGCTGATAGTCTCAATATTTTGAAAAATAATTTGGCAAACACAAATAGCAATTTACAGACAATTGCAGATAATCTGGGTGTTAAAATTCAAGAAACAAGCGATAAAGCAAGTGCTGACCTTTCCTCATTAAGCAAAACTGTAAGTAAAAGTACACTGTATTGGATAATTGCGGTATTGTTTATTGCTTTGTTGTCTGTTCTTCTTTTCGGTTGGCTTAAGAAACAACTTAGCAAAGAAAAAATGGGACTTTCAGACCAAATTAAAAAAACTTCTGATTCTTTGCGAGAGGAACAATTAAAACTCGATGGTCAGTTAATAAAATTGCTTGACACACAAATGCAACTCATGAATGAGGAAAGACAAACATCATCTGCTAAGACCGATGATATTGACCATTCTTTAGCTTTAAAAGTGGCTGATGAGATAGTAAGAATTGAAAAGAATTTAGTGAGAATAGAAGGGAATGATAAAGGTGTAAAACCAATACAAAAAGCTCTTGAAAGAATAAGAGACAATTTCTCAGCCAGTGGATATGAAATGGTCCAATTGTTAAATAAAGAATACGATGTAAGAGATAATATCGATGTTATAAACTTTATTACTGATTCCAATATACCTACAAATAAGAAAATAATTACCCGAATTATTAGACCTCAAGTTAATTACAATGGAGTTTTAATACAGAAGGCTCAAGTTGATGTTTCACAAAATTAAAATATAAGAATTATGGCTCGTACAAAAATAGATTACGGAATTGATTTAGGAACCACCAATTCTGCCATTTCAAGAATGGAAGCAGGAGAACCGGTAATAAAAAAGTCGTTAGATGACAATAAGGATACTATGCCATCTTGTATTTCTTTCAATAAAAAAGCCACTTTAGTTGGTGAACCGGCTTTTCAACAGTATAAATCAGAAAGAAAGGAAGCACTATCAAAAGGTACAGATTTTAATTCTTTTATAGAATTTAAAAGAACAATGGGTACTGATAAAAAGTATTTTAGCTCAAAGCAAGACAAACAACTTTCTTCTGAAGAATTATCTAGTGAAGTTCTGAAAAAGCTAAAATCATTTATACAGGACGAAACAATTAATTCTATAGTTATTACCGTACCTGCAAAATTTACAATTAATCAAAATGATGCAACTAGAAGAGCTGCAAAATTGGCAGGATTTGAGCATTGTGAACTATTACAAGAGCCTATAGCTGCATCATTGGCATATGGATTAGATTCAGCAAATAAGGATGGTTTCTGGTTAGTTTTTGATTTCGGAGGGGGAACTTTTGATGCCGCATTAATGAAGGCTGAAGATGGTATTCTGAAAGTACTAGATACTGAAGGAGACAATTATTTAGGAGGCAAGAACTTAGACTATGCAATTGTCGATGAAATAATTGTTCCATATTTAACCGAGAATTACACAATTGATAACTTGCTTTCAGACAAAAACAGAAAAGAAGTTTTGCGTGATGTTATGAAGTTTTATGCTGAAAATGTAAAAAACCAACTTTCATTTAATGATAGTTTTAATCTATATATTGACCCCGGAGATATTGGAGAAGATGATAACGGTGAAGAAATAGAAGTTGATATCACTATCTCAAAAGAGCAAATTGCCAATACTTTAAAACCAATATTCCAAAAAGCTGTAGATATCTGCAAAGATTTACTAAAAAGGAATAATATAAATGGAAATAGTTTGGGTGCATTGATTTTAGTTGGAGGGCCAACATATTCTCCTATTTTACGTGAAATGCTAAAGAAACAAGTTACTGAAAAAGTCGATACTAGCTGCGACCCAATGACTGTTGTTGCAAAAGGCGCTGCGCTTTATGCTTCAACTGTAAGTGTTTCTGAAGAAATAATCGAAAAAGAAAGAGATAAAACAAAAATTCAGCTTGGCTTGGGTTATGAATCTACAACAGTTGAAAATGAAGAATTTGTAACCATAAAAATTTTAAAAGATAAAACAGAAGGTGAAATTCCTGAAAAATGCTTTGCTGAAGTTATTAGGAATGACAAAGCATGGTCAAGCGGTAAGGTTCAAATTGATGAAGCTGGAGAAGTAGTCGAAGTAAAACTTAATAGTGGCAAAGCAAATGCCTTTAATATAATTGTTTATAATGACAAGGGAGATTTAATTTCTTGTGAACCAAATGATTTTACGATATTACAAGGTGCAAAAACACCGCCTGCACCATTACCCTATAATATTGGTATTGAAATTAAAAGTCGAGCAAGCAACAAAGTTGTATTTAGGCCGATTAAGAATTTAGAGAAAAATCAATCACTTCCAGCAATTGGTGTCGAAAATAGTCTTAAAACACAAAAACAAATTAATCCTGGTTCAAAAACTGATTTTATAAAAATACCAATTTACCAAGGGGATTATGGTTCAGAAGGGTCAAGAGCAATATACAATGAACATGTATATGATGTAATAATTACTGGCGAAGATTTGCCAAATTCTGTACTTCCAGAAGGTAGTGATGTGCATTTAACATTAAAAGTGGATAACTCTCAGAAAATTACTCTTTCTGCATTTTTTCCATATCTGAATTTCACACAAGATGTTGAAGTTCCAGAAAATGAAACGCAAAAAGAAATTGATGCAAATTGGCTTGAAATAGAAATATCGAAAGCCAAACAGACATTAAATATCATAAAACAAGAAGGAGATTTTTCAGATAAAGAAACCTTAAATAAATTGTCAAACGAAATTTCTGAACTTGAAAAATTATTGGAACAAGGTCGAAGTGATTACGACCGTAAAAAACAAGTGTTGGATAACCTCAGAAGAAGTTTAAGAAAACTTGACGATATACAAGATTCAACCGAATGGCCAAAAACAGAGGAAGAGTTAAAAGATGCCTTTTACAAATTAGAAGGGACTTTTACAGAATTTGAAGGTAAAGTTGATGGCTTGAATGAAGAAAGAGTTAAAGAGGCTATTGCACAATTTAAAGAACAGATACCGCAAGTAATTAAAGATAAAAATGTAAAAGTTGCTAAAGAATTAATTGATTTAATGCGTGGTATGGCTTTTACAATCGTAGATGCTGGTTTAGGTGCTCAAATGGAGATTATCATGTTAAAACAATTTAATGACGAATTTGATATCCACGATTGGAGCGATAGAAACAAAGCCAAAATGCTTATAAGTCAAGGTCTGCAAATTGCTGCAACCAATCCAAGTAAGCAAAGATTGAGACCAATAGTAATTGAATTATACAAACTATTACCGGGTATTGATAAACCAATATTTGCAGGTGATGATAGCGTTTTGACAGACTAATGCAAGAAAAAGAAAACATATTGCAAAAAGGGTTTTCCGTTGCCAATCGGTTTGAAATTCAATTTCCAATCGGTAATAATTCTTTTGCCCAATCGTATCGGGCAAAGGATACTTCGGGCAAGATTGTAAGGCTTGATTTAATCAATCTTGCTTCACTTCCTTCGTCTTATTTTGACGAAAAAGGTAAATTATTACAACTTAATTTGCTAAAGCAAATTAATCACAACAATATACCAAAACTCTTGAATGAAGGCGAAACCATAATTGAGAAACAGAAGTTTGCTTTTTTAGCTTACGAGTTTGTAAGTGGTGAAACCCTTACAGAAAGGTTAAAAAGGGAGGGAACAATTTCGCCTTATACGGCAATTCCTATTATTATTGAATTACTTGAAGCAATTGAGTATTTACATAATCAGTTAGACCCAATAATTCATAACGGAATAAATCCAAATACAATTAAACTTGATTACTCTTTAAAAAGGGACAAGCCCATTTTAACAGGGTTTGAACAAGCAAGGACTATTCATCAAAATGGACAAAGTGTTTCAATCAAGTATTTGGCGGTATTTCATTCTGCACCTGAATTATTAAATGGGATTTTTATTCCGCAAAGTGATTTATTTTCAATTGGAGCAGTGTTGTATCATTTACTTTTTGGTGTTCCCCCTTTCTTTAATGAAAACATCCTAAATCAACCGATTAACAAGCAAAAAGGATTATTGGAATCAGCAAGGAATAAGCCTTTAAATTTTTCTCTTGCTGACGATGATTTAATTGATGAGCAAATAAAAAATACATTAACAAAGGCATTATCTATTGAAATTGAAGACCGTTTTCAAACAGCGGACGATTTTTCTAAAGCATTAAAGCGTGAAATGCTTATAGAAAAAAATGACATTCAAAAAACATTTGTAAAAACCAAAGAGAAACAGGAGAAAAAGCAAGGAACAGGTTTTGACCAAATTGCAGGTATGGAAAGCCTTAAACAGCAACTCAAAGAAGATGTAATTGACTTTTTAAACAATCCTGAATTATACAAAGAATACGGTGTTCCAATGTTAAACGGAATGTTATTATATGGTCCACCGGGTTGCGGTAAAACTTTTATTGCTCAAAAATTCGCTGATGAAGTTGGGTATAACTTTGTAATGATAAAACCTTCCGATTTGCAGAGCAAATATGTTAATGCTACTCAAGAAAATATTGGTAAACTTTTTAAAGAAGCAGAAGAAAAAGCACCAACAATAATTTTCATTGATGAATTAGATGCAATTGTTCCATCAAGGGAAGGAGAACTTCATCAAATGCACGCTTCGGCTGTAAATGAGGTTTTGGCTCAAATGACAAATTGCGGAGAAAAAGGGATTTTTGTAATTGGAGCAACAAATCGCCCCGAAAAAATTGACCCTGCAATTTTACGGACTGGACGTTTAGACAAATCAGTTTATTTGCCGCCACCTGATAAAAATGCACGTTCGGCAATGTTTAAACTTTACTTGAAAGACCGACCAATTGACCTTGGGCTTGACTATGATAAATTAGCCTTATTGACTGAAAATTATGTGTCAAGCGACTTAAAATTTTTAATAGACGAAGCCTCCCGAAAAGCTCTAAAAACAAGAGGTCGGATTACAATGTCCATTTTTTCGGAAGTTATAAGCGAGAACAAACCTTCGGTTTCGCTTACAGAAATTAGAAAATATGAGGCCTTAAAAAGGCAATGGGATAACGAAAAACAAGATTTACAAACGAAGAACGAACGCCCTCGTATTGGCTTTCGTCCTACAAATAATGAATAAATATGACACTAGAAAAACAGCAATTTCAACATTTGCTTTTCAAAGTTGCCTTTTGCACAATAACTTGTGATGGGCATATTGATGAAATGGAAATTAAAGAAATGAAAGCACTTGATAAGGCTTCTATCTATTTTAAAGATATAGATTTATCTGATGAGTTGGATAACTTGGTTGTTACTCTTAAAGAGAAAGGAAAACATATAATTGATGACCTTTATGCTTATTTAAAAGCTACAAAATTAAGTCCGGTTCAGGAACTTTTAATTCTTGAAGTAGCGTTTCGTCTTTCGATGGCAAATAAAGAAATGGATGAAAACGAGATTAAATTTATCCGTTTTCTTCGTTCACATCTTGACTTGCACGATGAAATTATACGAGACCGCTTTGGTGCCGTTGAGTATCTTTTTGATAAAGATTATTCACAGGATATTGTTAAAAGTGAAACCCATAGTGATTTGCTTTCGACAATTTCAATACCTGAAATAAAAGAAATACAAGCCATAGATTTTTCTAACTTCAAAGAATAATAACAATGAGTAAAAGAATAGATGCTCAAATCACCTGTCCAAATTGTAGTCATCAGTTTGATTTTACGCTTTATCGTTCAATTTGGGGTGAATATCCTGAAAACAGAGAGTTGGTAATGTCTGATAAAATAAATGTTGCAACTTGCCCTTCCTGTAAAAAATCTACAAAATTAGCTTACCCATTTATTTATACAAATGCGAAACAATTCTTTGCAGTTTGGTGGGAGCCATATTATGACGTTCAAATAGATAAAGACGCTGAAGGGTATCAAAATATGCTTGGTGCCGGCAATTATTTAGCAACAGCACCAAGGGTAAAAGATTGGACAGAATTTAAGGAAACTATAGTCAAGTTTGAAAATGGTATTTTAAAAGGCAACCCTGGAACAGTTAGTAATGAAATGAATCAACAAATGCAAGGTTTCTTAAAGTCAATGCACAAGTCAAATAGTAAACAAAAAAGTGGTTGTTTAGGCGTGATTATTCTGTTAATAGTTTTTTCGAGCTCCTTGCTATTTGGATTAAAACATATTTTATGATTTTAGTTTCTACAAAGACCCCAACGCTAAAGCAAGCACATTTGCTAGCCGCTGCAAGTCTATGCTTAAACCAAAGCTTGCAAAAGAGCTTGCTTTGCCAACGGAGAGAGAAAAACAAAAAAATCTCCCACGCTTCGCAACAATTAAATCTGCCGATACACAATCTGACACTAAAATTAATTGATAATCAGACTAATATAAACGGAGGACAAAGAACCACTGCTTACAACAAGCGGTATAAAACATTGGGGTTTAAGTGGTTATGCAAAGTTTCTGCCCCGCATCAAAGTTTGTTGTCGGGTGATAGTGACGTACTCCGCAATCCCCAACGATTTCATACCGCCGACCGTTGTGCCCAATACTAAGAAAAACCGAAAATGCAACAATTGATTGATTATATAGAACGATTTGTAAGACTGGATTCAGAAGCAATTTCGGCTTTAGAAAATCTTGCTGAAATTGAGACATTCAAGAAAAATCAGTTTATTCTTGAACCAGGACAACGTTGCAATAAAATCTGGTTTATGAAAAGAGGAATGGTACGAAAATTTCATTTATGTAACGGGAGGGAAATTACCACTTGGATTCATACTGAAAATGACACATTTACCTCTTTACAAAGTTATGCTCAAAACACTCCTTCAGATGAATATTTGCAAGCATGTGAAGATACTGAAGCGATTGGTATTACAAAGGTTAACAGTGAAAAGCTTGCTAAGTATCCACCATTTATTGTTTTTACTAATAACTTAATGGAGCGTGAATTTGTAAATATTGACAAACACACAAAAGCTCTGAATCAAAGAGATGCAAAAGGGAAATACGAGTATCTGAAATTGATTGCTCCTGAAATTATT
>Ga0116192_1002317_pt1 | contig 12727 bp, 19 predicted proteins | sample AD_UKC113_MetaG_FD_89876 | JGI IMG/M metagenome (GOLD analysis project Ga0116192, IMG submission 89876) | Active sludge microbial communities of municipal wastewater-treating anaerobic digesters from Hong Kong - AD_UKC113_MetaG | ecosystem: Engineered > Bioreactor > Anaerobic > Digestate... | reverse complement strand
CCGGCACTCAATGTTAATATTCCGTTTAGTATTTGAAAATGTTTTAAGTGAAAACGGTTTTTTACCAGAGTTGTATGGGCACTTATTGAGTGCCGGGAACAGGATGTGAGTTGAAGGCGGTCCAATATCGCCCGATACGAGCCCATGGTTCACCCGGCGCGAAGCATTTGAGCGAGCGGTGACAAGGCGCCGTCCAGCCAAAACTATCGTTTCTAAAATGCGGCAGGCGGCAAACCCTGTCCCTTGCCGTACCGACATACTTGGGAAGGGTAACCGTGAGAGACTTTTACAAAAGGCACTGGAACCTGATCATCAACCTGGCCCTGCTGATCGCCACCCTGCTGATCGCCGCCGTCGCATTCAAACTGATCGTTCCGTACTTCCTCCCCTTTTTCCTCGGGCTGATCCTCGCACTGGCCATGGAACCGGCAACCAACCTTTTTCTGCGCCTGAAAATGCCGAGGGTCGCGGCAACTGGCGCGGCCATGCTGGTTACGGTCGGTTCGCTGACGGCGGTGGCCTGGCTCGCCGTTTCAAAAATCATTGTGGAACTGACAAAGTTCCTGGCAAACGCCCCCGTTTACGCAAGCAACCTGAAAAACAATTCGCTGATAATGACGCAGAAGCTGCAGCAATATGCCGAAGGCCTCCCGCCGGAGTTCGCTTACCACCTCAACAAGAATGCCCTGATGCTCAGCGAAATGTTTTCTGAAAAAGTCTCGCTAACAGCCGGGGAAATCCTCAAGCTGACCGCAAATCTGCCCAACCAGATACTGACGGTGATAATCGCCCTGATCGCAACCTTTTTCTTCAGCAAAGACCTGCCGAAAATAAAAAGCCGGGTAGTCTCGCTTATACCCGCTGAAATGCGCCACAAGCTGAGAACCGCGGCCGACGAAATTTACGACGCCAGCATCGGATTCATCAAGGCCCAGATTATCCTGTCCGCCATCACCTGCATAGTGATCCTGGCGGGGCTGATTATCCTGCGCACCGAATACGTGGTGTTGATTTCCCTTCTGGGCGGCCTGCTCAGCCCGGTACCCGTCCTGGGGGTGGGAGTTCTTTTCTTCCCCTGGATTGCCTGCAGCTTGTTAACCGGCAATACCAAACTGGCCCTGGGACTTTCCGTTCTTTTCGCCGCGGTGGTGATCATCAAGCACTCCCTGGAACCGAAAGTCCTCGGTGAAAATATCGGCATAAACCCCTTGAGCGTTTTGATTTCCCTTTACGTCGGCTATGAGCTCTGCGGAGCCTACGGATTCGTTCTGGGCCCTTTCGTCCTGATTACCTACAACGCCCTGCTGAAGGCAAAGGCCTTCGCCTGGCTGTTCAAAAACGGCCCCGGCAACGATCGGCCCGCGGACCCCGGCGCGTAACCTAATCCCGTTCCAGAAGCAGGATCAGCCTGCCCGCTTCCGGCCGGACTTCCGACAGGCGAAAGCCGCGGGAAATGCTCCCGATATCCACTTTCATCGCGCTGTCCGAAGAAATGTAGTCCATCACCTCGCGGCTCACGGGCACGCCGGCCAGAGTCATGCTCCTGGGCTGAAAGCGCACCTCGCTCCCGCCTTCCACGACAAAATTGCCGCCCAGTTCGAATTCCGGTCCCCCGGCCGCCGCCGGCCCCGAGAGCGTAAGCAGGCCGGGTGCGCTTCGCAGCGACAGGCCTGCAAAATCTTCGTCTCCCTCAAAAAATTTGCCGTTTATTTCACTATCGCTGAAAGCGACAAGCAGACCGCCGCCGGAAAACGAAACGTCTTCAGGAGACAAAGCGCCCCAGGGGAGGGACTTGAAGCGGCTGATCAGCCTGCGGAGAGAAGTTACGGAACGGTACCAGGAGGTTTCCGCCTGCACAATCCTGGCCGCCGTTTCAGCCGATTCCCTTCTTACGCCGTCAAGAAACTCCCGGCGGCCTTCCCTGAGCTCTTCCATTTCTTTTATTGCAACAGCCAGTTCGCTGTTTTTTGCGGCAAGTTCGTCCCGGGCCCGCCTGCACGCCAGAACCTGCTCATGCATCTTTTTCGCCGTTTCGCGCACCTCGTCAAGCATCCCCACCTGGGTCGCCACGGCAATCCTGACCGCTTCGGCCCTTTCCACGAAATCGTTGAAGCTGGCCGCATTCAAGACAACCTCCAGATAGGTCGCCGGACCGTAACGGTAGAGGAAGTTTACCCAGCGTCCCAGCCATTCCATGCCTTCTTCGTACCGGGCGGCGCTCTCGGCAAGGCCGGCTTCCGCACGGGCCAGAGAGCTTTCCCTGACCGGGATTTCCCGCCTGATTCCGTCCTGCTCCTGCCGGGCCGCTTCAATCTTTACATCCCAGGCCAGCAGTTCCGCCGCCAGCTCTTTTTCCCGCTCAAGCAAAACGTCCTGCCTGACCAGGGCCCCCCGGCGCTCTTCCAGAAAGGACCGGCCTCCGTCCTCCGCGACGATTGCCCGGGCGGACCCGGTTAAAACGATAAAAAAAAGGCCCAGAGCGACAATGCCAAGACGTAAAAAATTCATTTTTGCCCTTTAAATCCCCGCGGGTGGCTGCTGTGCCAGCGCCAGGCCGTGTCAACGATCACCCGCAGATCGGCGAAGCGCGGCCGCCAGCCCAGGTCCGCCTTGATTTTTTCCGATCCGGCCACCAGCACCGCCGGGTCTCCCGGCCGCCGCGGCCCGATTCTTGCTGCAATCTTCCTTCCGGTTACCTCTTCGGCTGTCCTGATTACCTCAAGGACGGAGTAGCCGTCCCCGTTTCCCAGATTGTAAACGTCTGAAGTGGCTCCTGCAACCAGAGCCTCAAGGGCAAGCGCGTGAGCGTCGGCAAGGTCGGTCACGTGAACGTAGTCCCTGATGCAGGTTCCGTCGGGGGTGGGATAATCGGCGCCAAAAACTTCGATGTAAGGAAACAGGCCCAGGGCGGCTTTCAGCGCCAGGGGGATCAGGTGTGTTTCCGGATCGTGATCTTCCCCGATGTCTCCCGCCGGGTCGGCCCCGGCCGCGTTGAAATACCTCAGGCTGGCGTAACGGAGCCCGTAAGCCTTGCCGTACCAGCGCAGCGCGTCCTCCAGGGCGAGCTTGGTGGCCCCGTAAGGATTGGCCGGCAAGGCGGGATGGCTCTCCGGAATGGGAACCTGCAGCGGCTCCCCGTATACCGCCGCCGTCGAGGAGAAAACCAGATACCGCACGCCGCATTCGATCATGCTGTCGAACAGCGACAGCCCCTTGACCACGTTGTTCCGGTAGTAATCGGCGGGCCGCCGCACCGACTCGCCCACCAGGCTGCTGGCGGCAAAATGCATGACCGCCTCGATTTCGTGCCGCGAAAAAAGATCTCTCAGCATATCGCCGTCGGCGGTATCGCCCCGCACCAGCAAAGCGTCCCCGACCGCCTCGCCGTGGCCCCTGGACAGGTTGTCCAGCACCACGACCCGGTGCTTTCTTTTGAGCAGTTCCCGGACGGTATGGCTGCCGATATAGCCGGCCCCCCCGGTGACAAGAATGTTCAAGTTCGCCAACTCCCTTATTATTCCAATTATAACACAAAAACCACCTGCTGCCGTATGGGACATTGCCTGTTAAATTGTCGACTTGAGCCGGCAGTTGCCTGTTTTACGGCGGCTTCAGACAACCCGCAAAACCTTTTCAAAGCCGCCCCGCGATCTTGCCGCTCATAAAATCAAAAAACAGTTCCACCAGCTTCGGGTCGAACTGGCGCCCCGAAAACCTTTTCAGTTCGGCCAGGGCCGCTTCCGCCGGCATGGCGGCGCGGTACGGCCGCTCGCTGGTCATGGCGTCGTACGCGTCGGCAACGGCCAGAATGCGGCATTCCAGCGGTATTTCCTCCTCTTTGAGCCCGAGCGGATACCCCCCGCCGTTCCACCACTCGTGGTGCTTTAAAATCCAGTCGGCTATCGGAACAAGGTCCGGCGAGGACATGGCTATACGGTGACCGATCTCGCAGTGCCGCTGCATTTCCATGTACTCCTCGCGGGTAAGCGCCCCCGGCTTGAAAAGAATCCGATCCGGTATTCCCACCTTCCCGATGTCGTGAAACTGAGCGAGCAGGCGCAGGTCGGCCATTCTTCTTTCAGGCAGGTCAAGGGCACCGGCAAGAGCGGTGACCAGTTCCTGCATGCGCTCCGCGTGGCCTCCGGTAATGAAATCCCTTTCGCCGAGCGCTTTCTTGAGAGTATACACGACGGCGCTGCGGGCGGTCCGGCTGCGGTGCAGCTTCTCCCGGTACATGTTGTTGTCGGCCTCCTTGAAGAGGTCGCTCAGCCTTCTGGACGAGTCGTGCCTTGTGGCAAAACCCGCGGAAACGCTCAAGGGGAGTTCCGGGTTGGCCTTATTGTATTTTTCCATTTCCTCTTTTACCTGGCAGCAGGCTCTTTCCACAAATTCCTCTTCGCATTTCGTAATAATAACCGCGAATTCGTCGCCACCAATGCGGGCCACTATGCCGGCGTCCCGGAACGAATCCTTGATAACCTTTCCGGCGGCCATGAGCAGAGAATCCCCGGCGTCGTGCCCCAGGGTGTCGTTGACCAGCTTGAGGCCGTCCACGTCCCAGATCACAATGCTGACCGGGTTGAACCGCCCGTCGTCCACCCTCCGCAACTCTCCCTCGAAATAAGTCCTGTTGTAGACTCCGGTAAGGGGGTCGTGCAGGCTCAGGTATCTGAGCCGCTCTTCCGTACGCTTGCGCTCGGTGGTGTCGCGGATGGACTCAATTGCGCCGATGACATTGCCCTTCCCGTCATACAGGGGAGACGCCTTTCCTGACAAAAAGGTCTCCCTGCCGAGCAGGGCCGGTATCAGAACCTCGGCGTAAAAAGTATCCCCTTCCCTTTTCACGTAATCATATTTCCTCCTGATTTCTTCGTCATCCATAAAAACCAGGTCGATCAAAATCGGCCTGCGGACGCCGTAGAAAGGCACGGCGTAGGCGTAATCGCCCCTGCCGAGCATGTCTTCCTTTTTCACCCCCGTTATTTCCTCTATGGCCCTGTTCCAGGCAATAACCTTCTTCTCCCTGTCGATGACAAAGGTGGCGTCGGGAAGAAACTCGATGACGTTTAATAGCTGCCGGTTGGCCGCCCGCAGTTTCTCCTCGGCCTCTTTTCGAGCGGTGATGTCGCGCCCGACGAAGATCGCCCCCGCGATTTCCCCTTTCTCGTCAAAAAGAAGGTTCCCAGTCGTTTCAAACCAGACGTAGTGGCCGTCCTTGTGCCTGTAGCGGTATTCCACCTTGCCCGAGGAAAGATTCTTCACCGCCGTCTCGTAAGCTTCCAACACCCTGTCCAGGTCGTCGGGGTGCACCAGCTCGAAAATGGACCTGCCGATATTCTCTTCCGGCAAAAAACCGGTAATTCTTCTGGTGGACGGGCTTATGTACTCGAATATTCCTTCCCTGTTCACGCGGGAAATCACGTCATGGGTGTTTTCCGTGATCCGGCGCAGTTCCGCCTCGCTCGCCCTCAGCGCCTCTTCAGCTTTTTTTCGCTCGCTGATGTCCCGCACAACGGCTATCAGCCTGGCTTTTCCGCCGATAACGCCCCGCTTGAGATTGATCTCTGTCCAGAGCCTGCGCCCCGACCTGTGCCTGACGGGCCATTCAAAAAGCTGCGGCCTGCCGCCGGCCGCCTTGACCGCGAAATTTAAAAACCTCTGCAGGCTGTACGGCTCCTCCGCCTCGACAATCCTCATCAGGTCATCGATCCCAAATCTCCTTGCTTCCTGAACAGTGTAGCCGAGCATCTTGCACATCCTGCGGTTCACGTCGACAACCCTTCCCGTGCTCAAGTCGTGCACGGAAATAGCGTCGTTTACCGCGTTGAAAATTGAGCGATACACGTACATGCCGCCGTTCACCCGCCTCGCCGGAATACTGCCCTCCGCTATAATAAAGAATTGCCCGGCTGCGGGCAAATTCCTTCCACCTATTTGAAAGATTTCCTGTCGCACACCAAACAAAAAAGAGCCGCCGGGGTAACAGCCCCGGCGGTCCTTTCAGTCAACCGGTTGCTTTCTCTCCTCCTGCCGCCGCTCCGCCGCCACCGCTTCGGCCAGCCTGGCGATGCCGGCGGTCAGCGCCTCAAGCTTGCTCTCGATGCGCACCAGCAGGTACGCAGTCACGGCCACGGGAAATCCCACATTGCCGATGGCTTGCAGGAAAGCTTCCAGTAAAATCACCCTCTTTTCAATTTCAGGAGCACGTCCCATTTGCGGCGGGGCGGGGAACCGGCCCCGCCCGCCTCTATGTCAACACCCGCTTTTTATTGGGGCGGGTTGTAAAGGTCGTTGGTGGTGCTGTCCACAACCCTGATGTCCTGCTTGGAAACCAGGTCCCCGCCCGAACTGGTGAAGATGTTGCGGGCGATAACCAGATCCATTGCCGCTTCCACCTCGGCCGCAGTCAGGCCTTCCCTGGGATTGTCCAGGGAAATCGTGACGTTCCTGCCTGCCTGGTTGCGGAAAACCATGCGCAGGGTCTGTACGGTGGTCGCCAATAATCTCTCCTCCTTTCCGCTTTTTTGCTGTTGACAAAGGCGCTGCCCTCCGTTTTTTATCCAACTATCCAGTTATATCCCGTTCACCCGCGTCAGCGCCATGTCACACCTTCTCCTTTATACCTCGACAAGCTGCGCGCTGTCGATGCGGGAGATCCCGTTCAGCGGGTATTCCTGCAGGGCGGCCAGCGCGTTGGCCACGTCGAAGAGGTCCTGGTCGGACGCTGCGGACTTGACGCCGCTCAGGCTCCGGTTACGGTAAACCGGGTTGCCGTCGGTGTCCGTGCCGACGCGCAACTGCAGCCTGAGAACGGAGTTGGCCGGGACTTTGTTTACAGCCATGTACTCACCTCCTCCCGGCAGGCTTGCGGCCTGCTTCAGTAACCGTCCGGGGAGGGGCAAAAGGCAAACATCAGGGGCAGGTAGATGTCTGCCGTTTTGCCTGCCCCCGAACATATGTTCTATTGTCATATTACCAGACTGGTAACAAAGTGTCAATGCGTATTTTTTATAAAATTATTTAATAACTAATATAAGTACTGCATAAAGATAAAATTTGACTGGTAAGAAATGTTGGTATATAATATGTAGTAAGAAATTATTACCGAGGTGTTGCTGTATGTCCGAACTCTATATTTCCCGGATAACGACCAAGGGACAGGTAACAGTTCCCCTTGAGTTGCGGAAAGCTCTTAATGTTAAGGAAGGCGACTATATTCTTTTTGAAAAAAAAGGTTCGAGTGTGGAATTAAAGAAAATGCAATCGCCAGTTGATTTCAAGGAATTTGCCAGGCCGATCAGGGAGAGGTTTCAAAAAGAAAACATAACCCCCGAAGATGTTGAGAAAGCAATTAAATGGGCGCGGGGAATCAAGGAAGAATGAGGACAACTGTCGACACCAATGTCCTTGTCTCGGCTCTTGGTTGGAACGGCGCGGAAGCTGCCGTTATCGAAATGGTACTGGAATCCAAATTGGAACTTTGCCTTTCTGCACAAATTTTGTGCGAATTCTATAAAGTTGTCAAATACCCCAAATTCGGCTTTACAGAAGAAGAGATCGACGGTTTTATCGGAAGGCTGCTGCCTAATGCCTTATTGGTAAAAACCACCCAAAATATCAATGTCATTGATTCGGACCCGGACGACAACAAGATTATCGAGTGCGCAATTGCCGGGGAATCGAGTCACATTATTTCAGGCGACAAACATTTGCTGCAACTGGCCGAATACCAGGGGATAAAAATACTAAGAGCACCGGAATTTATACAAAAAAATTTCTAGAGAAAAATACTCGTAATGATCTTATCCCCGATACAGGATAGCCCTGCAGGAAATTATCGCTGAGGTGACGCATGATGGCCATTGATTGCGACCGAATTTCGAGTAAAATAGCCTTCATTCGCGAAAGGAGTTTTAATGAAATGCCCCCTTTGCCCATTTTCACAAAACCGTTTTTTTGGGACATTCACTTTGAATCTCTGGATACGAAAGCAGACTGCTTCTTTATTATTGAGCGACTTCTCGAACACAGCGACGACAGAAGCTTTTTCTGGCTTCTGAACAATTACTCCGACCAGCAGCTTCTGGAAGTAATAAAAAACAGCCGTTCCCTTTCACGCAAGACGGGTTACTTCTGGAAATCATATTTCAGTCTAAAAGAGGGGGAACTGAAGTGTTTACAGCCGCTCTCCCACCGGGCAGGCGCGAGGTCCTGGAACGATTAGCCGGCATCCAAAACTTTCAGGGTTTTTATCTGGCCGGAGGCACTGCCGTCGCACTCCACCTGGGCCATCGCATCTCCGAGGACTTCGACTTTTTCACCCCCCACGATTTCGACGTTTCTTCACTCCGGGACGAACTGCACGGCGCGGGGGAGTTTATTCTTACGGACATGAAAAAAGGCACGCTGCACGGTATTTTCAACAACGTAAAGGTGAGTTTCCTTTTTTATGCACCCCGTCTCGCCTTTCCGGCCCATATTTTTTCCGGATGCCCTGTCGCGGATTTAAGGGATCTGGCCCCAATCAAACTGGACGCCATCGGCAGCCGGGGAAGCAAAAAGGACTTCATCGACATATATTTCATTTCCACCGAAGCCATACCTCTAAAAGAAATATTCGACCTCTATAAAAAGAAATACTCTTACCTGCAGATCAATATAAAACACCTGATAATGAGCCTCACCTATTTTGAAGACGCGGACAGATCCAGAGATGAAATTATCATGCTTAAGAAAACCGCAAAATGGCCCGAGATAAAAAAATACTTTGAAAAGCAGGCAGCAGCCATCCTGGATGAAATGAGAAAATCAAACATATATTCATGAGATTGAGTAAAAATGGGGACCGCGACTAATCAGGTTAAAACTGCCGGCATGCTTGTAAATCCTTGCTCGGAAAAATGTTTATCGAAAGCAAAAGCTTTTTTGATGGCCAGACGCCGCATAGTGGTAAAACTGGCGCAATCAACCAGACTCAAATTTCTCCTGTTGGCGGTGAGCAGGGCGTTGGCGGCCTGCCGGTGAAGGGAATCATCTATCCATTCCACCTTCAGGACGGGAAAAACGTCTTCGTGAAAAGCCCTCACTGCCTCCATGCCTAACCGGTGCTGCACCAGGGCATAGGTCTCCACCAACACGTAACTGTTGCAGACGATAGCCTCGCGGGAATCCAGCAGATCGGTCCATACTTTTCTTGCCGCTTCGTGGTTTTCGTCGTCGGCATCCAGAACGGCCAGAAAAGCCGATGTGTCCACGTAAACACTCATTTGTCAAAAGCCTCCGCCAGGTATTTGTCGTGGTTAACCGCCAGATCTCCCGCACCGGAGCGGAAACGGCCGGCAATAGCGGCAGCGCGCCGGATTCGTTCTGTCGGCTCCGGACCCGCTGAGGAAGTAAGCGCTTGATCGATGCACCGGCGGATTAACTCGGCCAGGGAAACTCCTTCAGCGGCCGCCCGGGCTTTCAAAGCGGCAACCTGCTGCTCGGTAAGCTGTATCTGGGTTCGCAACATTTTTATTTTATCACTCCTAACAGCATGATTGAATTTATGATAACATTATGTCAGCCCGGTGTCAACGGCTCTATCCGGGGTATGTGTCCCATAAAATCTCATTAAAAATTACTTTCAATCCAACAAATTTTTAGCTTCCAGGTCTTCCTTAAAACCATCCCAAACTGTATAATATAACCAAACACTTGTTTTGGAAAGGTTTAATCAATGCCCCCTCCATCTATGTTTACAAAACCATTTTTTTTGGGACGTTTACTTTGAATCGTTAGATACGAAAGCAGATTGCTTTTTTATCATTGAGAGACTTCTCGAACACAGCGACGACAGAAGCTTATTTTGAAGACGCAGACAGATCCAGAGATGAAATTATCATGCTTAAGAAAACTGCAACCTAGCCGAAAATAAAAAAATACTTTGAAAAGCAGGCGGCAGCTATCCTAGATGAAATGAAAAAAATGGAATTAAAATGAAAGGAGACCGCTAGAATGCCGGACAATAATGAATTGGCTAACATGCTCCGCGCTGTCATCCAACAGGAGTTAAAACCCGTCAATGAGAGACTGGCTGCCCTGGAACAGGGCCAGCAGGAAATAAGAGATGAGTTCAACCCGGTCAATGAGAGACTGGCCGCCCTGGAACAGGGCCAGAGCAGGTTAGAAAGCAAGGTAGACAAGCTTGAGCTCTGCATGGAGAATGAAGTCATTGAAAAAGTCCGCGCCCTCTTTGACGGCTTTACTCTAAGAGGGGATCAAATTGAAAATCTCCAGAGACACCTTGACCAACGGCTTGACAGCATTGAAATCGATACCCGCTATCTTGTTTCCAGAATCGCCAGTTTGGAAAAATTGGCTAAATAATTACTAATATGGAAAGACATGGAAGAGACCGGAGAAAATTTCGTTCGCCGGTTAAGAGACGTACCAACTGAAAGCCATTCACACCCGTAAAACCCTTGAACTTTTACAACATAACAAGAGCCAAGTTCCGGACTAGGCGCCTTTTCTTTTTACCCCCGCTATCAGGCTATACAAACCGGCCACAACAGCAAAAAGAAAAAACCCGGCCATGTCCGCAAGGATATCCAGGGGCCTTCCGGTCCGCCCCGGAACGCTCATCTGGTTCAGCTCGTCAAAAACCGCGACAAGAAACACAAGCATTCCCGCATTGACCCACCGCCCGGCTCCCTTCAAGCCGGCCGCCCCCAGCGCCCCGGCCAGAGCCATCCCGAGCAGCCCGTACACCAACAGGTGCGCCCCCTTGCGCAGCTAGAACTGAACGAAATCAACAGGATACAAACGGCTGTCCACCCTTTCCCCGCCGTAGGAAAAGCTCACCGGCGGAAGCTCCCTTACTTCCCGCACAATCCTTCCGTACCTGTTTATTTCCGCCCTTAAGTCCTGCTCGGAGAAAGGTTTTGAGGAAAAATAAAACACGGCCGCAAGACAGGCCACAACTAAAATCCACCGCTGCATACCACACGCTCCGCTTTTCTCCTGTTTACAACCCGGCCCGCTCAGGCCAGCCAGGGTTTCAACAAAAACAGCCTTTATCTACCTACTACGTACTCCAGGGAAGCCTGATTACCCTTACTGAAGCGACTTGCCTACAGCGTTCCAGATAATACTCTGCGCCTCTTCAAGCGAATTTGCAGCAAATAGCTCCGACAGAGTATTGTCAAGTGCCTCCATGTCAATCAGTTGCCGCACTTTTTCCTGAATATTGGCTCCCAAATCTCCTCGCCAGGAATTTGCAGATAACTTCTTGTGCCTTTTCAATCTTGCCTTCTTCCCGGCCCTTCTCGTACCAGTTGGTAGTGATCTGCATGCGCATGAATTCCAGTTTCACCTGCGCTTTTTCTTCCGGCTTAAAGCCCATCTTGTTTAAAAGGGCAGCGGCTACGGGGTTGTCATCGGCAATATAGTCCCGCCAGTACAGTTTCTTTAGTTCCAGCTTGTAAAAGCGGAAGCGTAAAACATCCAGGAAGGGAAAGTCAAGTTTGAAGTTGTCCGGTTCGTCGTGGACCTGGTCACGAGCATCTGCATTTCCAGCAGTTCGGGCTGGAAAAAGAGCCCGCGCATGAATGGGGCAGTAAAAACAGCCAGAAAAAGCCCCCCCACAAAGAAGGGGCGCAGGTTCAGGTAGAGAATCGGCTGGAGTCCGGGCGCGGTTCTCGCCGCTGATGTTTTAGCCATATATACACTTCTTTAAAAAATTGGCTATAGTCAAAATATTTCTGGTAAATGTGGCTGCAATTACTATTTGCTTATTATTTCGATAAGATGGTAATTTTTCCTCCCGCCGTATGCAAAATTTCATCGACAAAAACCCCCGCGCCGGTTGCGGCAGCGGGGGCTCCTGAATCTTTTTACCAGACCTCAAGTAATAAATCATCAACTTCACTAAAGTGCACATCACGCGAAATTAGAGTTAAACCATACTGTTGGGCAATGGCTGCGATCCAGATATCATTTTCTGGAATTGGACGACCTTTTAGGCGTAGATTGTTCTTAATTTTGCCGTAGTACCTTCCAGTCGAAGCATCACAATTAAGAATAGCGCTCCCGGCAGCAAGTTCATCCACCCGGGCAAGGTTTTCATCTGCCCGTCTGGATTTATAGGCACCAAAAATAAGCTCTCCCAAGACAATACTTGGCATAAATACCCTTTCTGCTTTTGCTAATTTTTCCAATACAAGCTTCTCATTGGCCAGTAAGGCTATGACAATATTTGTGTCCAGCAGAAAACTACCACTCATTAAAGTCGACCTTTTCACAGCCACTTTCAATAGCCTGCTGCATTATTTTCAAATCATTTTCTTCAATGGCACCTGCAAAACGAAGGAGTTGTTTGCCGGGTACGCCTGCTGGACTGGAGGTAACAAGCGCACGCACAAAATCCAGCACGCGGAGCTGCTGCTCGTATGGCAGAGCATTGAGTTGTTTGAGAACTTCTTCTTTTAATGAAGTGTTTATAGACATCAAAAACACCTCCTGCCAAGATTATACCACAGCAAAATCCAACTGCAAGCACAATCGAGTAGGAGGGGTGATTGCCCCTGTCCTCTCACACCACCGTACATACCGTTCGGTATACTGTAATCTTGCTCATAAAGTAGTCCTGCCAGGCAAGTTTTTTTTGCATGTTCATTGTCCTGAAAGATGATCCGCAACCCTCCCCAATCTGCTAAAATATTTGCAGTTTCTTTGGGGAGGTTAT
>Ga0116192_1002314_pt1 | contig 12743 bp, 15 predicted proteins | sample AD_UKC113_MetaG_FD_89876 | JGI IMG/M metagenome (GOLD analysis project Ga0116192, IMG submission 89876) | Active sludge microbial communities of municipal wastewater-treating anaerobic digesters from Hong Kong - AD_UKC113_MetaG | ecosystem: Engineered > Bioreactor > Anaerobic > Digestate... | reverse complement strand
TGAAACTAAATCACTTTTGAATGCAATGATGTCTAAAGAAAAATTTGGTCTTTTAAGACTCGATTCTGCACAAGCTCTTGATAATATACCTTCCACAGTGAGAATACTAAAAGACATTAAAAATGATATGAATGGGAGATCTTTTTACAGTGCAATAGAACTAAAGCCTAGCAGAAATTTACCTGATTTAGTGAGCAATTTTAACGCCTATGAAGATTTAAAAAATATACTCTCTAGAGAAAACCTTCCGCTCTTACTTTCCCTGGATATCAGAGCAATAGCACCATTTTTTGAAACCCCAGTTAATTTTGAGCATATGACACAAGAACAAAAACAACAATTCTGGGAGGAGGCAGAAAATCGACGAATTCAGTTCATTGATAACATACTTACAAATACACCGAAAGATATTGGACTAATAGAACTTTCTGGAACTGACTATTATGGAAGAATAAATCACTCATCTCCTCTTACTGATAAAACAGCTATGACTACAGTTGACCTCGTTCAACAAAAAGAGAAAAACAATACAGCTTGGGGACTCCCAAACAGTAAGCTTGGATTTGTAATAGAAACTCACCCGACAATATTAAAGCAATTATCCGCAGAACTTGCGGAAAATGGAAAAACACTACTATAACAATGACTCATTGTATTAATTGTGGAAAAAATTTCTCTGAAGGAAAGTTCATCTGCACAAGTCATAGAAACCATTGTCCACACTGCCTTTACTCTATGCATATGGACTCTGTAAAACCTGGAGATAGAAAATCTAATTGTCATAGCAGAATGAAGCCAATTGCGTTGACATTCAAAAACGAAGGATTAGATAAGTATGGGAGAAAAAAGCAAGGAGAAATTATGATAGTGCACAGATGCGACAAATGTGGAAAAATATCATTAAACAGAATTGCAGGTGACGATGATCCTCAAGAAATATTAAAAATATTGGAACAAACTAATACATCTCTCTATGACTTACCAAAGAATATAGCAGTTTTAACAAAAAAGGATAAAGATGAAGTAAAAAAACAGTTACTTGGTGAATAAAAATTGATACAATAAACACATGACAAAATCACAAAAAATCGCGAAAATAATATCAGAAGTATTCAATGGATTTTTAACAATGGTCCTATCCATGATAATCCCTATAATATTTTCCAATCTTAATTTACAATCAAAGATTATCTATTCAATTATATATGCACTAATACCTCTAGTATCTTACTTCACAGTAAAAAGATATTTTAAAATATCCGATCATGATATAACCGACAGAAGGGAAAGACCGCCATTTTTTATTACTCTCACAGCACTTTTTGGGATAATGCATGTTTTTATACAAGCAGAAAACATTGAAATGCTTACAAATACTTCACTAGCCCTTTTTGCTTCAACAGGAGTTCTCACATTGATTACCTTCTTCTGGAAAATCAGTGGACATATGACATTCTCTACACTTCTTTTTTCAACAATCTATTATGTTACTAAATCACCATATTCTCTAGCACTATTCATATTTACACCATTGATTGCTTGGGCCAGAATAGAATTAAGCAAACATACAACACCTCAGGTAATAGCAGGAACAATTGTAACTTTAGCAGTATCAATTTCCATTTATTTTGTATTCTGATAGAATAGAAACCGAATTATTATGCAAAAAAATATGATTGACAATCTTACATTAACCCAACTTAGAGAGAAAATATTAAATAAAGGCATATCTGCTACTGAATTAGTCAACTATTATCTTAAAAGGATAGATGAATATGACTCAAAATTAAATTCATATATCACTGTGTGCAGAGAGCAGGCTTTAGACAAAGCAAAGGAATTTGATAACAATTTTGAAAAATACAAAGACAAAAAGCTTAGCGGATTACCAATATCAATAAAAGATGTATTTTCAACTAAAGGAATACTTACTACATGTGCGTCACATATTCTTGATGGATATGTTCCCGTTTACAATGCAACAGTAGTACAAAAACTTCTAGATCAAGAAGCCATAATTTTGGGAAAGACGAATTTAGATGAATTTTGTCATGGATCTGGGACTGCTACATCATACTATGGACCTTCTAGAAATCCATGGAACACAACAAAACTACCTGGAGGGTCGAGCGGAGGTTCTGCTGCTGCCCTTAGTGCTGACCTATGTTGTGCATCAATAGGGACAGAGACTGCGGGGTCGATAAGACTTCCAGCATCTTGGTGTGGTTTAGTGGGTCTGAAACCCACCTATGGAAGAGTTTCAAGATATGGAGTACTTGCAATGGGCTCATCTTTAGATTGCCCAGGGCCTTTGACAAAATCTGTTCAAGATTCTGCATATATTTTAGAAATAATTGCTGGAAAAGATAACAATGATATGACCTCTTCTTCAATGAAAATTCCTAATTACTTTGTAGATTTATCTGTTGATGAATTGAAAAACATGCATATTGCACTACCAGTTGAATACCTAAACCTAGAATTATCAGATGGTGTAAGAAAAAATTTTCTAAAATGTGTAGAAATACTAAGAGACTTTGGAATAAAAATAGATGAAGTAAATGTCCTTGATCCAAAGTATTCTATGGCTGTATATACAATCACATGCAGGAGTGAAGTTTCATCAAATCTCGCAAGGTACGATGGAACAAGATTCGGTTTAGAAGGAAGTAGTAATAGAACCATAAAAGAATACTACGAAAGCACTCGAGGAGAAGGATTTGGAAAAGAACCAAAGAGAAGAATAATGACTGGAACTTTTTCTCTTTCATCTGGATATGCTGATGAATACTTTAGAAAATCTGAACAAGTGAGACAAATGATTAAAGAGAATTTGGAAGAAGTACTTAAGAAATATGATGCGATAGTCGCTCCGACAACACCTTCAACTGCTCTATCTGATCAAGATGCTCAAAACCCATTGTTTGGAGAAATCGCTGATATTCTAGCAGAAGGAAGTTCCGAAGCTGGACTTCCCGGAATAACTATACCTTCTGGATTATCGGATAATATGCCTACAGGTGTCCAGTTTATTGGACGAAGATTTGATGAACAAACCATTCTTAACCTAGCATATGGTGTAGAACAAAACATTGGAAGACTTATCCTAGAGGAAATACATTAAAAATGAGGCGCTCGAGACTCGAACTCGACACCTACTGCTTAAAAGGCAGTTGCTCTACCGGATGAGCTAGCGCCCCATACAAACGACAGAGGATTATACTATCAATACCTCTGATAATACAACCCTCATATTATTTTAATCTTCCAACATACTCTTAATAGGCTCAAAAGTTTTTCTATGAATATCACAAATTCCAAACTTTTTTATTGCCTCTATATGTTCCTTAGTTCCATATCCAACATTTCTCTCAAATCCATACATAGGATACTCTTTTGCATAATCTAGCATAATCCTGTCCCTCGTTACCTTCGCAAGTACAGAAGCTCCAGCAATACTATAATGATGCACATCTCCCTTGTTCAAAATCTCAATATCATGGTCCCTCAAAGGATAAATACCACCATCAGCTATAATATAATCAACCTCACATCCCAAACTCTTTTCAACTTGGTCAACAGCCTCTCTCATTGCTGACAAAACTGCATATTTAATACCAATCCTATCTATTACATCTGATTCTACTATACCCACTCCATATGCTCTAGATTTTTCAATAATCAAATCATAACAAGACTCCCTCTGCTTCGCAGACATCTTTTTGCTATCTCTAACACCATCAACAATTGATTCACTGCTTGTTATAACCAAAGCACCAGCAACAACAGGACCAGCAAGTGGACCTCTCCCAGCCTCATCTAAACCGACTACAATCCTCTTTCCTGAGTTCCACAAACTTTTCTCTAGCTCTATATCTGGATATACCATATAGATATATGGTAACATATACCAAATGAAAAATGTCATTCAAATTTTAATAATATTACTACTCCTACTCTCATACACTCCTGTATTAGCACAAGAACAGAATTCAACAGATATTACAAATACTGAAGAGCTATCAGCTCCTAATGAACAAGAAGCAACCGAAGAAACCACGCAACAAGAAGAACAAGCTGAAGATACTGGCGCCCAAGATCAAACTGAGCAGACATCATCTCAGCAAAAAGAATATTCCCTTGGTACACTATTAGTTGCCTTCTTGATTCCTGCTTTCTTTTTGATAATATTTTATCTTATACTGAAAACTTTCAAATTTTAGTATATTTAATTTTTCATTTTTATAATTTATGCCAGAACAAGCTAAAAAATCGTTCCTCAAAGGTGCAGTTCTTGGAGCAATTGGTGGTGCAATTTCAGGTATTCTGTTAGCTCCAAAGTCTGGGAAACAGACCAGAGAAGATATTAAGAAATTAGCAGAAGACCTAGGAGACAAAGCCGAAGAAGTATATTTGAATGCTCAGAAAGAGCTAAAAACAAAGATTGAAAACATCAAAAAAGCTGGGGAACAAATCGATGAAGAAAAATACAAAGAATTGGTTTCTGAAGTTATTCGCAATCTAAGAACAAATCAGGAAATTACTGAAAAATCTGGAGAGAAACTAGGTATTCTACTTAGAAATGACTGGGAGCTTGTTAAAAAACAGCTATCCAAGTAGTTCTGAACTTAGATATTTAAAGAGGAGTAGAAATACTCCTCTTTTTTTTATATACTTCAACCAATATGCGAGAGTAGTTCATCTGGTAGAATGTCTCCTTCCCAAGGAGAAGGTAGCGGGTTCGAGTCCCGTCTCTCGCTCCACTACTCTGGAATATACGTATCATTTTTGTTACAATACTATCGCATATGCTGGTGTAGCTCAGTTGGTAGAGCATTCCCTTCGTAAGGGACAGGTCGTTGGTTCGAATCCATCCACCAGCTTTTAGAAAAAACAACTATGAAGATTCCGAAATACACTCTTACAAACTTAATGCTTAACTATATCGTAAAGTATGAAATTGCCATTACCGATATTAAGTACAACCCAATACCTGAGAAATACAAGACAAGTATAAAAGAAAGATTATCAGCTGAAGATATTCAAAGCCTAGGAGAACTAGTTTCTTATCCCATTGGATATAACAAAGCACTTACAATACAAAGAGGACAAGAAATGCCATCAGAGAAGAAAAAATTAAAGCTATTTACTAATTTTAGAAATGCAAAAGACTTCATAAACTCATACAACGATACTAATTCTCTCAAACCATCAATGGAATTGGCAGTCCATATTAACAGATTAATAACTAAAGACATTGCTGATGACACTGAAGTTGGTAAATTAAGAACATTTTCTGAAAAACCAAATGAAATCTATGATACGTGGTACAAGTGCAGAGATTTCTATCCCAATTTAGACCCTGTTATGTACTTTAATGAAATATTCGAATGGATACAGAATGGAAGAGATACCAATCACAAACTAATAAAGACTGGAGTCCTTCTTTATGAATTTATGGATAAAGCTCCTTTTACCATGGGGAATCAAATTACTGCAATACTCACAGCCGAAATTATTACTAAAAAATATGGATACAATCCAGAAAATATGTTCCCTATGTTCAAATCCATAAATAATATATCAGAAGATTTTGTATCAGCTTTTGGACTTTCAAAAGGAAGACTTGATCTTACAATGTTTTTAGAAGCATTCCTCTATACCATGTCAAAGACTTCCCTAGAAGTTTCTAATGAAATAAAAGATACATATATTAAAAAAGTAAAAAAACAAGGAGACCTTGAACTCCACCTCAATCCTAGACAAATTAAAATAATCGACTATCTAACAATTAATCAAAAAATAACAAGAAGTGACCTAACAAAAATGATGGGAGTCTCTTTTATGACCTCATACAGAGATTTACAAGATATGCTTGAAAAGAAATACATTCTTCAAAAAGGAAGAGGAAGAGGAACTTTTTATGTCCTGAATACAAATGCAAAAAATGACAAAGGAGACATCTTTGTTGAATAATCCAGTTAAAATTGCTAGTATCTTCTCTATGGATATTGATGAAAATTATGATGTAGTAATTGGTTTAGAGATACACATCCAGACAAAAACTAAAACTAAAATGTTTTGCTCATGTGCAACTGGCTATTTTCATGAAGAACCAAATACTCATGTATGTCCAGTATGCTTAGGATTGCCGGGAGCGTTACCTACCGTAAACAAACATGCACTAGAACTGTGTATCTTAATGGGATTAGCAGTACATTGTGAAGTAGATTCAGAAGTTCATTTTGACAGAAAGCATTATTTTTATCCTGATCTCCCAAAAGGATACCAGATAAGCCAATACAAAAGACCAATATGTCACGATGGTTGGATTAAACTTCCAAGCGGAACAATAGTAGAAATTGAAAGAATACACCAAGAGGAAGATGTGGCAAAATCTACACACCATATTGAAAGTATCTCAGGAAAGCCATACACACTCATAGACTACAATAAATCTGGGGTTCCTTTGATTGAGATAGTAACAAAACCCTGCATAACGAATGCAAAAGATGCCAAAGACTATGCTACTAGGATTAGACAAATCGCCAGATACCTTGATATTTCTGATGCCGATATGGAAAAAGGACAAATGAGATGTGAGCCTAATATATCTATACAAGAAAAAGGAAAATGGCAGTTTAAGGATGGAAAAATAATTTCAATTGGTAATTACAAACTAAATCCAAAAACAGAAGTAAAGAACATAGGCTCAATTACAGCTGTAGAAAAAGCAATAGAATACGAAATACAAAGGATGCTAGAAGAGATACGATCTGGTAAAAAGATTATTCAACAAACAAGGGGTTGGAATGCAGATAAAAACATTACAGAATTCCAAAGAAGCAAAGAAAGTGCTGACGATTACAGATATATGCCTGAACCAGATATTCCAATAATTGACATACCAAGAAGTAAAGTAGAAGAAATCAAAACACAATTAATAGAACTCCCTGATGAAAAAGTTGAAAGATACATTAAAGATTGGGGTCTCTCTAAATATTCTGCAGAAGTTATCTCCTCATCAAAAGAAAGTGCGAACTATTTTGAAAACCTTCAAAAGAAACTGAGCAAAGTCATGAATGAGAAAGATTCTGCTAAAGAAGCATCTAACTGGTTAATGGGTCCAGTTTACGCAATTGCAAATAAATCTGGTAAAGACTGGTCACAACTGAATATAGACTTAGATGAACTTGCAGATATTATCATCGCATTCAAAGATGGAATATTTACTAAAAGCAAAGCAGAAAAGATGCTCCAAGAAAGAGTTGATAATGGCTGTGATATTAAAAAGGAAATTGAGAAAATGAGAAAACAAAAAAGTGAAAATAGTACAAACATTGAAACAATAGTAGAAACAGTAATATCTGAGAATCAAAAAGCAGTTGAAGATTTTAAGAACGGCAAAGGTGCAAGCATAGGATTTCTTGTGGGACAAGTAATGAAAGCAACTAATGGAACTGCAAATCCAAATACTGTAAGAAATATTTTAGAACAAAAATTAAAATGAAAATGGATATTAAGCACATAGCTGAACTCTCACGCATAAAGTTAACTGAGGATGAACTTAAGGAATTCACTCCACAGATGGAAGAAATTCTCGCCTCAGTAGATATACTTAAAGAAAAAGATACTACCAACATTCTCCCAATGAAAGAACACATCACATTCGATAGCCTTAGAGATGATAATCCTAAAACTTCTCTGTCTCAGAAAGAAGTTTTAAAAAACTGTAAACATACAGAAAACGGTTGCGCAAAGATATATGGTGATGTATTTGGAAGTGATGAAGGCTAAAACACTACCAAAAAGCTCTCTTTTTTAGTAGAATATCCTATTATGCCGAGGTGGTGGAACTGGCAGACACGTATGCCTTAGGAGCATATGAGGCAAAACCTCGTGGAGGTTCGAGTCCTCTCCTCGGCATACAGATGGAATTAGTTCTAGTGTTAATTATCTCAGTTAATCAAAAATGAATATGTTTAAAAAAATGATAAGACCGTTTCAACAAGTTCTTCTTGAAAAAAATTTGTGCGTAGGTTGTACTCATAGATTGGAGAATGCTAAAAAACTTGGTAATCTTTCTGACAATAGATACATGGTTGAATGCAAATGTAAAAGAAGATATGTTTACAACAAAGAACTTGGAACATTCCAAAGAGCAACTTTTGCAGAAGAGCAACAAATACTAAACCAAATCAGAAAAGAAGCACATTAGACAAATTCGTTGTCATATCATTAATCCTTCACAAAACCCTCTAAGTATAGTAGAATGTCTCGACCACGCCGCTATCGTCTAGTGGTCTAGGACAGCAGGTTTTCATCCTGTAAACTGGGGTTCGATTCCCCATAGCGGTACTTAACAACAAATCCTCTGGTTGTTTGACAAAGGTATATCATTCGAATACACTGTATGAGTGAGTTTCTCTTAATTTAGGAATGAAAATAATGTACGAAACAACAACAGATACTGAACAGACCAAGACAAAAAAAATATCATCAGCCTTTTCCTCAGTCGGTCAATTCATGCTCTCATTCCTAGAAACTATTGTTGTAGCATTAGTGATAACTGTAGTACTTTACCTATTCATAATGACCCCACATGAGGTTGTTGGAAGTTCTATGCATCCAACATACAAAAATGGAGAATATTTAATGGCAAATAAAATTACTTACAAAGTAAAGGAACCTCAAAGAGGAGATGTAATAATTTTCAAATATTCAGATACTCAAGACTTCATAAAAAGAATAATCGGCCTTCCTGGAGAAACTGTTATGCTCAAAGATGGAAAAATATATATAAATGGGGAACTTCTTGATGAATCTGCATATCTAAATTCAAGCATATATACAAGTGGAGGAGATTTTTTGAAGGAAGGACAAAGTATCAAAGTTCCAGAGGGAGAATACTTTGTATGTGGTGATAACAGACCACATAGCTCTGATTCTAGAACATTTGGGACGATCTCTATTGATAGGATTAAAGGAAAAGCTTGGATTGTGTATTTTCCATTTTCAGAATTCAGAATAGTTAAACACCAAAGTTACAATATTTAATACCTAAAACATGAAAATTTTTGTAATAGCAAACCAAAAAGGAGGCGTAGGAAAAACTACAACTGTCATGAATCTAGGGGCTGCTTTGGCTCAAAAAGGCAAAAAAACATTAGCTGTCGATTTAGACCCTCAATCAAACCTTTCTTCTGGACTTGGATTTACTCAACAATTTGACAAACAAAGTTGGAAATCTACTGATGAAGCTCCATACAAGAATATTTATGATGTTTTAGTTGAAGGAGAACCAATATCTTCAGTCTTCGTCACAACAGACACAAAAAATCTATTTCTTCTTCCATCTCATCTGTCGCTTGCGGGAGCTGAAATAGAAATGGTTAACATGATATCAAGAGAAACACTACTAAAAAAAGCACTGGAAAATATGACAGAAAAATTTGACTATGTTCTAATAGACTGCCCTCCATCTCTTGGACTTCTTACTCTTAATGCGCTCAGTGCAGCGCAGAAGCTTATAATCCCAATACAATGTGAATATTTTGCTTTAGAAGGACTAGGTCAGCTCATCGAAACTACCAAACTCATTAAAGGAATAAATTCGGCTTTAACCATTGGTGGAGTTATCTTAACCATGTATGATAGCAGAACAAAGCTTTCAGAAAATGTTGTAAAAGATGTCACAGACTTTTTTGGAGATGTGGCTTTTAATACGATAGTGCCAAGAAATGTAAGGCTATCAGAGGCTCCTTCTTATGGTAAAACTATTTTCCAATATGATAAAAACTCTACAGGAGCACTTGCTTACAGACGATTAGCATCCGAATTTATTGATAGGTTCGAAAAAATAAATTAATTTTTTTACGATATGGAGGAGAAAAAAAGATTAGGAAAAGGATTGGCTGCTTTAATCAGCTCCAACGAGATAGATAATTCATCCAGCTCCTATGTTAAGGATTTTCCAATTTCCAAAATAGAAGTTAATCCATATCAGCCGAGGATGAAGATTGATCCCGAACAGCTCATTAGTATCGCAGATTCCATAAGAACTCATGGAGTTATACAACCCCTAATTATTACAAAACAGGAAGGAGTTGATAAATATACACTAATTGCTGGAGAAAGAAGATTGAAGGCTGCTCAGCTTGCAGGATTAAAATATGTTCCAGTTGTAATAAAAGACACATCTCCTCAAGAAATGCTTGAAATTGCTCTAATTGAAAATATACAAAGAAAAGATCTAAACCCACTTGAAGAGGCCTATGCATTCAGACAAATGCAAGATGAATTCGGACTTTCACACCTCGAAATAGCGAACAGAGTTGGAGTAAGTAGAGTATCTGTTACAAACAAACTTAGAATCCTTCAAATTCCAGATTCCATTAAAGAAGAAGTCATGAATGAAAGACTATCTGAGGGACATGCTAGAGCTTTAATGGGAATAAAGGACAAAACTTCTATGATTGCAGCCGCAGATATTGTCATAAAACGAGGAATGAGTGTAAGAGAAACTGAAGCCTTTGTTAGAAAAATCACATATGGAAGAACAAAAACAACAAAGAATTGGACAGAATCCGACTCTAAAACAAAAATGTATGAACAACTTCTAAGTCAAAAACTCGGTTATTCTGCACATATAAAGAAAATGACAAAAGGTGGACAAATAATCATTAGATACAATACTGTCGATGAATTAGCAGATCTAATGAAAAAGCTTACCTAACTGTTTAGTGCGGTGACACTTCCTGTCTTAATTTCTCATACAAAAGAATTGCAGCACTACAGCTTACATTTAGTGAACCTATTCCCTCTCTCATAGGAATAGAAATTTTTTCATCTACTCTTTCTAAAATACCTGATGATATTCCAACATCTTCAGCACCCATTACAAAAGCCACAGGACCAGTTAAATCTTTTTCAAAATATGTGTCCCCCTTCATATCAACTGCATATATTTTTATTGCATTTTTCTTTAATGTTTTTATGGCGTTAAACAAATTTGTTTCTACTAATGGAACTCTTTCCGCTGCACCCATTGATATCCTGATTGTCTCATCAGATATTAAACTCTTATTTTGAGTATTAACAATAATCCCATTTACCCCAGAAGCAAATGCAGTCCTCATTATTGCTGCTATATTTTGAGAATATTTAAGGTTATCTAAAATCAAAAAAAACGGTTGCTTTCCCTCCTCATGTATCACAGACAAAAGCTCATCTAAACTCCAATCATTCTGTGAATACATTAGTCCAATAATACTCTCTGACGAAGAAGATCTAAGCCTTCTGTTTATAGCTCTTCTGGACACCCTAATAACAGGAATTTTCTTCTTAGAAGCCAACTCGTAAATCTCACGGCTTTTTGGATCTTTAAAGGCATTTCCTACAGCATATATCTTTTCAAACTCTCTACCTTCCTTCAACAACTCCAATAGAGCATTCTTACTTTCTATCTGTACATACTGTGATTTAGACATATCAACTATTCTACGACATCAACATAAAACTTTCCCCTTTTGAAACCTGTCATCCTTCTAAACTGTACTACACCATCTTTTTTAGCATGTATGGAATATGTTTTCCCAATATACACATTCTTCCCTGGATGGTATACAGAACCATTTTGCTTTACTATAATATTTCCAGCTTTAACCTTTTCTCCTGCGTACTTCTTTACTCCAAGTCTTTTGCCTGCTACATTTCCATGATTTGATGTTGTACTTCCTGCAACAACATGTGACATTTGATATCTGTTATTAATTTATTTAACCATGCAGATAATACTATTTTTTAACTCCTACTTCAAGTACACAATCCATATATTAACTTCTTTCTAAGATGAATATATTACGCATAATAATGCTATCCTGTCTATACCATCTAAGTTCCTTATTTGGAACATAGTAAGAATTTTTCAATATCCACCTATTTCCTGCGACTTCTCTTATGCCAATCGTCTTCCATCCATTGAATGTTTTGTATGAAGGAATAATTATAACTGCACGTATACCCCTCTTTTCAATTCTGTTATCAATCAAATCAAACAAACTTTTGTACAGCTTTCCAACACTATTAAGAAGCTCTTCGGCTCGGTTCTCAGAAACAGGACTTTTTTGAGGAGGACCCATAAATGGTTCACACACAACTGCAGAGATATCTGTATTCTTCAGTTTTTTAACAATCTTGCTATCTGGTCTCGTAACATCAAGCTTAAATGTTTCGTACAAAATCTCATCAATACTACCATCTTCATTCAGCCACCTAATATTTTCGTCTGTAGATGCTACAGCTAAATCATCTGCATCAGACGCTAATACATTAAATCCAATTGTAACAGCCTCCATAGGTATTGTACCTGATCCACAGAAAGGATCCCATATTATTCCACTTTTCAGTGCTGTAAAATTCACCATCATTCTTGCCAATTTAGGAGGAAGTGTACCCATTAAAATATTCGCATTTGGTCTATTCATATCTCTTTTCACAAAGCCACCCAAATCCTGTACATATTCTGTTCTTCCATAGATTTCTCTCGAGTTCCCAACAATAATATCAAATTCAAAACCCCTCTCTAATATATTATTTTTTACTAATTGTGCAGTATTCAGAGATAATTCTTTTCTCATAGGAAGAACAAAACGGGAATTCACACCATATTCTTTAAGACCTCTCTTTATTTCATTGCCAAGTTTCTTAACAAAAACATTGTTATATCCCCTTTTGTTACCGAT
>Ga0116192_1002313_pt1 | contig 12745 bp, 12 predicted proteins | sample AD_UKC113_MetaG_FD_89876 | JGI IMG/M metagenome (GOLD analysis project Ga0116192, IMG submission 89876) | Active sludge microbial communities of municipal wastewater-treating anaerobic digesters from Hong Kong - AD_UKC113_MetaG | ecosystem: Engineered > Bioreactor > Anaerobic > Digestate... | reverse complement strand
AAGCAACATCACGTTGCTTTTACCTCACTCGACCTTCACTCTCGCATGACAACTTCATCTGCTCCTGCGGATGCATTTCATATTTGAACATCATGTCCTATCTACTGTTTTGAGACAGCCCCTCACTCAAATATCTTAAACCGCTCTTCCAGTGGGCTAAACTCCTTTTCCCCAGGCTGGGCGGTGGGCTTGCCAAATGGCATTTGCGCGATCAGCTTCCAATGGTCCGGGAGGTTCCAGGTTTTCTTTACATCGGCCTCAATCAGCTCGTTATAGTGCTGCAGGGAGGCTCCGTAGCCCTCGATCTCCAATGCCGTCCAAACGACAAGCTGATGCATTCCGCTGGATTGTTGGGACCATACCGGGAAGTTGTCTTTATATAAAGCAAATTGCTGCTGAAGGCTTTCAACCACTTTTTGATCCTCAAAGTACAGGACGGTGCCATAACCCTTACGAAATCCGTTGATCTTCTCCTCGGTGGAGCTGAACTGATCCGCGGGAACGACCTTCTTGAGAGCCTCTTTTGTAATGTCCCATAGACGATCATGCTGGGGCCCTAACAACAGTACTACCCGTGCACTTTGAGAGTTGAATGCCGAGGGAGTGTGCTTTACGGCATGGGCGATGATCTCCTTTAGTCTGGCATCGGGGGTGGTGGCTTCTTTGGCGATTTCATAATAGGTTCGCCTGTCCTTTATGGCTGTTAAGAATTCTTTTGACATGGCTACTTTCCTCCAATTCATTTCACATGATAATAATGTGTCTAATCGATGAAATCATATTCATGTGAATGCGGAAGCATGTTAATCCTCGATCTCAATTGCACCGACGGGGCACTGGGATTCGGCTTCTCTTGTGTCATCAGCATCAGCATCGTCTATTTCCTGTGGAATTGCTTCAGCCAATCCGTCATCTCCCATTTTGAAAACATTCGGGCAGAGGCCCTCACAAAGTCCGCACCCGATACAGCTATCCTTATTCACACGCGCTTTCATTCAGATCATCCTTTCTGTAGCATTTCTTTCAACTCAAGTATAATCCTACAGAGGTGCGCGTTCTGTGATCTCAGTCACAATTTTCATGATCTTTCCAAAAACTTTGGTTTGCACAAGAAATGTGCATGAATAGGCTGTAAATGCTTATACTAGCTCCATATGCGTTTTTTATGAGGTGGTATGATGGCACAATTTATTTGTCCGGCCTGCAAAAGCCAAAAGCTTGTTGCCAAATACGAGGCAAAGTATGTCTATTCCTATATCATCGATTCCGATAATCCCGGAAGGCTGAATACCGATGAGTTTTATCCCTTTTTGTATGACAAGAGGGAGCAGACCGAATCCAAGCAGTATGTGGAGTGCACCCAATGCGGCACCCAATATCCCTGCTCGTTTACGACCGATAACAAGGGCGTGGAATCCGAGGTGCTGAAAAACAGCAGAGCATCTTCCTTCCCATGGTGATGCTTGTCGGCATAGCTTCTGACGAAATCAATTACCTTGAAGAAGTCCTCATAATTCACATCCTCTTGCTTTAATATTCTGTAGCAATAGCGTCGGATGATCACCAGCATCCGTTTAATCTGTTTATACTCTTCAACCATTTGCTCAAAACAATTCATTTCAAAACTCCTCTCTCCCGGAGGGATCATCATGGCAGAACGTACAACCCCATGCATCAGCTTGGGAGTTTACCCGGTCGATAGTCTATGTTCCTGTCACTGATGTCAGGCGGTATTACCATCTTTTTGCTTTCCAACCTAACCTTATTCTTACATGATATCATGAAAGTATGCCTATGCATCCTGATCGGTAGGCTGCTGACACCAGCTCAAAATCGCATAGCGTTTTGACTTATAGATTGCAGATGGGTATATTAGTGGAAGAGGTAAGTTTATTCATTAATAGGGGTAGAAGCCATGAGTGCCGAAAACATGAGCCCGGAACCGGCCAATAGTATGAATACTGCTATCAAGCTTAGAAAAGACGGCGCGGAGATCTATATTCCCGACCTTGCGCCCATGCCCGACGCCTTGATAAGAACAACCCACATGGCCATTGCGGCCCATCAGGATGACGTTGAAATGATGGCTTATGACGGGATATGCCGGTGCTTTGGGAGAGAGGACACCTGGTTTGCGGCTGTGGTTGCAGCCAATGGCTCGGGAAGTCCCAGAAACGGGCTATATGCGGATTTTACCGATGGGGAGATGGCGGAGGTCAGAAAACGGGAGCAGAAGAAGGCTGCCGTTGTGGGGGAGTATGCCGCCCTGGCCTTGCTGGATTACAGCAGTAAGGAATTGAAGGATCCCGGAAATGGTGATGTGGTGCGGGATATCCAGTCTCTCATATTACTGGCTAAGCCCTCTGTGATCTATACCCATAACCTGGCCGACAAGCATGATACCCATGTGGCTACGGCCCTGAAGGTGATACAGGCCATCCGGGACCTCCCGGAGGAGGCACGCCCCGAAAAGCTGTATGGCTGTGAGGTATGGAGGGATCTTGACTGGATGATGGATGAGGAAAAGGTGGCTTTTGACGTATCCTCCCGGCCAAATCTCGCTTCAGCCTTGCTGGAGGTCTACGATTCCCAGATCTCCGGCGGGAAACGATATGACCTGGCTGCCAAAGGCAGGAGGATCAGCAATGCCACCTATTATGCCACTCATGAAACCGATGCTGCCACGGCCCTGTCCTTTGCCATGGACCTGACCCCCTTGATACGGGACAGGAGCCTGGATGCTACGGAATATGTGACAACTTTTATTGACAGATTCAAGCAGGATGTGGCTTCAAGACTCAAGAGGCTGGGGGAAGGCTAGGCTGATGCACCGCCGCCCAGCTCCATATGCTTGACCCGCACCAGTGTCAGCCCGTATAAAGCCGCAATGACGGCCAGGGAGATGAGAACGGTGATGGGAAGCGTCGAGGATGCCTTTTCAGAAAGATTCATGGCCTCATTCAGCAGGCCCCCGGGCAGATATTCAGACACATCAAACAGCTCACCCAAAGCAGTTGAGCCGTAGGCCAGGATCAATGCGGAAATGCCGGTGGCGATGGGCCTTTTCAAAAGCGCTCCAAAGGCCATCAGGCAGGAGAGAACAAAGACCATATACAGTCCCTGAAGAAGACCTCCCTTTAAGATCGGCAGCCAGGAATCAAGCTCGAAGCCCATCAACAGTCCCGAGTAGAGTGCGTTGGTGAATAAGGCAGCCGTTGAAATCAGCATGATGGCAATGCCGAAAACCATAAACTTGCCCGCCAGAATCCCGCCGAAGCGCTTGCCGGAGCACAAGGGGAAGATCCAGGTCCTGTCCCGGATTTCCTGCGCAATGATGCCGCAAAGGGTGAAGGCGGTAATTAGAGTGCCCATCTCAAAGATATCGTTCATGTAATTCTGTATGCTTGACACCTGAGAGCTTTGGATCATGGCTTCCAGGGCTTCCATAGGCAAATTGGGGAACTGGCTTTTCAAGGCCATGGGGAGGACCACCTTGAGCATGAGGGGATCAAGCAGGGCAAAAAAGAAGAACCCCGCCGCCAGAATGAGAAGCTTGCTGTTTCTGATCCCATATCGCATTTCTTTTATGATGTTCTGCCTGATACTCATTGCTGGTTCATCTCCTTTATGAAAATATCCTCAAGACTGTTCTTCCGAAGGGTAAAGGACAGCACCGGATTGCTTTGAGCCGAAAGAAAAGACAGCAGCCTTTTTGAATCCCGCTCTGCGTCGGCTACTGTAACCGTCAATCGGGTGTCTTCCAATACCGCAGCGCTGACCCCCTCAAGGGAGCTTATACCTGATGCAAGCCCATCGTCATGGTACCCCAGCTCAATATCAAAGATCGGTGTCAGATTCTCCTTAAGCAAGGCCTCCAGCGGTTTTTCCAATACCATTTTCCCCTTCACCAGCATGCCCACCCGGTCGCAGATCCTTTCCACGTCGTCCAGGATATGAGTCGAGAAGAAGACGGTTTTTCCGCGGCTTTTAAGCTCCCTGATGAGGTGGAGCACATCGCTTCGTCCCTCAGGGTCTAGGGCTGAGGAGGGCTCATCCAGGAACAGCAGATCCGGGTCATGGATCATGGCGGCAGCAATCCCTAAACGCTGGCGCATGCCTCGGGAGAATCCGCCTACGCGCCTTGAGGCTGCCTCCTTAAGCCCAACCCAGGTCAGCAGTTCCATGATGCGCGGCTTCACAGAGGCCTTTCCGCTTCCCTTGCTCAGGTATTCCAGCGTTTCATATGCGGTCATCCAGGGGTAGAACCTGGGCTCCTCAGGCAGATAGCCGATGCCCAGCTCACCGGGATGCCGGATGCCTGCAATGTCCCTTCCGTTTACCCTACATTCTCCCGATGCAGGTCTTGAAAGCCCGGTGAGGATGTTGATGGTGGTGGATTTGCCTGCCCCATTGTGGCCTATAAATCCGTAAATCTCACCCCTTCTGACATGGAGGTCTATCCCCTTAAGGGCATGAAAGGCTTTGTAATACTTGTTCAGGCCATGAACCTCAATCATAGTTCTCCCTCCTTCTTCCCACGATCAGGAAGGTGATGGGCCCGATGAAGTTGATGATAAGGCAGATCACCAGCCACACCCACTTATTCAGGTTTTGAACGCCTTCCTTGAAGATCTTGACGGCGCAATAAATAAAAAGACCAAGCTGTAATGCTGCCAGGGGCAGCAGCATCAGGATTTGATCGGTTGTGAATGCAAAATCGTTCATATCGGTCACCTCACATCACTTATTTCACTCTCATTCTAGCTGCGTGCAGAGTCATATGATAAGTGACGCGGGTCATATAGAAGGTCATAAAAGCTATAATTCTAAAAATCAATCGATAGGCCATGATGTTTAAATCTTCTTGCTGTCCTCGTTCGCAGGAAGTTGTAGATGCTCGGCCTTGTTCTCGCAAGGTCGCCGGCAACCGCATTTCCGTGCGTTTAAAGCGGCTGTAGCCTGCAGCAATTTATCGCTCCTGAATCCATCCAAGGATTCAAGTCGCGCTCGCTACGCAGTCCATGCTCCGCTTAAAATTGCAGACAGGTACGCCGCTTATCGCACTCCTACAGGCACGCGAGCTCCTCAGAGATGCATTTCAGATTAAACATCATGGCCTTTCAGCAACTTCTTAGAAGAATTGAAACTTATTAAAGCCGCTGCTTCGGAATTTGAAAGGAATAGCACAGAAATGTTCGTATAGATTTATCCAGATGTGTTAATATCCGATTTTCCTCAAGGCGATCACCGCATTGGCGCGGTCACTAACGCCAAGCTTCTGATAGATCTGACTGATGTAATTTTTGACTGTTCCTGTTGTGAGAAAGAGGGTTTCGGCAATTTCGGCATTGCTCCTGCCCGCTGTAAGAAGGCGTATGATCTTGATCTCCCTTTCGGTAAAGTCATCGGCCTGAGCACTGCTTTGGCCTATGCCGCTTAAGTGGGAGGTGATCTTCGCGGCTATCCTTCCCGGAAGGATGATATTCCCGTCCATACCGTCCCGTATGGCCTGAATCAGCCGGGTGCTGTCGATATCCTTGAGCAGATACCCCGAGGCGCCGTAGGTCATGGCCTTGATAATGTATTCGTCATCGTCAAAGGTGGTCAGAACGATGATGACGGTTTGCGGCAGCTGCTGCTTGATCTGCCGTGTGGCCTCCACGCCGTCCATTTCAGGCATGCGGATGTCCATGAGAATCACATCGGGCTTTAAGGACAGTGCCATTTCCACCGCCTCCCTGCCGTTGGATGCGTCGCCGATGACCGAGATCTCGGCCGATTGCAGCAATGCCCGCAATCCGTCTCTCAGGATTTTTTGATCATCTGCAAGCAAAACCCGGATCATACCCTGTGACCTCCGTTCTCTCCCACCGGAATGGACAGGCTCACGGTAAAGCCTTCACCCGGGGCGCTTTCGGTTTTTAGCGTTCCTCCCAGGCTCTCGGCCCGTTCCAGCATATGATTAAGCCCGAAGCCGGGTGTAATGCTTTCTGTGCCCCGGCCGTTGTCGCTGAAGGTCATGTTGACCACGCCCTTGTGCTCCTGAATCAATAAATCGACCTGTGTGCTTTTCCCATGCTTGATGCTGTTAGTGACGCATTCCAGAATGGATTGAAGCAGCACGCTTTGCTGTATGGGAAGAAGCCCTGCGCTCACTTCAACGATGGCACTGATCTCAAGGCCCGTATCCCGCCGGATCTGCTCAAGAAGGCTCCTGACCTTGCCGGTGAAGTCTCCCTCGGTGTCGCCCTGCTTGATGGCTTTTACCGACATCCTGATGGATTGCAGGCCGCTTGACACCTGTTCTCTGGCCAGAATCAGCTTTTGTGAGGCCTCTCTTTCGTTTATGCCGATCAGCTTTTCTCCCGCCTCGATGGAGACCATGGCGGCTGTCAGCATATGACCTACGTTATCATGAATCTCGCCGGCTATTCTGTTCCGCTCGGCTATGGCGCCCATCTCCTCCAACCTCTCGGATTTCTCCTTAAGCTCCTCAAAGGCCGTCTGAAGCATGATATTCAGTATTGTTTGCTTCTTTACTGCATAGAAGGTCGCGAACAGAAGCGCATAAATGATGACATCCACATACACACTTCCGATGATGGTGTTTTCATCGGTAATCCCCATGCTGATGAATTTCAGAATCTCCGAACCGAGGTACAGCACGAAGGCGATAAGTGCATACAGCCTTCCATGCCTCAGCCTCAGGCTGTTGATGACGGTGGCCAGCACAGCCAGCACAATAAACCTGGAGTTCATGGTGAACTCAAGATAGTTCACGGTGATGGCCAACAGGATCATCATGGCGGGCAATGCATAATAGAGAAGCTTAGATTTCTTCACCGGCAAAAACCCGTTGATGATGGCCAGAATCAGGATAGCAGACAGCGTTGCGATGACGGCATCCTGATATTGGCTATTGATGCCGTTGATGATAATGTTAATGGAGAGTCCCTCAAAGGCAATGAGCATGAGAATAAAGACGCTCATCCTGGAGCCCTCATCCGATGAGACGTAATAATCAAGCTTTTCGGGCTCCTTTGTGTTTCTCTCACTCAAAAATAAATAGATGGAGGCACCAAAGAGGTTAAACAGAATGATAAGCGGGATGAAAAAAGCCTTCTGCTTACCGGAAAGCTTGGGATCCTTCCAGCAGCGATTGACAAAATAGGCCTGCATGCCTACCTGAATCAGAACTGCTGGTATGATGATGGGGAGAAAATCCTCTACGCACATGAGAACCCCTCAATGATCCTGTTATTAATGACTATTCTATATCAATCCTAAAAGAACTTACAAGCGTTTCGACTGCCAGGCTGACACAGTGCTGGTTTGTTTTTCTGATCTATAGTATAATTGTGATGATTTGTCTTTTATATTTACAGGAGGTGAGGCACTTTGCTAAAAGATTTAATTACCGGGCAAAGAGGGGCATTAAAGGGACATACCGAGCTCAGAGCGCAGGTCAATACCAGCAGGAGGGTTACGCTGCTTGGCGGAAATCTCACAGCCAATTTACGCTCAGAGCAGAGCGGCGTGTCGGCAAGAGTGTATAAAGGCGGTGTATACGGTTTCGCATCCAGCGTGGAATATTCCGAGGAGAACATCAAAGCCGTGCTTCGCGCCGCTGAGGAAAATGCCTTGTTTATGGATTCCCGGGTGCAGAAAAACAAGCCCGCCCTACCCATAATCGGAAAGGGAAGCATAGGTCTTTCCCGTGATGTCAGGGATTTAGAACAGAAAACCTATATCGAATTTGCCAAGGAAGTGGATGCCTACATAGTGAAAAGCTGCCCGAAGCTGGTCAGCAGAACCGTCTATGTTGTCTCGGACAGTATTGAGAAGATTCTGGCGGTGAGTGATGGATACGATACCCACTCTCTGATTCCCCGGAGCTTCGTGTATGTCTTCATGACAGCCCAGGCAACCGACGGAACCAATGTAGAGCTTTATAAGCCCATGGGGGGATTTGGGTACTTCGACGAGGTCTTCGCCTCTCCTGAAAGCCTCTACCCCGAGATTGACGCCCTTTATCTTGAGCTGATGAAAAAAGCCGAGGGTGTATACAGCGAGGCGGGATACAAGGACGTCATCCTGCATCCCGATCTTGCGGGCATACTTGCTCATGAAGCCGTGGGTCACACCGTTGAGGCCGATCTTGTTCTCGGCGGATCGGTGGCGTCCTATAATCTCGGAAAACCGGTGGCAAGCGAGCTGGTCACCATGGTTGACTTTGCCCACACTGCTTTTGGTAAACCCGCACCCCTGCCCGTTTATGTGGACGATGAGGGAACCTTGGCCGAGGATGCCGTGCTCATCAAGGACGGTATTCTCACAGGCTATATGAATAACCGGGAAACGGCTCAGCATTTCGACATGAAGCCTCAGGGGAACGCACGGGGCTTCCTGTTCTCCGATGAGCCCCTGATCAGAATGCGCAACACGGCCATTCTTCCGGGAAAAGATAAGCTGGAGGACATGATTGCCGCCATTGATGACGGTTATTACCTGACCTATACCAATAATGGCCAGGCCGACATGACGGGTGAGTTTATGTTTGGTGTTTGCATGGGCTATGAGATCAAGAAGGGCAAGCTGGGAAGGGCCATCCGCGATACCACCATCTCCGGGGTTGCATTCGAGATGCTTAAAACAGTGGATATGCTCTCTGACGACATTGCCTGGACAAGCTCTGGAATGTGCGGCAAGAAACAGCCGATGCCTGTCGGCATGGGCGGACCGGCAGTAAAGTGCAAGGTCACAATAGGCGGAAGGTAAGGTGAGAAGAGATGAAATCAAATAGAGAGATTGCCGCATATGCGCTTGACGCTTTGAAAAAGTCCGGTGCTGACCATGCCCAGTGCGTCGTTACCACCGGCAAGACTGATGAAATCAATGTGGACGGCGGAGAATTCAGCCTGATGCGCACGCTTTTTAACAGTGCCATTGTCCTGAAGGCCTTGAAGGACGGCAAAAAAGGTATTATTACCTCCAACAGGCTGGATCAGGAATCCATCGATAATGCGGTGCGGGATTGCATGGCAGCTGCCCAATCCTCAGTGCCCGATGAGGCCGAGAGCATTTCAGAAAAAGAAACCAACAAGGATTTTGAGGCCGGTGTTCAGGTCTTTGACCGTGACAGGCTCTTTGACAGGATCAAGGAGTACATGGAGGATGTGAAAAGGGAGTACCCGAAAATCAACATCGCCCAGTTTATTTCAACCATCCACCAATCTGAAAGCCAGTTTATGAACACAAACGGCGTGGAATTCAGCTATAAAACGGGCTATTACGATTTCAGCTCTCTGTTTGCTGCACAGGAGGGCAAGAAGGTATCCTCCTTTATGGGATATGGCGCGAAAATGACTTCGCTGGACAAAAAGCTTCTGGATATCGGTATGCATCGCACCCTTGTTTCAGAGAGCGAGAAGCAGATCGACACCAAGCCTGTCAGCGGTAAGTTCGTGGGGAAGGTCCTGATTACGCCCTCATGTCTGGAAGAGATTCTGGGCATGGCTTTTTCAAACTTTATTTCGGATCCGGTGATCATTGACGGTACAAGCCCATGGAAAAATCTGCTGGGCAGCAAGGTGGTGTCGGATAAGCTTTCAATCTCCACCATTCCGCTGGACAGCCGGGTTGTATGCGGCGAGCGGTTCACAGGCGATGGCTATGAAAGCCGGAACATGGAGATCATCAGTAAAGGTGTGCTCAAGAGCTTCCTGTTAACCAACTACGGTTCTAAGAAAACCGGCTTCCCCAGAGCCCTGAACTTAAGCGGCAGCCTGTTTGTGGAGCCCGGAGAGTCCTCTTTGAACGACCTGATTCAAGGCGTGGACAAGGGAATCCTCATCAACCGGTTCTCCGGAGGACAGCCGGGAAGCAACGGCGACTTCTCAGGAGTGGCAAAGAACAGCTTCTTTATTGAAAATGGGAAGATAACCGATGCCATCAGCGAGACCATGATCAGCGGCAATCTGGCCAAAATGCTCAAGCAGGTCATCGGGGTTTCCTCCGAAACCGTCTGCGATGGAAATTCGGTTCTTCCCTGGGTTCTGTGCGACGGCATTACCATTTCGGGCAAATAAGAGAAAGCTGTTGCGGGTTGTCATTTAAGGGCAAACCGCCGGTAATAGGTTCATATGACGTAATAAGCGGGAGTTTTTAAACTCCCGCTTTATGTCGCAGGAATGGAATAAAAGGTACACTTTTCATGGTGTGTTCCTCAAGAATTATGTTATTATTGTAATTGCGCAAAAAAAAGATCTATTGCATCAAGAAAGGTAGACTGCGATGAAGAAGCAATTTGAAAACGATTTGACGCAGGGAAGTGTTGTTAAGCAGCTTATTAAGTTTGCACTCCCCTTTATTATCTCCAACCTGATCCAATCGCTGTATTCTGTGGCCGATATGATCATCGTCGGCAATTTCTCGGGCTCAGCCAGCATGAACGGTGTGACCCAGGGCTCACAGATGACCATGCTCATTACCAACGCCGTCATCGGGCTTTCAGTGGGCGGCACCGTGTTGATAGGCCAGTATCTCGGTGCAGGCCGCCGTCAGCAATTGAAGGATGCTATCGGTACACTGCTGACTACACTGATGGTGCTTTCTGTGGTCATTACGGTTGTGACCCTGGTGCTGCGCAGGCCCCTTCTGGATTTGATGAATGTTCCTGCCGGTGAGGTTTATGAAGAAGCCCTGAGCTATTTCACCGTAACCATGTGCGGAACCTTCTTTATCTTCGGCTATAACGCCCTGAGCGCCATCATGCGCGGCATGGGCGACAGTCGAACGCCGCTCATTTTCGTCGGAGTGGCATGTGTCTTCAATGTCGGTCTGGATATCATTCTCGTGGGTCCCTTTGGCATGAAGGCCTTCGGTGCGGCTATCGCTACCGTGGTTTCCCAGGCCATCAGCATGATCCTCTGCATTTTCTATTTAAGACGCAATCAGTTCGTCTTTAACTTCAGCTTAAGCTCCTTCGGCTTTAACAGGCACGAGCTGGGGCTGTTGTTCAAGATCGGCTTCCCGACCATGCTGAACAACATTACGGTAGGTATATCCTTCACCTTCATTCTCGCGCTGGTCAATGGCATCAGCGAGGTGGCCGGTTCGGCTGTAGGAGCCGTGGGACGCATCAACTCCTTTGCTATTCTGCCGGCCATTGCCGTCAGTTCTGCAGTCAGCGCCATGGCTGCTCAGAACATCGGGGCAGGCATGCAGGAAAGGGCATCGAAAACTATGCGTGTCGGCATGCTCATGACCTTTGCCATCAGCGGTGCCATCTTTGCGTTAACCCAGCTTTTCCCCGAATTCTTCCTCAGATTGTTCCTGGATAGTTCAGACGTCAATTATGACACATACATCGTCAATGGTATTGGTTATCTCAGATCCTTCAGCTTCGACTATCTGATCGTGCCGTTCCAGTTCTGCTTAAACGGCTTGTTCATCGGAGCGGGATACACCAATTTTGCCCTGTTTAACGGCATGCTTTCTTCGCTTCTGATCCGCATTCCGTCAAGCTATTTCTTTGGCATGACCCTTGGCCTGGGCATCACCGGTGTAGGTCTTGGCGCTCCTTCGGCGTCACTTATCGCCTGCATCATCAGCATAATCTTCTTCACCACGGGCAAGTGGAAGAAGCATAGGATTATCGTCAATCAAAGCTTCGAGATGTCTGCATAAGTTGCGCTCTCCCATCTGGAAGGCCAAAATAACGTATGGTATAATCATCACTGCCTGTGGATCGGGTTCGCTCCACAGGCTCACTTATATTAAGAACTTTAATAAAAAGGATTTAAGAGGTACATATGAAAGAGAAAGAAATTGCAGAAATACGTCGGCGGCTTCGCCCTGAGAAGAATAACATCACCCATATCCTTGGATGCTACGTCAACGAAAAACGAGAAATCATATCCCTATTTAACCAGTCCCTTGTGAAGATGCCACAGGAGGAGTTTGAAGCCTATATGACACTCTTCCGAAGGGCTTTGTCGGGACCCATCGGCAAGAACCTCATCGACATTGCCTTCAGTACCGAACAGGTTGTGAACAGCATAGAGCACAAGCTGCTGATGGCCCTCAGGGATACGGCATTGAAGGATGAGGAGATCGTGAGAGCCTTTTATGAGAAGGTGATCAGATCCCTCTCTCTGGAAGGCAATTACCTGATTCTCTTGGCCCACGACACCTATGATGTGCCCTTCCGCGGGAATGGTGAAGAGGCGTTAGAGCGGGATTCAAACGAGATTTTCCCGTACATACTGTGCAGTATCTGCCCGGTCGTCATGACAAAACCGGCACTCAGCTATTCCACATATGAGAATGTGTTTCATAACCGGGAAACCGGCTGGGTTGTGTCTGCACCGGAGTTGGGTTTTATGTTTCCCGCCTTTGATGATCGCAGCTCAAACATTTATAGCGCGCTGTACTATACCCGTGACATAACCGAGAACCACAAGGAGTTTATTGATACGGTGTTCCACACCGATTTGCCCATGCCTGCCGCGGTACAGAAGGAAACCTTCCAGGCGGTGCTTGAGGACACCCTTGCAGAGGATTGCAGCTATGAAGTGGTGCAGGCCGTTCATGGTCAAATCCGTGAAAGGATTGCAGCCCACAAGGAAAACAAGGTGGAAGAACCGCTTTCCTTCTCCAAGCATGACGTGAGAGAGGTTTTGGAGGTCTGCGGTGTAGACGATGAGCGTCTGGACGCTTTTGTTGAGAAGTATGACGAGAATTT
>Ga0116192_1002312_pt1 | contig 12747 bp, 7 predicted proteins | sample AD_UKC113_MetaG_FD_89876 | JGI IMG/M metagenome (GOLD analysis project Ga0116192, IMG submission 89876) | Active sludge microbial communities of municipal wastewater-treating anaerobic digesters from Hong Kong - AD_UKC113_MetaG | ecosystem: Engineered > Bioreactor > Anaerobic > Digestate | place... | reverse complement strand
GATGCGAATGCTGTCAAAGTTCGGGACATACAATGAGCTTCCATAAGTCCCAGAGACCTCCCGAATCACGGCCATGGCCTCGGGCTCCTGGGGCCAGGAGATCACCGGTACACCGGGACCAATGATGCCCGCCTTGTGAGAGGCAATGTCTGAAAGCGTATTCCCCAGATATGCCATGTGGTCATAGCTGATTTTAGTGATCACCGATGCGGCCTTATGGGGCAGGATGTTGGTACAGTCCCAGGTCCCCCCCATGCCCACCTCTATGATAGCAAGGTCACAGCCCTGTTCCCTGAAGAAAGCCAGCGCAATGGCTGTATAGATCTCATATTCAGTGGGGCCGAGCTGCTTTTCATCCAGCTGTCTGCAATAGGCGGCAGCTCTTGAAATCAGCTCAGTCAGAGCTTGTGGGTCGATATCAGCACCATTGGCCCGGAACATCTCGGTTGGAGATAAAAGAAACGGGGATGTAAACAACCCCGTCTTATACCCATTCTCATGGTAGATACTTTCCAGAAAGGCGCAGACCGAGCCCTTTCCGTTTGTGCCGGTCACATGAATGGCGCAGATGTGATCCTGGGGATTGCCAAAGCAGTCCAGCAGCGCCTTCACGCGCTCCAGCCCCGGCTTCATACCCATCGATCGCCTGCTTTCAAGAAAAGATAATGCCTCCAGATAATCCATGTGCAAACTCCGTCATTCCTCTGATGTATTGAAATATCAGCCTTCTTCTCCGCTGCCGCAGCATTTCTTGTATTTCTTGCCGCTCCCGCAGGGGCAGGGATCGTTTCGGCCCACCTTAACCGACTCACGCTTTTTGGGCTTTTTAACACCGGTGTCATCGGTTCCGTGGGTTGCCGAGGTTTCACGGGCTACCTGCTGCCGCTGCACCACCACATTCTCCTTCTTCAGGTGGAGCAGCATCTTAACGGTATCCTCTTGAATGCTTCGGATCATCTCGTCAAACATATCGAAGCCTTCGCGCTTGTATTCGATAACAGGATCCTTCTGGCCATAGGCACGAAGTCCAATGCCGTATTTCAGCTGATCCATGGCATCGATGTGATCCATCCACTTTTCGTCCACGGTTCTGAGGAGGACGCGCCGTTCAAGCTCACGCATCAGCTCTTCACCAAACTCGGCTTCCTTCTGGCCGTATAGCTCATAGGCCTTAGCCTTGAACAGATCCTTAAGCTCCTGGGCTGTCAGGGTTTCCAGGTCTAAGCTCTTGACATCGATAGCGCCCTTGGGCAGCAGTATGCTTTCTCCATAGGCGATCATGGCTGATAGATCCCAGTCGTCGGGAATGCTGCTTTCACCGCAGTATCTGTCCACAATACTCTCGCTGATGGCATCAAGCATTTTCTCGATATTGCTTTTCAGGCTTTCACCATTGAGCACCTTGTAACGCTCGCCGTAGATCACCTCACGCTGCGTGTTCATGACATCGTCATACTGAAGCACGTTCTTTCTGCGATTGAAGTTGATGCCCTCAATCCGCTTCTGAGCGCTCTCAATGGCATTTGAAAGCATTTTAGCCTCGATAGGCTGATTCTCCTCAAGGCCCAGGGCCTCGACCATTCTGACCATGCGATCTGACCCGAATAACCGCATCAGGTCGTCTTCCAGGGAGATATAGAACCGGGATTCACCGGGGTCACCCTGACGTCCTGAACGTCCGCGCAGCTGATTGTCGATACGCCTGGATTCATGACGCTCGGTACCGATGATCTTCAAACCACCCGCCTGGATGACCTTCTCCTTTTCCTTGTCGATCTCGGCCTTAAACTTTTCGTTAAGATCCTTAAATATCTTCCTTGCCTTCAAAATCTCCTCATCGGAGGTCTCGTTAAAGCTTGTTGAGGCCACGATAAGGCTTTCCTCAATGCCCATCTTCCGCATTTCCTGCTTGGCCAGGAACTCCGAGTTACCGCCCAGCTTGATGTCGGTACCGCGGCCGGCCATGTTGGTGGATATGGTGACAGCCCCGAACTTACCCGCCTGGGCGATGATTTCAGCTTCCTTGTCGTGATATTTGGCATTCAAGACATTGTGCTTGATGCCGTTCTTCTTCAGGATGCTGCTGAGCATCTCGGAGGTCTCGATGGAAATGGTGCCCACCAGGACGGGCTGTCCCTTCTTATGACTCTCAATGATATCGTTGACAACAGCGGCGAATTTACCGCTCTTATTCTTGTAGACAACGTCAGGGTGATCGATACGGATCACCGGGAGGTTGGTGGGGATGGGGATAACATCAAGCTTATAGATGGCTCTGAACTCCTGTTCTTCGGTCAGGGCCGTACCGGTCATACCGGCAAGCTTGTGATACATTCTGAAGTAGTTCTGGAAGGTGATAGTGGCAAGGGTCTTGCTTTCGCGCTCTACCTTAACGCCTTCCTTGGCTTCAATGGCCTGATGCAGACCATCACTGTACCGCCGGCCATACATCAGACGTCCAGTGAACTCATCGACGATGATGATCTCTCCGTCCTTCACCACATAGTCCACATCGTTTTTCATCAGACCATGGGCCTTAAGGGCCTGATTGATGTGGTGGGAAATGGTAAGGTTCTCAATATCGGAAAGGTTCTCTATCTTGAAGAATGCCTCAACCTTCTCTACACCCTTGGCCGTCAGGGTTGCGGTGTGCGCTTTTTCGTCCACGATATAATCGGCGTCAATCTCATCGCCGTGCTGCTTGTCGTCGGTCTCCTTAAAGACCTGCTTCTTAAGGCGCCGCGCAATGATATCGGCCTTCTGGTAGAGGTCGGTGGATTTTTCGCCCTGACCTGAAATGATCAGCGGTGTTCTGGCTTCATCGATGAGGATGGAGTCAACCTCGTCAACGATGGCGTAATGAAGGCCTCTTTGAACCATATTCTCCTTATAGACCACCATATTGTCACGGAGATAATCGAAGCCGAACTCATTGTTTGTACCATAGGTAATATCGCATGCATAGGCCTTGCGCCTCTCGTCATTGTCTAGATCATGGGTGATAGTGCCCACTGTGAGTCCTAAGAAGTTATAGATTTTACCCATGAGCTCTGCCTGGTACTTGGCCAGATAATCGTTGACGGTAACCAAGTGCGCACCCTTGCCCTCCAGAGCGTTTAAATAGAGAGGCAGCGTGGCAGTAAGGGTTTTACCTTCACCGGTCTTCATCTCGGCGATTCGGCCCTGATGCAGAATGATACCGCCGATGAGCTGAACCTTGAAGTGCCGTTCTCCAATGACTCTGACAGCGGCCTCACGGACTGCTGCAAAGGCTTCGGGCAGAATATCATCCAGGGTTTCGCCTTTTTTAAGCCTCTGCCTGAACTCATCGGTTTTAGCCTTGAGCTCGGCATCGGAACGTGACTTCATTTTAGGCTCAAGCGCCTCTATTTCCTCCACAATGGGCATAATGCGCTTGATTTCCTTATCGGAATAGCTTCCGAATATCTTCTCTATAATCTTAAGCATCGATTCTGGTTCCTTCCTTTCATGGTTACCGGTTATTCTTGCCCTGAAGAGCCCTTGAGGCGCTCTAAAATGAGCTTGTAGCCGTCGGCACCATAATACAGGGATTTATTGACCCTGCTGATGGTAGCCTCGCTGGCACCGGTCTTTTCATGGATTTCCCTGTAGGTCTTCTTATTCATCAGCATCCCTGCAACCTCCAGACGCTGCGCAAAGGACTTTATCTCTGAAATTGTGCCCAAATCCTCGAAAAAATTATAACACTCCTCCAGGGTTCTTAAGGACAATATTGCCTTAAACAGATTGTCGGTTGCTTCATCCCTCAGCTTGTGATTCAATGAACTCATCTCCGCAATGGTTATATTTATCTTACCAATTATCTCATTGAAATGTCTGAAATGCAAATCTCCCATTTAAATTGTATACTATTTACTAGAATTATGAAAGTCTGTTCATGGCCGGAACCATCTGATACAATGCATGAAGGAGCCGGCATTACTTTGGCAGAAGTTGATATGCAATTCCTGCCGGTTTTACGTGAAGAATAAATATAATATCATAATCGGAGGCGTTTCATGCATCAGGACTGGAATGAAGAAGCAGCACATCTTGAGTCCATTGTTCGCTTTATAGCCCTATCCCTTAAAAAGAAGCTGGGTGAGAAAGACCATCTGATCCGCGAACAGGCTGAGATTAATCGAAGCATGTGGGAGGATTCAGGGGCAATTCAGGATCTGGAGAGCATCTCCGATTTTATGCAGCATATCGGCATGCTTAAGCAGAACATGGCCTGGTCCAAGCAAACGGCCAAAGATATTGTCAGGCTGGATAAGCAGCTGTCTTCTCCCTATTTTGGCAGGATCGATTTCGCAGAAAAGGGCTCGGATGCTCAAGCCATCTATATCGGGATCAACACCCTGACCGACGATGAGAATTCCCGGATTCTTGTCTATGACTGGCGTGCGCCTGTATGCAGCATGTTCTATGATTTCGAAACGGGTCCTGCCTTTTACCGGTGTCTGGCAGGGATCATCGAAGGTGAGATCACCCTCAAGCGTCAGTACAGAATTGAGGGCGGAAAGCTCATTTTGATGTTCGACTCCAATCTCGCCATCAACGACAGGATCCTTCAGGAGCTTCTGGCCTCCAACACCGGCAGCAAGATGCGTAGTATTGTCTCCACCATTCAAAGGGAGCAGAATGCTGCCATAAGGGATGAGAGCACTAAGCTCCTGGCCATCCAGGGTGCAGCAGGCAGCGGGAAGACCTCGGTTGCCCTTCACAGGGCCTCCTATCTCCTCTACCGCCATAAAAAGCAGATCAAAACCGACAATCTGGTTATTCTATCCTCCACCGATGTGCTGGGCGACTATATCTCAGATGTGCTCCCCGAGCTTGGAGAGGATGAAATCAAGGGCATCACCTTCCAAAGCGTTGCAGCGAAATATCTGCCTTATACGCATATGCGTATTCAGTCTCACCCGCAGCTTCTGGAACAGGTTCTCACCACCGATTCAGGTTTTAGAAGGCAGTTGACGGCACAAATAGCCTTTAAGTCATCAAGGGCTTTTCTCGCCATACTGGATCGCTTCTATGATTACGCACTGGATCATCTTTTTCATTTTGAGGATCTCACCTTCAGAAACCACCCGGTGATATCGGAAAAGGAGCTGCGCCAGCTCTTCTATCGGGATTTTTCAAGAATGCCGCCGCTGGCAAGGCTTAAGCGCATTGAAAATCGGATAAATGATACACTGAAGCCCCTGAAAAGGAGTCATCAGGATGCAAAGGCACGTGAGCTGGAGAACCAGGATGCCTCCATCAGTAGCAAAGAAGCCCGTACACTTTCCAGAATCAATATGGCCAATGAGACCCAGGGCTTTTATGATGCACTGAACCGGATGCTGTCGGTTAACGCATTAAGCCTGTATATCCGCTTGTTTGAGGATCCTGATGCCTTTGAAGCCTGCTTCGGAAATGAAGCAATTGACCCGGAGCTGGCCGGCTTTATGCGGCAATACACCCTGCAAAACCTGCGCAACCGCTTTATAGGAATGGAGGACGCAGGCCCCTTGCTTTACCTGACCCTGCTTCTGGGCGAGGTTGAGCCTGACGACTCTGTGAAGCATCTTTTAGTGGATGAGGCTCAGGATTATGCCATCATTCAGCTTACAGCGCTGAAGAGGCTCTTCCCCCAGGCAGGCATCACCATTCTGGGAGATATCAGCCAGAACATCAGCCCGTACGCATCCTTCGGAGACCTTGAGCAGCTTGCAAGGTATCTATCGCCATCGGATTACGGCTTTATTCAGTTGAATAAGAGCTATCGTTCCACTGCTGAAATCAGTGCATTTGCCGCCCATTTCCAGCATGGGGAGATTGGTGAGAATTTCGGTCGGCATGGGGATAAGCCGGTGATTCATCTCACCGGAGAACCGTATATACTGGAGGATGCCCTCGAAAAGGAAATCCTTAGAAGGCTCTCTGAGGGCTCGGGCACCATAGCAGTTATCACCCGCTCCATGGCCGATGCCGACAGGCTCTACCAGGCCATGAAAAAGCGCCTGAAAGCCATAAGCGCCCCCTTAAGGCTAATGAGGGAGGATTTTGAGTATCCCATAGAGGGCGTCATGATCATGCCCTCCTATCTTGCCAAGGGCCTGGAATTTGATTGCGTTCTGGCGGTCCTCACTCACAACCGGGATTATGTTGAACAGGATGAAAAGGGTCTACTGTATACGGTTCTAAGCCGTGCTCTGCACCATTTGGCCGTTTTCTGCCCCAGCGGCATCCTGCCTGAGCCATTCGGTGATGTGGATCCGGATAGCTATGTGTTAAAGGTACCGCAGCACCACCCCGAAGCATAGGCAACACCACGCTTGCCTGCCAAACACCATTGGTATATAATTCTTCTCATAATGTGGTGCAACACTGATTTTAACGGAGGAAATGCAATGTCAAGGACAGGAGTAACCGCCCCAATGGGGTTTAGCGCCGCCGGCGTGGCCTGTGGTCTTAAAAAGAACGGGAATGCCGATCTGGCCTTTGTGCTGTCGGAGGTTCCGGCTGCCTGCGCCGGTATTTTCACAAGAAATGTGGTAAAGGGCCATTCCCTGAAATGGTCTAAAAATAATATATCCAAGGGCATCGCACGGGCTGTGGTCATCAACAGCGGCTGCGCTAATGCCTGCGTCGGTCCCGATGGCGACAGAGACGCCCGGGAGATGGCAGAAAAAGTAGCATCGCTCATCGGCTGCGATCCGACCCAGGTCTTTCTCGGTTCTACCGGTGTCATCGGCTACCGGCTGGATATGGACAAGATCACCGACGGCATTCATAAGGCCTATGCCGCTTTGTCCCCTGAAGGCGGAAGGTCGGCCGCCCAGGCTATCATGACCACCGATACCTTTTGCAAGGAGGCTGCAGAAACCCTTGTTCTGGACGGCCACACCATTACCATCGGCGGAATGGCCAAGGGCTCAGGCATGATTCACCCCAATATGGCAACCATGATTTCAGTCATCACCACCGACGCCGCCATCACAAGCCAGATGCTCGACAAGGCCCTCCGTATGGCTGCCGATAAATCCTACAACAGGATCTCGGTGGACGGTGATACCAGCGTTTGTGACAAGGTTCTGCTGCTGGCCAACGGCAAGGCTCAGAATCCGGTTATCGATGGGGAAGGCCCCGCATTCGACGCCTTTTATGCCGCCCTTCTCAAGGTCTGTCAGGCCCTAGCGAAAATGCTGGCTAAGGACGGTGAGGGTGCCACCAAGCTGGTCGAGGTTCGGATCAAGCACGCCTCCGACAGGGAATCGGCCCATATGATACTCAACGCCATTGCCAAATCCCCTCTGGTCAAGACCGCAGTCTTCGGCCAGGATGCCAATATGGGCCGTGTTTTCACGGCTGCCGGTTATTCAGGTGCCATGTTTGACCCCGACAAAGTGGACATCTGGCTGGGAGATCTCCTGGTCTATCAGAACGGCATCGGACTGCGCTTTGATGAGGATGCTGCCCTTGAGATTCTTCAAAAGGACGAGATCATCATCACCCTGGATATGAAGGACGGGGATGTGGAGGACCATATCTGGACCTGCGATATGACATACGACTACATCAAGATCAACGGCTCTTACAGGACCTGATCGCGCGCTTTATAGGCCATAAGAAACGCTTGCGTGGATGCATCTGCCGTGTATTGCCGATTTGGTGTCAAACCGCTTAAAAAAATGTTTCTGGAATGGATATAAGGGTAAATAACGTTTGAGGAAGGATGAATTGGAGGTATTCCCATGGCAGTTCAACAGATGGTTAAGTTCAATGTCGCAGACGAAGTCTTCGGTATTGGCATTACGCAAATCCATCAGATCATAAAACCCCAGGAGATTTTCAAGGTTCCTAACACACCGCCCTTCATCGAAGGCCTTTTGAACCTCAGAGGCCGGGTACTGACGGTGTTTAATCTCAGAAAGCGTTTTAATATGCCTGATAAGGAAAGCGATGAGAATACCAAGATCGTCATCGTAAACACCAACGATCTTCTTTTGGGATTTACTGTGGACAGTGTAACTGAGATCATCAGGGTGCCCGATGAGGATATCGTGGAAACACCTCCTTCACTGAAAAGCTTTGACAAGCGCTTCCTGTCAGGTGTAGCCAAGCTCGGGGACAAGCTGATTCTCATTCTCGATCTGGATAAGGTTTTAACCCCCGACGAGGAGCTCCGGATAAAAGAGATGGTTGAGCAGCACACAACTGAAGTTCTGGGCGAATAATAGCACAAATAGCGTTTAAAGATGCCTCACAGGCATCTTTTTTATTATGCAATAACAAGGTTCCCGGGCCCCCGCCAGCAATCTGTGATTGCGTGGCGGGTGGGATTCTTATTGATGTACATCAAGGGGCTTTCTCAAAGCAAGCATTGAGAAGAGCCCCACTTTTATTGCCTCCATTCGATCCTTGTGCCTCGCCTTTCATCTGATATTCAGCTTCCAGCAAAAAGAAGCCTGCTATTCCCTCCCGGATTATCTATGGATCATGGGTTTATATCGTGGGATACAGGCATATCTATAATCTTGAAGCCTGGAGAAAGGACTTGTTGGTATGCTATCCAAAACCACCCTCATGATATGGCTGCGAAGAAAGGAAAACCGCTTTGCGAAATATTTTCTTGCGGGATGCTCCCTGTTGGCTGCCGCTGTCATCGTGATGATGGTCATTGCGGCCATCGCTCCCCGGTATTTTCTGATCCTGGCAGGTCGGTTTTCTGTGCTGACACCATCGGGGTTCAAGGTTGACACCATGTATGACTTCGAGGCTGAAAACACCCTTCAAGCCGATGCCCTCAACGGCGGTGCCCTTATCCTGCCGCTGCCCGACAATCGTGAGATCACCTTCAGGTATCCGGAGGCCGCAACACTGGGTGATCCCCTTTCTCTGGGAGAGGAGATCACGAAAAGCGTCAACTTTACCCTTTCCAGGCCTGAGGGCCATGGTCTTATTCAGATATGGGTTTTGAAGGAAAGCTTCGGGGATTTCCTAAGAAAGGCCAGGGAGCAATCCCAGACGCAGTATCTGGCCTTTGAGGAGACCTCTCACAAGCAGGATACCATGCAATATACCCTATGGGATTACACCTTTGAAAGCAGGGGCAGAACCATCCACGGCCTTGAAGCCTTTTTTGACGACTCACCGTATCTGTATCGCATCAGCCTGTTTTTTGACGCAAAGGATTATGATGCCCATGCCAAAGGCATCTTTGATGAAATGGTCAGGTCTGTTAGGGTGGAGTAATTCCTATTGAGGGGGCTGATCGCTTTTGGCCTTGGGTGCAGCCATGCAAACACGATTTCTTCCGGAATGCTTGGCCTCGTAAAGTGCATCGTCTGCCGTCTTAATCAGTTCAGAAGGCTTGGAAGCCACCGCAGGGAAGGATGAAACGCCGATACTGACGGTCACAGACGCGCTGATAATCCTGTCGGTGATATTGAGTTGGGCGATACCAGCCCTGAAATCCTCGGCCTTTTCAGCAGCCTGTTCCAGATTGGTATGGGGCATCACGATGACAAACTCCTCGCCGCCGTAACGGGCGAAAATGTCTTCCTTACGAAGCTTGCTCATGATGTAGGCAGAGATGGTTTTCAGAACCAAATCGCCGAACATATGACCATAGGTATCGTTGAACTTCTTGAAATGGTCGATGTCGAATATGATTAAGGATAAATCATAGCCCTTTTCCTGAGCATTCTTATGCTGGATCTGGAAATTATCCTGGAAGTACAAACGGTTGTACGCACCGGTAAGGCCGTCCAGGGTGGCCAAATCATGCATCTGCTGATACAACCGGGCGTTTTCAATGGCAATACTGACCTGCTGAGCGATGATCTCTAACAGCCTCACATTATCCTTGTCAAAGGCATTGGTCATGCTGTGCTCGATAAGAACAACGCCTAAGGCCTTGCCCTTGGCTAGAAGCGGCACACAAATCAGTGATTCGATATTCCTGCCCTTGGTAAAGGGATAATCATCGGGATTCACATTGTTGTCGATCATGGAATGCCCGCCCTCTACCGAAGGCTTGAGCACATCGCTGTTGATATAGTCGGCCATGATGGCCAGCTCCTTCTTGTCAAAGATGCTGGATACCTGAACCTTCAGCTTATTGGACGGCCCGTGGCAAAGGGCGATGGTAGAGTGATAAACCCCCATAACGCCGATAATGACGTCATTTACGAATTTCAGGAGTTCATTCATATCAAATATGGAGCTGATGGCCTGTGAAATCTGCTGCAGGGTATAAAACTCGGCCAGGCTCGCGGTTAACCGGCTGTTGGAATCCTCCAGCTGTTCATTGGTTTCCTTCACCTTGTCATAATGGGCCTGGATCTCCCTCTTAGCCATCTCCAGCTGGACATACTTATCCCCGAGACGCTCCAGAAGGACATTGTTTTCCTCTTCACTTCTCACATATTCGTTATGGACAGTTCCCCAGATATAACAGAACAGCGTAAACAGACCATACTGGATGGTGATGATCACCGGCAGCAGCACGGGCTCCTTAAAGGCATTCTCCATATTCAAGCCGCTGAAGGCGACGGCGGTACCCCACTGGGAGGCCAGCTGAGCAATCCAGCTAAAAATTATGTAGGGCACGGAACGTATGAAGCCCTTGGACAAGCTTACAAAGGCTATGGGGAGAAGGGCAAGGAAATAAAAGAAGATGCTGTGGTAGAGGGTACTAATGAAGATCACCATTACCACAACCTCGGATAACTTCGTGAACCTGAAGAGCCGGTCCATCTTTTCCTGATCATCATGGAACCTTCTCAGCTTGAATATCCCTGTAAGTACAAAGGTAAGATAGAGCAGGAACTGGATCAATAACAATCCGGATACAAAGAGATTGCGGCCGATAACATAGCGCACAACCAAATCCTCGAAAATAAGCGCGAGTATGATGATCCAACCGAACTTGGTTACAGTGCCCTCATATCTGTATTGGCTGCCGGATGTCTTTTCCGGTCTGCGTTCATGTATCTCCAAACTAAACCTCCATCAAAATAAGCGGATGGTCTTACTCTCTCCAATATATATCGATAACATCACCTGTTTTGATTATATCTGTATAATTGGCATCCCTGCCGTTGAGCTTCAGCTGAATGATGCCTCTTGGGTTCGTGAGGTCAAAATCAATATGATTAAAAAGATCTATGAACAAGTAGTTTGTGGCCTTGGGCGGCAGGACAAGCTTCTTTCCGTTAACGGTCACCAGCAAGCTGTTGTCTGCCTCAACGACCTGATTCAGGGTCTGCAGTACCGTATTGAAATCCAGTATGCCCTCCTCCTTTTGAGGTTCTGACTCAGCCGGGGGTACATATTTGGGTATGCATTCGATGATCTCTCCGCCCGAGAGCTTCATTTCCGGTTCTGCGATTTCACCGTTTACCTTGAATTCATAGCGTAAGGCGTCAATCTCATATTGCTCGATTACGTCGGTAAGAGAACGATCCATAATTATATCGACATGATCGTTTTCTTTAATAACAGTATCTTCCTGAACTTTTCCATCATTTATCATCACACTGGGCTGTATCCGATAGGTGCTGCCGTTCCATTTCAGGATGACAGAAGGAACCTCTCCCAGAAAATCTCCTGCCTTGGCTGAACCGTCACGGCCTTTTTCGGCCGGTGTGACCTTCAGGGTATCCCCGGGGGAGATCATGGTGGTTAAGGAGGCCACGACATCATTGACATAGATTTCTGCAGGTTTGCCGAAGCTTCCCCTTAGGGTCTTTTCTTTGCCATTCAAGAAGAACTTGATATTCTTCCCTGACTTGCAGATCAGCTGGTCGGGGTTGAATCCGGCCAGGAGGAGCGCATCGGACACACTCATCTTCCGCGCATTATACATCTTAACCTGCATGCCGTTGACAGTCACATAAAAGAAATCCTGCCCCCTGTTGAGTCCTGTGGTCACCAGAATGCCCAGGGGTGTGATGCTATCGGGGCCGCTCAGGCAGTCCTCGTCAACAACCACATTTTTCGCAATGCTGCGGTTACGCACTGCAACTCTTTCCTTGGAAAGACCGATATAGTTGGCCAGTGCTTCCGAAAGGCCCCTGGCCTGGCTTCCGCCCCCCACCAGAAAAACAGCGTTGGGGGCTTTGCCGCCGTTGTATTCCAAGATCTTTCCTGTGATGGTCTTGGCAAGCTCATCCACCGTAGGGCGAATGACCTCTGCCACTTCATCGGGTTTAACCGTAACCTTGTTATCTAAAATATCCACAAACTCTATAGTATCCTGGCCCTTGCTCAAAGCCAGCTTGATGCGCTCGGCCATATTGAAGTCCACGAGATAATGCTGCGCGATAGTTTCGGTCAGTTCATCCCCCGCAATAGGCACCATGGCATAGGCAATGACTGTGCCCGATTTGGTGATGGCAATGTCGGAGGTTCCTGCGCCAATATCCACCAGAGCAAGGTTCAACAGGCGCAGATCCTTTGGAATGGCAACATTCAGCGCCGCGATGGGCTCCAGGGTAAGGAATGTGACCTCAAGCCCTGCCCGCTCAATGACAGTATAAAGGCTGTCCACCACCATCTGAGGAAGAAAGGTTGCCAGAAGCTCTACGCCGATTTTATGTCCCTTATGTCCGATAAGGCTTGAAATAATATAATCATTGAGGAAATAACTGACGACACTGTAGCCGACACAATAGAATTGGCCCTTTTCGTTTGCGTTATGAAGATTGTTTTCGATTTCCAGTTGGGCTTTTT
>Ga0116192_1002309_pt1 | contig 12752 bp, 9 predicted proteins | sample AD_UKC113_MetaG_FD_89876 | JGI IMG/M metagenome (GOLD analysis project Ga0116192, IMG submission 89876) | Active sludge microbial communities of municipal wastewater-treating anaerobic digesters from Hong Kong - AD_UKC113_MetaG | ecosystem: Engineered > Bioreactor > Anaerobic > Digestate | place... | reverse complement strand
GACCTGAGACTTTCCATTGCGCATCCGGTAACCCTGGCCGTGATCGCGGGCCTGGTGGTCGGCAAACCGATCGGCATCAGCCTGTTCACGCTCCTTTCCCTGAAGACCGGATTGGTGTCGCTCCCCAGCGCGGTCAAGCCGAAGCACATCATCGGCGTGGGCATGCTGGGCGGAATAGGATTCACCATGTCGATATTCGTCTCCGAGCTATCATTCGGCGCAGACGCCGTCACGCTCAGGATGGCAAAAACGGGGATTTTCCTCTCGTCCTTCACGGCCTGGGTGCTGGGCTATATCTGGCTCCGTCTGACCTCGGGCGGGGAAACGACTGGACACGGCGTGTAGAGGCCCGTGCCTTTCCATGATCGTAAGATGCCTGAGTCATCACCATGGGTTCACGATACCGAGGTCACAGGGGTTTTCGGAAAGAAAGCCATCCTGCTGGGCGAGCCATATGCCACGATCGGGCCCTTTCAGGAAGGTGAATGCACCGGACCATTGCATATCGATGACCAGAGATCTTAAGGGTCTGGCAGGTGCCGCCCGCAATGAAGGCATACCAATCCACCCGCGGCGACGCTTCCTGCATTTCATCGGTTCGTCCAGCGACAAGGGCGTGGCCGTCTACAGCGTCAAGAAGACTTTCGCCGACGATTGGAAGACCCCGATACCCACTGTCGGACTAGGTGGCAGCCTGAACGATATCGTTGCCCGGCCTCATGCGGGATTCCCACGATGGATCCCTGGGTACGCGTCGGCGCCGCGGTGCCGAAGTTACGTGACCGCCTCGACGCGGCCGTGGAAGGTGATACTGCCATGAGGTGATCGAAACACAGTGCGCCGGCATCATCACGGCGATTTCGCGGTCGTGAATGATTGATCACCGAAAGGGTGAAGCGTTCGCCGAACCGGCAATGGTCTGAGCGTTGCGGGGGGTGATGCTGAACACGGCGCGGGCCTCCCATTCATCGGTTGTGTTTTGACCGACGTGGTCCCTGGTTCTTTTCATCTGGGCCTGGATGCTGGCCGATTTACGCATGGGCGATGGAATAAAGGGGTCGATCGAGAAATCGGCTCGTCCTCCGGCAATGACCGCATCGCTATCGACGGACCCGTTGTCGGTGCGGCAGTTCGTGTGGGAAAGCCTCGTGGAGATATCGAGGATGCCGGGTACCAGTATAAATCTGCCGTTCAAGGCCGATTGCCGGGTCATGGACTGGACACGGGTATCCGTACGGGAGGTATTGGAGAGGCTGAACTGCGGCGAACAGGAAAAGCCTTCAAGGGGCCTGAATTCGCTCGTGATCGTGATGATGGATGTATCGATGTCTCTATCCGTGCTCGATATCTCCCGGGTCTTCTTGAGGATGTAGGTGGGGGTAAGAGTCCATTTCGGCTGGGCGAGCGCGGTCCCCAAGGAAATGGTCCGGCTGACGTTCCTGTCGCACGTGCCTGATGTCGGTATCTGCGTGCGTTCCATGGCGGAGAGCGAGTATCCGGTCAGCAGTTTCATCGCCCCGGGAAGTCCTGAATACGTATATCGGATAGTGCCTTGGCTGGTATCAACCACGGGGTTGATCTCGTTGTCGTACAGATAATCCCGTTTTTTCAGCGCGCTCAGGGAGACACTCGAGGTACCGAGGTCGATGGTGGAATCGAAATCGTAGCGGGATCTCGGCGCGTCTCCCTGAGGACAGGAGAACGTGATGTAACCCGGCCCCATGTGCTTGGTGGACAATCCCCAGCGGTATCTGTCGCCCCGGCCTGAAAGCCGGGCACTCCAGGCCATGTCCTGGGGACCCGTCCGGATCTCGCCGGTCTTGTCGTTGAGCAGACTTTGGCTGAGTTCCGCCGTGAACGTCAGGCGCTCTGGGACCAGCCTGCTTTCGATCGAGGCGTTCTGCGTGCTGATGCTTGGCGCCTGTTTTATGGACGGCACGGCCGAGATGTTTTGGCGGATACCATCCTGATAGGTGAATCGCATGGTCAGATTCTCGGTTCTGAGGATATCATATGAAAATGGACCGGTTTCGGCCGCATCGCACGTGGTGGGAGGTGCCTGTATCAGGCCTATACTGATACACAGGAGATAGATGCGGTATTTACGTCGTCCCATCGCTGTCACCCGTATAGCATACCCGTTCAAGGATGTTAACGTATCATATGCCTTATCGGCACCTGTCACTGATTTCTTTTCACCTCGATCGTGGCCTTATCTTGCCGGCGATTGCGCCCGCGACCATACCGTAAACGCCGTCTTCAAGACATTTGTCGGCCGAATGCCTTGACACATACGCGCAGGGTACTATTATTAATAATCGACCGACAAACATAACCATAGAGACTCTTTTCTCGTCCATTCGGAACCGCCGTCTCAAAGAGAGGGAGCAACACTATGAGTGAGGCGTTTGAAGTCAAAGATTGCGCCCTGATAGCCATCTCCACCGGTGAATATGCCCAGACCCTCAGGGAGATGCGCGATAAAGTCCAGAGCGCGCCATCCAGCGCCATATACTATCATTTCTGGGGCGGACTCCTACGGCCCACTTTCGACGATCCGGAGTTCCAGAATGATTTCGCGATTTGGGCCTCGCACAGCCTGCATGACAAGACCCTCGCTGAGCGCCTGGCGTTGATCGATCCATCAGATTTTGTGGACCTCGAAGACCTGCGCCGTGAAGTGGTCGAGACGATTGAGATACGACTCGACGAGAGCGAACGACTGTCCTTGATCACGGCCGACCACCGTTTCTACTTCGTGCGTTCGCAGATCATCGTGATCGACACGCAACGAACCGTAAAGACTCCCAAAGAACTGGCACGAATCGTCCCCGGACTCTCGGCCGGCAGCATCTTTTACCATTATATCGACGCCCGCCGGAGGCCGCCGTACAACAAGGATGATTTTTCCACCTGGATCTCCAGCTTCGGCCCGGATTTCCAGGAACTGGTCGAACATATCTCCGAGGTTGATCCATACTTCACCAACCTTGTCGAGCTGCGCGAAGAGTTGACCGGCGTGTTTGCGAAATTCTTCCGTCCCAAACGGGGTAAATTATGAACAGGCTCGATCAGTATATCCCCATCGTCGGGCAGGATGTCATCGACCAGCTGAAGCAACTGGCATCCTACCTCAAGGGCATCAAGGTGGTGCATGTCAACTCAACGCGCGAAGGCGGCGGGGTGGCCGAAATCCTCAGCTGGCTTATCCCCTTGAAACAAGAGCTGGGTATCGATGCGTCCTGGGAGGTCATCACCGGGACGCCGCAGTTTTACCAATGCACCAAGTACATGCACAACGCCTTGCAGGGCCAACAGTTCGAGATCAGGGAATCACTCCTGAAGGAATATGAACGCATCAACGCGATCAACGCCGAGACCTTGCGATCAAAGCTCGAAGAGGCCGACCTCGTCCACATCCATGATCCCCAGCCGGCCGCCATGATTCAGAGCTGTCCCAACCGGCGGGGCAAATGGATCTGGCGTTGTCATATCGATGTCAGCCGGCCCTATCGACCGGTCTGGAAATACCTGCGAGAGCGCGTCCAGTTATATGACGCCAGCATCTGGTCGCTGTCCGAGTTCGCCCAGCCTTTGCCGCATCCGCTGTATCTCATTGCGCCCAGCATCGATCCCTTGAGTCCCAAAAACATCGACCTCGATGACGACGAATTGAACCGCACCTATGGCAAGTTCGGCCTGGATCCTCGTCGCCCCATCATCACTCAGGTCTCGCGCTTCGATCGTTTCAAGGACCCGCAGGGCGTGATCCGTGCCTACCGGTTCGTCAAGGCCTTTCTGCCGATCCAGCTGGTTCTGGCCGGCGGAGGCGCCAGCGACGATCCTGAAGGCGAGGAAGTCCTGGCTCAGGTGCGTGCCATCGCCGGTGATGACCAGGACATTCACATCATCGTTCTGCCGGCCGACGCCCACCGGGAAATCAATGCCCTGCAGCGCATCTCCGACATCGTGATCCAGAAATCCACCCGCGAGGGCTTCGGCCTGACGGTTACGGAGGCGATGTGGAAAGGCAAACCAGTCATCGGCGGCGATACGGGTGGGATCCGCCTGCAGGTCGTCAATCACCACACCGGCTTTCTGGTGAATTCTCCCGAAGGGGCGGCGTTGCGCATCAGGTATCTCCTGAAGCATCGCGACCGTCTGGAGGAAATCGGCGCCAAGGCCCGCCAGTTTGTCCTCGAGAACTTTCTCATCACCCGTCATCTGCGTGAGTATCTCACCCTCATGCTGGCGGTATTGTCAGGCAATCAGGACCGGATCGAGGAGCCTCGGATCGCATGAGACGTGACCGCAGCCATCCCATCCCGGTGGAACACATCCCGGACTTCTGGGAACGGCTGAGTAATGCTCCGTCGGCATTCCTCGCCCTGGATTACGATGGAACGCTGGCGCCCTTCCACGTCGATCGCATGCGCGCAACGCCGCTGACCGACATTCCGGAACTTCTCGATCGCATCAATACCAGAACGCAAGGGGCCCTTGCCATCGTCTCCGGACGCACAATGGCCGAGCTGGAAACCTTGTTGCCGATGGCGAACCTCACACTGATCGGCTCCCATGGGTTTGAAATCAAACGTCCTGGTGCCGCGTTAGTGCGGCGGGAACCTCGATTGCTCCAGAACCATGGCCTTGCGCTGGCGCGTATGGCGGCAGAACACATCGGAGCCGGACGTTTGCTGGAAATCAAACCCGGCAGCGTGGCCCTGCATACCCGCGGTCTCTCGCGTTTGGAGGCCCAGCATCATGAATCGCAAGTCGGCCGATTATGGACCGTCCTTGCCCCCGCCCATGACCTCGAGGTCACGCGTTTCGAGGGCGGCATTGAGCTGCGTTCATTGGGTTTTCATAAGGGTGATGCGGTACGGGAATTGATGGTGGGACTCAGAGACGGCGCTCTTGTCGCCTACATCGGAGATGATGAGACCGACGAGGATGTCTTTCGGCTCCTCCGATCCAAGGGGTACGGTATCAGGGTTGGCCCCGTCGAACGTCCGACCATGGCGCAGGGCCGCCTGAAAGACATCGCGGACGTGCGGGAATTTCTCGCTTGCTGGCATGATTTAGCCCCTATGGGAGCCAGGGAAGGAGACCGGACATGGATATCGGAAGATTAGCGGTTGTGTCCAACCGGCTGCCCATCGTGCTTTCCAGAAAAAGAAACGGCTGGCACATGGAACCGGGATCGGGCGGCCTTGTTACGGCCTTGAGCCCCGTACTGCGCGACCGTGAAGGCATCTGGATCGGATGGATCGGCACCATCCAAGAGGATCTGCCGCGGGAAAGAGTGCTGAAGGACCTCATGGGGAAAGGTACCCGCGAGTCGGGATTTTCGTTACGCGCCGTTCCCTTATCCCGCGATGAGGTGGAGAACTACTATTATGGCTTTTCCAACGCGATCTTATGGCCCCTGTTCCACGACTTAATCTCGCTGTGCCAGTTTGAACCACGCTATTGGGACTATTACCAGAGCGTGAACACCAAATTCGCCCTGACCGTGGCCCAACATACGACACCGAATGACTATGTATGGGTCCATGACTATCAGTTGATCCTGGTGGGACGTGAACTCGCCCATTTGGGCCACCAGCGCCGTACCGGGTTTTTCCTGCACATCCCGTTTCCGCCGCTGGACATTTTCCTGAAAATCCCCTGGCGGTTCGAGATCCTGCATGCCCTCCTGGCCTATGACCTGCTCGGTTTTCAGACCATCCGCGACAAACGCAACTTCATCGGTTGCGTCCGGACCTTGCTCGATTTCAAGGTTAGCGGCAAAGGCCAGGTCAACAACATCCAGGTGGGCGACCGGCAGGTACGCGTCGGTGCCTTTCCAATCAGCATTGACTACAATGAATTCGCGAACCTGGCGCTCACCCCCGAGGTGGCCGACAAGGCCTGGATTATCCATGCCAATCTGCCGCAGCGCCAGTTGATTCTGGGGGTCGACCGTCTGGACTACACCAAGGGCATCCCCCAGCGTCTGCATGCCTTTGGGCAAGCCTTGGAACGTTATCCCGAGATGCGCGGCAAGGTCACCCTCGTTCAAGTCGCGGTCCCGAGTCGGCAGGGGGTCGCGGAATACGACAAACTGAAGCAGGAGATCGAACGCATGGTGGGCGAGATCAACGGCAAATACACCGAAGTGGGCTGGATACCCATCCACTACATCTTCCGATCGCTCACCCGAAGTGAGCTTGTCGCGTACTACAAGACCTGCGAGATCGCCCTGATCACACCGCTCAAGGACGGCATGAACCTGATAGCCAAAGAATACTGCGCCAGCAATATCGAAGAAAAGGGTGTGTTAATCCTCAGCGAATTCGCCGGCGCCGCCTCGCAGCTCTATCAGCATGCCGTCATGGTCAATCCCTTCGATGTGCAAGGAATTGCCGAGGCGATCCACACCGCCTTTCATATGGATCACGAAGAGCGTCAGACGCGTATGCGCAAGCTCAGACGCTTGGTCCAGCATTACGATATCTTTTTCTGGGTTGATACCTTTCTGCGCACGGCAATCGCCAAACGATTGGAAGATTTCCCTCAGATGGAGATGTTCGTGCCGACATCAACCCTGAATCAGGCCATGGGCATTCATTGAAGCGTCTTTGAAGCCTGTCCGGCACATGCCTCGATCGTCCCCCATCCCGGCAAACGCCGCTCTTGACATTGTCTCCCTACCTGTATATGCATGATGTACGAACAGAGGGGATGGAGTTCCCCTTAGAATTGCCGATACGGCTGATGACTCCTGACAGACATATCTGAAGGAGTTGCTATGGAATCGATTAACGAGAACGTACATCTCAGTGCCGGACAGGAAATCGTCGCACAGATCCACCAAGTAGCAGATCAATTTCACCTGGTTTCCCTGAAGCGTCAGATCTCCGTATGCGAAGGATTGTTCAAGGGGAAGCCTTTGATCGATGTGGCCATTCTGGGCCAGTTCAAGGCCGGAAAGAGCTCGTTCATCAACAGCTTGATCGGGCGTCCCATCCTCCCGGTAGGCGTCATTCCGGTGACCACGGTGATCACCCGCCTGCGATACGGTACGACGGAACGGGCTATCATCACGTATTTTGATGGAACGACCACCGATGTGCCACTCGAGGATCTCGGGAACTTCATCTCTGAGGCAGAGAATCCCGGCAACGCCAAGGATGTCGATATCGTGGACATCGAACTGCCTGCCCTTGAAAGGTATCCCGGTCTGCGGCTGGTCGACACGCCTGGGCTGGGCAGCGTTTTCGCGTACCATAAAGACGTTTCCGAGAACTGGCTGCCTGAAGTCGGCGCGGCCATCCTGGCCATCAGCGCCGACCGACCGCTCTCTGAACATGATCTCGGCCTGATCCAGGATTTGGCCCGCTATACCCCGCGCATTGTCATCCTGCTGACCAAGGCTGACCTGCTTACCCCGGAACAACAAGAAGAAGTGGTGCGTTTTTTCCGTCAAACCCTGCTGCGCAGATTGGGCCGGGAATATGCTGTCTTCCTCTACTCGACCCGCATGGACACCGATACCTTGCGTCAAAGAATACAGACAAGTCTGCTCGACGAATTATCCGGCAATCGCGATCAGGAATTCGCCAGTATCATCGAGCACAAAATCCAATCACTGCTGCGTCAGTGTTTGGGGTATCTCGATATTGCCATGCAGACCTCGCTCAGGGCCGATCAGGATCGTGAGTCTCTGCGTCAGCAGATTATCAATGAAAAAACAAGTTACGACAGGATCAGAGAGGAAATCACCGCCATCGTGCGCGATTGCCAGAGGCAGACCCGGCTCCTCATCATGAAACACTTGAACGGCCTGCGTAAATCGCTCACGGAAAAGATCACCGAACAGCTGTCAGTGGACATGCACTCGTGGGAGGGCAACTTGTGGAAATTGACCAGGCGGTACGAGGCCTGGATCGCCGAAACCATCGAGGATGAGATCCGGCGGATATCCGCCTCTGAAAATAAACATTTCTACGGCACGCTCACGAAAGCCCATATGAGTCTTACCCGTTATCTTGAGGCCTTTCGGATGATGCTCAACGATAACCTGCACAAGGTGCTGGGAATGAGGCTGGCCGAAGCGGAATGGAAGATCGACGTGATCGATCCCGGGAAGCCCGATATCAAGGTTTCGCAGAGCTTTGACATCCATTGGGATCTGATCTGGTTTCTCATTCCCATGCGTGTCTTCCGAGGTGTCTTCGAGCGGTATTTTCTGAAACAAATACCGTGGGAGGTCGAGGTCAATCTCTCCCGCCTGGCGTCACAGTGGGAAGAATCCATCAACAAGGCCATGGATTCCATGCGTTCACAGGCCTTGGGCTACATCAAGGACGAGATCGCCACTATCGACGCCCTCGTGTCAAAGAGTGGTGGCACGACCGACGAGATCACGCAACTGATAACCGCACTGAATGGGTATGTGACCACTTGAAACGGCTGCCGGTGATAGGAACGGGGATGGAGTCCCCCTCGAAATTGCCCCAAAAGGGATGATGGCTCCTGGAGAAAGCCCGAATGCGTGAAAGGCGCGCGGGTAAAACGACTGCACGAAGAGGAGGACTCTGACCATGGAAATGAATTTTTCCATCGCCACCCTGTGGCTTGGAATGGCGGTCATATCGACCATCATCGCCTATCGCTTGCGGATCTCGATGGCCCTGGTCGAGATCTGCGTGGGCATGCTCGCCGGCGCCTTGAGCGAGCATTATTTCGGCCATGAACTCTTGGGATCGAATATCGAATGGCTGCGTTTCCTCGCCTCAACCGGCGCCATCCTGCTGACCTTCCTGGCCGGTTCCGAACTGGAGCCTGAGGTCATCCGCAACCAATGGAAGGAAGTTCTCGTTGTGGGTCTGATCGGTTTTGCGGCTCCGTTCATCGGGTGCGCGGCCCTGGCGTATTATGCCCTGGGATGGAGTCTCGCCGCCAGCCTCCTGGCCGGGGTAGCGCTTTCGACCACATCCATGGCCGTCGTGTATGCTGTCATGCTTGAAACCGGTCTTAACAAGACCCAATATGGAAAGGGCATCCTCGGCGCCTGTTTTATCAATGACCTCGGCACCGTGCTGGCCTTGGGCCTGATATTCGCCCCCTTTTCCTATAAAACCCTGATCTTTGTCTGCGTCAGCGTTGCGGCACTTGCGATACTTCCCATGTTGACCAAACGCCTCACGCGCATATACGGGCACCGGACCGCCGCCATACGGGCCAAATGGATGCTGTTCGTGCTCTTCGGTCTCGGCGCCTTGGCCCTGTGGTCCGGGAGCGAAGCCGTCCTGCCGGCGTACCTTGTGGGCATCGTTCTGGCGGAGTTCGCAGCCAAGGACGAGTTGTGGGTGCGCCGCATGCGCACCCTGACGATCGGTTTCTTGACCCCGTTCTATTTCCTGAGGGCCGGATCGCTGGTCTCTTTGCCGGCTATCGCGGCCGCTCCTTTGATATTCATCATACTCCTTGCCGCTAAGGTGGCATCCAAAATTTTCGGTCTCTATCCGATTGTGGGATGTTTCAAAAAGGATCGCAACGAACGCTGGTACTATACCCTTTTGATGTCAACCGGCCTCACCTTCGGCACCATCTCGGCCCTGTATGGCTTGACCCATGCCATCATCACCCGCGAGCAGTACTCGTTCCTGGTGGCGGGTGTGATCGCCAGCGCCGTCATACCCACCATGATCGCCAATATCGGCTTCCTGCCGAAGCATCTCATACCCGAGGAGATCGTCGAAGACATTGATGATATCGAGAATGGCGTGGAAAATGAATAACTGGTCGGGAATCTGGTGACAAACGATGTATTCCAGACACAGAAATTCGACACATTGCGGGCATGTTCATGATTTTCACAGGGTTGATGATCCTGAACGCCTTGACAGCATGCTCCAGGTATATCATTTTGATGACCGGGATTCCGTCCTGAACTCTGTGATCCATAAGGGATTGGATCCTGATGACATAACCGAATTTTTGTTCACTTTCCTCAAATTACCATCGTTCAGGAAAAGGAGGTATTATGGTTCGTGATGATGAGAATAAGACTTCGTGCATCTTCTGCGATATCATCGCCGGAAAGGAGGAGGCCTATCCGGTCTACGAAGATGATTCCTGTATATGCATCCTCGACATTCACCCCTATACCAAAGGCCACTGCCTGGTCATCCCCAAGAGGCATGTAACCTGGTGGCACGAGATGAGCGCGGAAGAGACCGAAAACGTCTTCAAGGCGGCAAGATTTGTTTCCAATAAGATGATGAAGGCACTGAACCCGGATTTCATCTTCATGTATGCCCGAGGCAGGCGCATACCCCATACCCATATTTTTCTGATCCCGACCCACAAGGACGATGTCCTCGACCGCTTCTTCCATGCCCTGGAGAAATTCCAGGAGTCTCCACAGGACCTGGCCCGTCTCAGGGAAAAAGATCAGATGAGGGATGCCATGAGGCTCCTGCTCGAAACCGAATTCAGCAAGGCTGAATGAGGTGGTACGAAGGACGACCAGGCAATCGAGGACACGAACAACACTGAAACGTAGCCGAAGAGGATTTCGTGATCAGGGTTGTTCCTCTTGCCCCACGGGAGATTTTTGACTCCCGTGGGGATGCTATCGTTGAGGCCGATATCCACCATATCACAGGGGAAATGGGCGGGAACTCGGCCTCGACCGGTGCATCCAAGGCAGGGCGACGCCTACATCAAAGGCAGCAATTTACGGAAGATGGGAGACTTGTCACGGTTGCTCACCTTCAGGCGAAGAGAGGATTATGGTCTGTTGCTCTGTGACGTTATTGAGTTGGGGCGCACCCTGAAAACGGATTTCTATGAAATCCTTTTCATCGGTTTTGAAACAAAGAAGGGGACGGGCTTTCACCCGTCCCCTTGCAAAAGACGTATCTCGTACTAGGCGGCCTTGCGTTCACGCCGCTTGAACAGCAGGTCTATCACCAGGCCGATGATCAGCAGGATAGCCGCGATGTAGAGCGACTGGGCCTTGAACTTGGCGAAGACCAGCGGGCCGAGAATGCCGGCGCATGCCCAGGCCGTGAGCATGAAGCCGTAGACCTTGCCGATATAGCCAGGCCCGAAGTTGTCGGCGGCAAAGGCCGGCATGGTGGCGAAGCCGCCGCCATAGCAGGACAGCAGGTAACAGGCCGCAACCATGAAAACCCAGTAGTTGCTCAGGATGCCCATCGCCACCAGGATATAAATGACGGCCTGGGTCGCGAACATGGTCCCGAAGATGGCCTTTCTCCCGAACGTATCGGAAAGACGCGCCCAGAAGAGACGGCCCAGACCGTTGAAGATGGCGGAAATCGCAACCACCAGGCCGCCCGCCCAGGCCAGTTTCTTGGTAAGCAATTCAGCATTATTCAGAAGATTGGGATCGGTAATGAGGGGTCTATAGTAATCCTGAGCCAACGGGGAGAGTTGTGAGATAAGTCCCAGCCCGGCCGAAACGTTCAGGAACAGCATGCCCCAGAGCATCCACCACTGCGGGGTCTTGACCGCCTCGCCGAACATATACGAATCGGCCGCGGATACGGTTGTGGCCGCTGGAGTGAAACCGGCAGGCAGCCAGCCCTTGGGCGGATTGTTGAACAACTGGGCCGCGCCCGTGACCAAAATCAGGAAAATAACGCCCCAAATATAGAATGTCATAGCCACGCCCGAGGCGGTCAGCCCGCCTTTGTAAGCTGCTATCATGGCAGGCGCGATCTGGCCCATGAAAAAGGCGCCCAAGCCAAAGCCCATGACCGCCAGACCGGTCACCAGGCCGCGTTTGTCAGGGAACCACCGGATAAGCGTGGCAATGGGGGTCACATAGCAGAAACCGTTACCCAGGCCGCCGATGATGCCGTAGGAGAGATACAGTAATGGCAGGCTTCCCACCTGATCGGCCACGCCGGAAAGCAGGGTGGCGATACCGAAAAGGATGCCGCCGATGGTGGCCACGAATTTCGGGCCCTTCTTGTCGACCAGGGTCCCTCCGAAAGCGGCCGAGCATCCCACCATGAACATGAAGATCATGAAGGTATACTGCGTTGCCGCTTCTTCCCATCCATGTGCGCCCATGAGAGGCTTTTTGAAGACCGACCATGCGTACACGGTGCCGAGACACAGCTGCATGATCACGGCCGCCCCGGCGATTATCCAGCGCTTGCTCTCGAGATTTTCATTACTGCCCATCACAAACCTCCTAACCATAGAATGCTTCGCTATTACCTGAAAATGAATCTTGATTCAATAAAAATTCCACATCTCAAAATGGGGTCCGAAATGCATCTTCCGCCGTAATCACCGCCCTTACGGGGTGAAGTGACTCGATGGAAAAGGGCCTGCCGATGATTCCGGCGGCAGGCCCCCCGTTATTCCGGTTTGTCCGGTATTCGGACCTTGGAGATCTTCACCGCGCACACCTTGTATTCCGGGATGTTGGCGATGGGATCGATGGCCGTGATGGTCAGTTTGTTGACCGCGGCCTCGCTGTAATGGAACGGGATAAATATCACGCCCTTGTCGCAACGCTCGGAGACATCGGCATTGACCGTGATCGTCCCCCGCCGCGAGCTGACCGTTATCTTGTCACCGTGAGCGACGCCCAGCTCGCGGGCATCGGCCGGATTGATCTCGGCGAAGACCTCGGGTGTCCTGGACACCAGGCCTTTGGATCGCCGGCTCATGGTTGCGGTGTGATATTGATAGAGGATACGCCCCGTGGTCAGGATGTATGG
>Ga0116192_1002308_pt1 | contig 12754 bp, 6 predicted proteins | sample AD_UKC113_MetaG_FD_89876 | JGI IMG/M metagenome (GOLD analysis project Ga0116192, IMG submission 89876) | Active sludge microbial communities of municipal wastewater-treating anaerobic digesters from Hong Kong - AD_UKC113_MetaG | ecosystem: Engineered > Bioreactor > Anaerobic > Digestate | place... | reverse complement strand
TCGCAACAGCTCATACCATCATCAAATGGCTGTTATATCCCTGCCTTCGAGGTGATGCGCGCAAATGACGCGATCCGCAATCTTATCAGGGAGAACAAGACGCCGCTCATAGATGCTGTAATAGAAACTAGCGCTTCGGAAGGCATGGTGACCATGGACAGCACCTTGGCCAGATTGTACCAAGAGGGGCTAATTACCAAGAGCAACGCCCTTTTGTATGCTGTAAACAGTCAAGCTTTGAGCAGGCAGATTTCGTGATATCAATTCCATCGTGTGTTTTCCCTTCCCACATCTCTTGATATGAGATCTGCGTAGATTTCTCTGCGTACGATCGTTTTCGACGAACCTTTTGAAACCGCTACTACTTCAGGCCTGGGCAGCCCGTTGTAGTTTGAGGACATGGAATAATTGTACGCTCCGGTGCTTAGGACTGCTAGAACATCGCCGCTCTTTACAGGTGGAATGGAGCATTCTTTGATCAAAATATCACCTGATTCGCAACATTTGCCCGCAAGGCAAATCGTCTCAAGAGGCGCAGCAGAGGTTCTACTGAATTCCACAGGAACGGCAGTATATACGGACTGGTACAAAGCGGGTCTTGGATTGTCTGTCATACCTCCGTCTACGCACACATATGTCCTTATACCCGGTATCTTTTTGATCGAGCCTGCAGTATAAAGAGTAATACCTGCTTCGCCCACGATAGATCTGCCGGGTTCGAGGTAGAGTTTGGGAAGGGGAACAGCCAGCTCTTTACACGATGCCTTGACCGTTTCAGCTATAGCGGCTACGTAGGTTTCTATAGATGGTGGGTCGTCATACAGGGTGTATGATATTCCGAGGCCCCCGCCAAGGTCTAGTTCTTCTACTTCAATGTCAAGTGCCTTGCCGATTTCAGATATCAGCCCTACCATTTGTTTTGCAGCCAGTATTGGGCCGTCCAGTCTTAGGATTTGAGAGCCTATGTGGCTGTGGAATCCCTTGAAAGACAAATGCTTGCTTCTAAGGACGGCCTCTAAAGCTCGAAGAGGCTCTTTATTGGCTATGGGAAAGCCGAATTTTGAGTCGCTGGTGCCTGTCTCGATGTATTGGTGGGTATGGGCCTCTACGCCTGGCGAAACCCTAATCAGCACATTTACCTTCTTGTCTAGTCTGTTCGCAATGCTATCTAACAGTTCAATCTCGTAGTAGTTGTCGACAACGAACCTACCGACGCCCATTCGTATGCCCATCTCAACTTCATGAGGCGACTTGTTGTTGCCGTGAAAGAGGATCCTTTCGCTGGGGAACCCAGATCTGGTTGCGATATATAGTTCTCCGCCTGAAACCACGTCGAGGAACAAACCTTCATCCATTGCTACCTTGCACATCCAGGTGCACATAAAGGCTTTGCAGGCGTATGCCACGTGCGAATTAGGATACTGGGTTTTTAGGCTTTTCAAGTATCTTCGAATTTTGTCTCTTACGATATCCTCGTTCATCACATATAGAGGTGTTCCGTACCTCTTGGCTAAGGCAGCAAGTTCACATCCGCCGAATTCCAGATTACCCTGAGCATTTGCTTCTATACTCCACGGTCCATTCATCATTTCCAATCCTCCGTCAAAATAAAATACAGCCTGCGCGGCTGTATATTCAAAGAATATCCCTTTCAGATAGCATTTCTGTAAAGGGGCCGCTCAGCTCTCCTTCCCTTTGCTGCGAGATAGCTCTTCACCATACGGCCAAGGGAAAACCTTATGGTGACAGTGTTGCACCTTTTAGATGCAACCCCAGCGAGGTCAGTCGGCCCTGTACCTCACTTCGGCAACGTTCCCTTTCTCTCGCCTTCATTGCTGCCACGCTCTGGCGGATACTATTGAACGATGCGCCTCTACCTCACCCCTTACAAAGAGAGATGAGGCGTTTTTACTGATATTCAATTTGAGTGACTGAAAACTTAAGTCATAATGGCACATGGCAAACGCACTGTCAAGTATTTCCTATCGTATGGACTCACAATGCCCGACACTGTATTGTAAGGTGGCAGGGTAAAATCGGTTCTTGCGACTACCCAACTATGTATATGCATATGGAGGTACATGAGGATGCAACGGGACAATTGTTTCGGAAGGTCAGCCAAAGTGCTAATCGACACGAGAATGAAAAAGGGCTTCAAAGGCAATCTCCACGCCCATTCCACAGTATCTGACGGAGAACTTCCTCCAAAAGACGTAGCTGATCTTTACCGAGAGCATGGTTATTCGTTTTTGGCATTTAGCGAGCACCAGTGTTATACATATCATGAAAACTTCGAGAGCGCTGACTTCATAATCCTTCCTGCCGTTGAGATAAATGGCAGCTTCGGTCAGCCCAAACGGTTCTTTCACGCCAATGGGATACTTGGACCTACGTCCCTGAGGGAAGATAGCGGATTGCCTTATGGGCATTTAGAGCATCTGGATGTTCCGAATCTGAGCGACTACCGTTTAGGGGCGCAGCGGGCGATAGATGACCTTACAGGGTCAGGGCACCTAGTCATGTTTAACCATCCCGGATGGTCTTTTAACTCCTTTTGTGACCTCTTGATCCTTGACGGCTACTTTGCCGTAGAGATTTATAACCACGCGTCGCAAGTAGAAACCGGTATCGGCATATCTACAGCACACTGGGATGCAGTGCTCAGGAGCGGGCGGAGAGTCTGGGGAGTAGCATCGGATGACAATCACAATAGAAACAAGTTCGGCGATGCCCCGCCGGAATGGGACTCTTTTGGAGGTTGGGTTACGGTAGACGCTGAGGAATTATCTCACTACGCCATAGCTTCTGCTCTTTTTGATGGGCGATTCTACTCATCTATGGGGCCGGAAATACACTATTTAAGTTTTGATGGCAGCAAAATATATGTGGAGTGCTCACCTGTAGAGAGGATCCACTTCATTTCCTATTATCACCACGGATATTCTCGATGCAATAGAAATGGTAGGACGATTGAGAGTGCAGAATACGAGATCAAAGGTTCTGAGAAATATGTTAGGGTGGAATGTGTCGATGAAAAAGGACGTATTGCCTGGTCAAATCCGATTTTCCCTTAGGGCATCCGAAACTTGTCGGCATTTTGGCTATCTTGAACCGGAGAGTAGTTTGTGATATTATGATTAGTGCCTCGCAGATGGTACCAATGGTGCTAACACAAGTAAGATGTGGGGTTGGCGTTTGATACCGGATGCCAAATGATGGTCACACAACAATAGTTGAAAAACTCACTTGATGTTGTTGACAAAGGAAATCCAAACAGTTAAGATAAAGCCTGTTGCGTCGGTCTTTGAAAACTGAACAGCGTAGAGAACCTTTGAGTTAAGGACAAGGTGTAACGGAGAGTTTGATCCTGGCTCAGGATGAACGCTGGCGGCGTGCCTCAAACATGCAAGTCGAGCGAGGCTATGAATTACCGCAAGGTAAGGCATAGCCTAGCGGCGAACGGGTGAGTAACACGTGGGTAACCTACCTGGAAGACAGGGATAACGATTCGAAAGGGTCGCTAATACCTGATAATATCCATCTGCCGGATGGCGGAGGGAAGAAAGGGGAAACCCGCTTTCAGATGGGCCCGCGTCCCATCAGCTAGTTGGTAAGGTAAAGGCTTACCAAGGCGACGACGGGTAGCCGGTCTGAGAGGATGTACGGCCACACTGGGACTGAGATACGGCCCAGACTCCTACGGGAGGCAGCAGTTGGGAATCTTAGGCAATGGACGAAAGTCTGACCTAGCGACGCCGCGTGAGGGAAGAAGGCCTTCGGGTTGTAAACCTCTGTCATGGGGGAAGAAGGAAGTGACGGTACCCCAAGAGGAAGCCCCTGCTAACTACGTGCCAGCAGCCGCGGTAATACGTAGGGGGCTAGCGTTATCCGGAATTATTGGGCGTAAAGGGCGAGTAGGCGGTTTGTTAAGTCAGGTGTGAAATTTCAGGGCTCAACCCTGAAACTGCGCTTGAAACTGGCAGGCTAGAGGACAGGAGAGGGAAGTGGAATTCCCGGTGTAGCGGTGAAATGCGTAGATATCGGGAGGAACACCAGTGGCGAAGGCGGCTTCCTGGACTGTACCTGACGCTGATGAGCGAAAGCTGGGGGAGCAAACAGGATTAGATACCCTGGTAGTCCCAGCTGTAAACGATGAGTGCTAGGTGTGGGGGGCGACAATCCTCCGTGCCGCAGTTAACGCAATAAGCACTCCGCCTGGGGAGTACGGCCGCAAGGCTAAAACTCAAAGGAATTGACGGGGGCCCGCACAAGCAGTGGAGCGTGTGGTTTAATTCGAGGCAACGCGCAGAACCTTACCAGGGTTTGACATCATACCGACGTCTGTAGAAACACAGATTTCCGCTTAGGCGGACGGTATGACAGGTGTTGCATGGTTGTCGTCAGCTCGTGTCGTGAGATGTTGGGTTAAGTCCCGCAACGAGCGCAACCCCTATCCAATGTTGCCAACAGGTAAAGCTGGGGACTCATTGGAGACTGCCGGAGACGATCTGGAGGAAGGTGGGGATGAGGTCAAATCATCATGGCCCTTAAGCCCTGGGCTACACACGCGCTACAATGGCCGGTACAACGGGCAGCGAAGGAGCGATCCGGAGCGAATCCCAAAAAGCCGGCCCCAGTTGGAATCGCAGGCTGCAACTCGCCTGCGTGAACATGGAATTGCTAGTAATCGCGAATCAGCTACGTCGCGGTGAATACGTTCCCGGGCCTTGTACACACCGCCCGTCAAGCCATGGAAGCTGGCAACACCCGAAGTCAGTGACCCAACCTGCAAAGGAGGGAGCTGCCGAAGGTGGGGCTGGTGACTGGGGCTAAGTCGTAACAAGGTAGCCGTATCGGAAGGTGCGGCTGGATCACCTCCTTTCTAAGGAGACCTTACGAAGGTCCTACGCTGTCCAGTTTTGAGGGACTGAGGCCTATGGGCGCATAGCTCAGGTGGTTAGAGCGCACGCCTGATAAGCGTGAGGTCGGTGGTTCGAGTCCACCTGTGCCCACCATGGGGATTCTTAGTCCTTTTGCATCGCAGATAGGTACGTGGGGGCGTGGCTCAGTTGGGAGAGCGCCTGCTTTGCAAGCAGGAAGTCGGCGGTTCGATTCCGCCCGTCTCTACCAAACTCGGTCTTTGACAACTTAAGAGAGGTAACGAAGCGTTTTTACAAAAAGAGCGCAAATTAGGATTAGAGTAACAGAAGTAATAGATAAGTAAGTAAGGAACAATCGCGGAATTAACTTAAGCCGCGAGAGTCGAGGTATTAAGGGCACATGGTGGATGCCTAGGCGCCAGGAGACGAAGAAGGACGTGGTTAGCTGCGAAAAGCCACGGGGAGCCGCCAGCAGGCTGAGATCCGTGGATATCCGAATGGGTGAACCTGGCATGGGAAGACCATGTCACACTTGTCTGAACACATAGGGCAAGCGGGGAAACGAGGGGAACTGAAACATCTAAGTACCTTCAGGAAAAGAAAGCAAGAGCGATTCCCTAAGTAGTGGCGAGCGAACGGGGAAGAGCCTAAACCTTTACAGCGTGATAGTCTGCCGACGTTGCTGTAGAGGTGTAGCGGGACCTTCCGGTGTAATGCGGCGGCATTACGAGGGAGTAAGAAACTCATTTTCTAGCCGAAGACGCCTGGAAAGGCGCGCCAAAGGAGGTAACAGCCCTGTAGGCGAAAGGGAATGAGCTCCCTGGGAAGGCACCCAAGTACCGCGGGGCACGCTAACCTTGCGGGAATCTGGGAGGCCCACCTCCTAAGGCTAAATACTCCCTGGCGACCGATAGTGAACAAGTACCGTGAGGGAAAGGTGAAAAGCACCCCTGTTAGGGGAGTGAAAAAGAACCTGAAACCGTGTGCCTACAAGCAGTTCTAGGCCCATGGACTTAAAGTCCGGGCTGAGAGCGTGCCTATTGAAGAATGAACCGGCGAGTTATGGTTTGCAGCGAGGTTAAGGGATTAAGTTCCGGAGCCGCAGGGAAACCGAGTGCGAATAGCGCGACTAGTTGCAGGCCATAGACCCGAAACCGGGTGAGCTATCCATGACCAGGGTGAAGCGTGGGTAAAACCACTTGGAGGCCCGAACTCATTGTTGTTGAAAAAACATGGGATGAGTTGTGGATAGGGGTGAAAAGCCAAACGAACCCGGAGATAGCTGGTTCTCCCCGAAATAGCTTTAGGGCTAGCCTCGAAGCGAGGAAGGTGGAGGTAGAGCACTGGTTGGGCTAGGGGTCCTACAAGATTACCGAACCCATTCAAACTCCGAATGCCACCTAAACCATCTTCGGGAGTCAGACTGCGGGTGCTAAGATTCGTAGTCGAGAGGGAAAGAGCCCAGACCGCCGGCTAAGGTCCCTAAGTACAGGCTAAGTGGTAAAGGAAGTGGGATTCCCAAGACAGCCAGGATGTTGGCTTAGAAGCAGCCAACATTTAAAGAGTGCGTAATAGCTCACTGGCCGAGGGGTTCTGCACCGAAAATACACGGGGCTAAAGCCTGACACCGAAGCTGCGGAATTGGTGATGAGCCAATTGGTAGGGGAGCGTTCCCTATGCGAAGAAGGTAGACCGGAAGGACTGCTGGAGCGTAGGGAAGTGAGAATGCCGGTATGAGTAGCGAAAAGGCAGGTGAGAATCCTGTCCGCCGAAAGCCTAAGGTTTCCTGGGCAAGGCTCGTCCGCTCAGGGTTAGTCGGGACCTAAGCCGAGGCTGAGAAGCGTAGGCGATGGACAACCGGTGGATATTCCGGTACCACCGCATAGAGCGAAGGGGGGACACAGGTAGGAGGGTCTGGCCGGGCGTTGGTAGCCCCGGTCTAAGCCAGCGAGGAAGCCTCCATAGGAAAATCCGTGGGGGAGTTCTGAGAGGCGAATGCGAGGGAAAATAAGTACCGAAGCAGGCCTGTCCCATACTGTCGAGAAAAGCCTCTAGCGCACGCAAGTGCAATTTATGTGGTGCCCGTACCGCAAACCGACACAGGTAGGCGGGGAGAGAATCCTAAGGCGCGCGGGATAACCCTCGTTAAGGAACTCGGCAAAATGACCCCGTAACTTCGGGAGAAGGGGTGCCTCCGCAAGGAGGCCGCAGAGAATCGGCCCAGGCGACTGTTTAACAAAAACACAGGTCTCTGCAAAGCCGCAAGGCGAAGTATAGGGGCTGACGCCTGCCCAGTGCCGGAAGGTTAAGGGGAAGGGTTAGCGCAAGCGAAGCTCTGAACCGAAGCCCCGGTGAACGGCGGCTGTAACTATAACAGTCCTAAGGTAGCGAAATTCCTAGTCGGGTAAGTTCCGACCCGCACGAAAGGCGTAACGATCTGGGCGCTGTCTCAACGAGGGACCCGGTGAAATTGTAATACCTGTGAAGATGCAGGTTACCTGCGACTGGACAGAAAGACCCCGTGGAGCTTTACTGTAACCTGACATAGAATTTTGTTATTTCATGTAGAGGATAGGTGGGAGGCTGGGAACTGCCCTCGTCAGGGGGCAGGGAGCCGTCGGTGGAATACCACCCTTGAAGTAACGGAATTCTAACCTAGGACTCGAGACGAGTTCGGGGACGGTGTCAGGTGGGCAGTTTGACTGGGGCGGTCGCCTCCTAAAGAGTAACGGAGGCGCCCAAAGGTTCCCTCAGCGCGGTTGGAAATCGCGTGTGGAGTGCAAAGGCATAAGGGAGCTTGACTGTGAGAGAGACATTTCGAGCAGAGACGAAAGTCGGGCTTAGTGACCTGGTGGTTCCGAGTGGAAGGGCCATCAATTAACGGATAAAAGTTACCCCGGGGATAACAGGCTGATCTTCCCCAAGAGTCCACATCGACGGGAAGGATTGGCACCTCGATGTCGGCTCATCGCATCCTGGGGCTGAAGCAGGTCCCAAGGGTTCGGCTGTTCGCCGATTAAAGCGGTACGTGAGCTGGGTTCAGAACGTCGTGAGACAGTTCGGTCCCTATCCGTCGCAGGCGTAGGAAACTTGAGGGGAGCCACCTACAATACGAGAGGACCTGGGTGGACGCACCTCTGGTGTACCAGTTGTCCCGCCAGGGGCATAAGCTGGGTAGCTATGTGCGGAGTGGATAAGCGCTGAAAGCATCTAAGCGCCAAGCCCACCCCAAGATGAGGTTTCCCACGGAGATAGTCCGGTAAGACCCCAGGGAGACTACCTGGTAGATAGGCCGGGAGTGTAAGCGTGGTAACACGTTCAGCTGACCGGTACTAATAGGTCGAGGCCTCGACTCTTGCGCTTAAGTTAGTTTCGCGACCCTCTCTTAAGTCAAAGACAAAAAGATTCCGGTGGCAATGGCGGAGGGGCCACACCCGTTCCCATCCCGAACACGGAAGTTAAGCCCTCCAGCGCCGATGGTACTTGGCTGGTAACGGCCCGGGAGAGTAGGACGCTGCCGGATATACATCAAAAAGCGCGGGCATAGAGCCTGCGCTTTTTCTTTGCATGATTGCCTGTGGATTATGTTGATAACACTGGGGATAACTGTAAAAGACCGCTGAGACCTGCTTGCGGTCTTTTTCTTTCTGAAGCAAAAAGTGCCGTCCCCCTTGCTTCACTTATCCAACGGTTTCCAGGTGAGGGCCCCTGTCGGGCATTCGTCGACCACTTTGATGATGTCCTTTGTGTCTGCCCCTTTCATATTGACCCAAGGCCGCTTTGATGGGTCGAATACCTGTCCAAGACTTTTCCAGCAGTTGCCGTTGTGATTGCAGAGGGCCGGCTGCCAGATTACCGCAATCTCATCGTTTGAATAGGATTTGACTATGGCTGATGTATCTTCAACCGGTTCGAATTGGTCCTTGCCAACGCCGCAGACAGGGCATTGCCAAGAATCATCTATTTCCTCGAAGGGTGTATTGGGCGGAGCATTTGGCGGATCACCTTTCGTCGGGTCATAGATGTATCCACAAATCTTGCAACGGTATTTTGTCATATCTGTTCCTCCTTGAGTGGATTGAAACTCCATCGGTACAGGACCATGGTATCATTTCTTCTCCCTAGGGTGACAAGGTTTTTGAAGCAGAAAGAACCGTCCCCCGTGCTTCACTTGCGCAAAAGGGGCTATAATTGATAATATGCCCAAGGAACCTTTTGTGAGCGTGGAATTTGGGAGGAGATGCCGTTTATGGAGTATTCTACGGAAAACATTCGAAACGTTGCTTTGATTTCGCACAGTGGTTCAGGCAAGACTACTCTTGGGGATGCTATGCTGTTTGTAACCGGTGGCAACGATAGGTTTGGTAAGGTGGACGATGGGACATCGATCCTAGATTTTGATTCTGAGGAGATACGGCGCAAGACTACGATATCTACGGCTTTGGCACCTGTGGAGTGGAAAGGGAATAAGATTAATATCCTAGATACGCCCGGATATTTTGACTTTGTCGGAGAGGTTCGTTCTGCGCTTAGGGTTGCTGATGGGGCCGTCATTCTGATTGATGCTACAGGCGGGGTCGAGGTAGGGACTGAGCTTGTATGGCAGTATGCTTCTGATTACAATATCCCGGTCATATTTGCTGTAAGCAAACTAGATAGGGAGAACACCGAATTTGCCAAGGTAGTGGATGAAATAAACAACTCGTTTGGCATTAGGTCCATTCCCCTTTATCTGCCTATTGGCAAAGAAGCAAATATAGAAGGCGTAGTAGATGTTATACGAGGTGTTTCGCTAATTCCTTCAATTGATGGGAGAGTTAAGCAAGGAGAAATCCCTGCGGACTTGAAAGAAACGGTCGCAGACATGAAGGAACAGTTGAAAGAGGCTGCTTGTGATGGCGATGATGAACTTTTAGAGAAGTACCTCGAAGAAGGCGATCTGACTGATGAGGAAGTGCTGCGAGGCCTGAGAGCGGCTAGTCTTGAGAGGAAGATCTTTTTGGTCGTTCCTGTTGCCGCCTCGAAACTCGTTGGTGTTACCGCGCTTTTGGACGCTGTTTTGAGTTTTCTTCCCAGCCCTTCCGATGTTGGGCCTGTAACCGGAACTGTTCCATCTACAGGTGAGGAAGCGGTTAGATATCCTAAGGATTCGGAACCTTTCTCAGCCCTCGCATTTAAGACGACAGCCGATCCGTATGTGGGCAAGCTCACTGTATTTCGCGTTTACTCGGGTAAGCTCGAGTCCAACAGCACATGTTTGAACGCGAACAGGGGTCGTGTTGAAAGGATTGGCCAGCTATACTGCATGAAAGGTAAGCACCAAGAATCAGTTCCTTCTGTCGTCGCAGGAGACATAGGGGCTGTGGGTAAGTTACAAGAAACTCTGACCGGCGATACTCTTTGCGATGAAAGTAAACCCATAATTCTGCCCGGAATTACATTCCCAGCACCCGTTTATTCTGTTGCAGTTCACCCAAAGACCAAAGGCGATGAAGACAAGATATCTGCCGGGCTTACTCGTCTTACAGAAGAAGATCCCACGATTACTGTAGAAAGAAACGCAGAAACCGGTGAAACGATCCTGTCAGGACTAGGAGAAGTGCACGTCGATGTCACTACCACAAAACTCAAAAAGAAGTTTGGAGTAGATGTTGATCTTACGATGCCTAAGATACCATACCGGGAGACCATCAAAGGGTCTGCCAAGGCGGAAGGCAAGCACAAAAAACAATCCGGGGGTCGTGGTCAGTTTGGACACGTATGGATTGAGTTTGAGCATAATCCCGATCAAGACTTTGAGTTTGTCGATAAGATTTTCGGCGGAGCTGTTCCGAAGCAATACATTCCCGCAGTTGAAAAAGGACTCAGAGAAGCGATCTTAGAGGGCGTACTGGCGGGATACCCTGTCGTAAACATTAGGGCAACCTTGTATGATGGTTCTTTCCATCCGGTTGACTCATCTGAAATGGCGTTCAAGATAGCTGCCTCTCTTGCTTTCAAGAAAGGATGCTCTGAAGCGCAGCCTATAATCCTCGAACCTATAATGAGAGTTGAAGTCACCGTTCCCGAGCAATTCATGGGAGATATCATGGGCGACTTGAACAAGAAGCGCGGGAAAATCCTAGGTATGGAATCCAGGGGTCATATACAGGTCATAAAGGCACTTGCGCCATTGGCTGAGATGCAGCGGTATGCCATAGACTTGAGGTCTATGACCCAGGGTAGAGGCCTCTTTACTATGGAATTCGATCACTATGAAGAGGTGCCTGCGAACATAGCGCAGAGCATCATCGAAGAGGCACAAAAAGAAAAAGAGAACAAGTAGAGCAAGCTGAGTAAGGCCCTGATTCATATGGCACTATGCCTTTTGGTCAGGGCCTGAATTGTACCTTTCCTCTTTGCTGCTCACCTTAACAGTTTGCGTATTGGTTCAGCTTCGAACGTTCCTCATGAGAGCTTTAATGTGTAAAAACGACATGTGCCCCACAAGTTTGTTGAGATCCTAGACTATGCCGTGCTAGCATGAGATAGAAGCATATGATCTTGTAGACGGAAGATAGGATTTGTCGAAAGACCTGTAAGGGGGCGGGCTCACAAATGATATACGATGTTGTGATAGGCGGCGGCGGGCCAGGGGGGCTTACATCGGCCATTTACACTGCTCGCGCTGGCTTGAGCGTCAAGGTTTTGGACCCAATGGGCGGCGGAGGACAAGCGGGAGTCGTAGACATGATCTACAACTACCCAGGATTTCCTAAAGGCGTACCCGGGATTGAATTGATGGGATCGATGATTGAACAAGCCGCGGGGTTTGGGGCTGAGATTAGTTTTGGGGAAATCCGGATGGTAAACAAACAAGACAATCATTTTATCATTGAAACTGACAATGGCGATCTACAGGCCAAGACCGTTATTTGGGCGGCTGGCACAACTCCCAAGCGGCTAAACGTTCCAGGCGAGGATAGGTTCATTGGAAAGGGAGTCAGCTTCTGCGCCACCTGTGACGGCCCGCTCTTTAGAGACAAGGTTGTCGCTGTGGTAGGCGGCGGGGACTCTGCGCTTACAGAAGCCGAGTTCCTGGCGAGATTCGCAAAAGAAGTGGTGCTTGTCCACAGAAGAGATGAATTCCGAGCAGGGCTTGCAAGCGTACGGAGAATAGAGAAAAATCCAAAGATAAGCATCCGACTAAACAGCGTCATTGATTCGATGTCTGGTACAGACAAACTCGAGAACGTCTTAATCCGCGATGTAAAAACAGGCAAAACTCAGGAAATCCCGGTTGATGGAGTCTTTCTCTACGTAGGATCTACCCCTAACTCGAAGCCCGTCAGCGGATTGGCAAGTCTAAGTGACAATGGGTATGTAAAGGTTAGAGAGGATATGTCCACGGAGACTCCCGGGCTTTTTGCGGTAGGTGATGTTCGGGAAAAGATCCTGAGGCAGGTGACCACTGCCGTGGGAGATGGTGCTGTAGCAGCGTGGGCCGTCGAAAAGTATATTACTGAGAATCTTTGATGTTTCGGGGTAGTTATCATTCTTCTTTATCTTTTCACTGATCGAAGATCCTTGAGTTTTTCTGCGAAAGGTGTATGATATATGTGAATGTCAAGAAAAGTCAAAGTCAGACAACTTTGACTGTCCGGGATTGAATGAATTACGAAGAAGCGCAGGTGATAAGTAGTGGCAAGTCTTGCAGATTTAATCGAGGCACATATTGTTGCTCTTGTTGAAGAGGCAGGAGGGATGGTTGAGATTCAGAGGGCTTTGTTGGCAGAGCATTTCAGCTGCGTGCCCTCGCAGATCACGTATGTCCTATCCTCCCGATTTCAACCCGAAAGGGGCTATGTCGTAGAATCCCGTCGCGGCGGAGGAGG
>Ga0116192_1002304_pt1 | contig 12765 bp, 5 predicted proteins | sample AD_UKC113_MetaG_FD_89876 | JGI IMG/M metagenome (GOLD analysis project Ga0116192, IMG submission 89876) | Active sludge microbial communities of municipal wastewater-treating anaerobic digesters from Hong Kong - AD_UKC113_MetaG | ecosystem: Engineered > Bioreactor > Anaerobic > Digestate | place... | reverse complement strand
GTTGCCAGGAGTTGGGAGGAAAGAAGGGTCCACCTTTGTTCGGACAATCGCAGGGCCTCGAGAGTCTCCTTTCGCTGGGTGATGTCCTCGAGGACGGCGATTCCGCCCAGGACTTCTCCGTCCTTGGAAAGAATGGGCCCATATTCCGCCTTGATGTATGAGATCCGTCCCCCCTCGACGGGCAGGTAGCTCCCTTCGTAGGAGGCCGTCCTGCCGCGAACACAGGCCGACACGGCCGTCTTCATCTTCTTGTCGCGCAGAGAAGTCAAAAGATTCAGCCCCAGGACCCTGCTCTTTTCGCTCCCCAGAATTTCCAACAGCTTCGCATTGCAGTCGGTCACAATTCCATGGCAATCGAAGTGAAGAATCCCCAGGGGAGAATTTTCGAATATGGCGCGGTACTTCCCCTCGGATTCCCGCAACTCGCTTTCCACCCGTTTCTGCAGGGTGATGTCCGTCACCGTGGCGATGGTACCCCTCAAGCTTCCGCGAGCATCGAAGATCGGGGTACCGGAAATGATGGCGGGAAGCCGGGTCCCGTCCCTTCGCAACAGTTCGATCTCGTAGGAGGACTTGAGGTTCTGAAGCCGCTTTTCACGGTGTTTTGCCAGGATGACGCGATTCTCCTCGTCGAAGAACGTGGTCTCAGGCAGTCCGATGACCTCTTCCCGCTGATATCCCATCATTTCGCAGAGTTTGTCGTTGGCGTAGACGATGTTGCCGTGCTCGTCCTGTACGCTCAATCCTTCGTTCATGGTTTCCACGAGAGTCCGGAACTGCTCTTCGTTTTTCTTGAGGGACTCTTCCGCCTGTTTCCATTCGGTGATGTCCCGAATGGACTCGATGGCCCCGACGATCCTTCCTTCGCGATCGCGCAGAGGGGATGCCTTCCCCCAAAGGTAGGCTCCCCGGCCGCCGCGCATGCGGGGGGCAAACACCTCGGCCATGATGGTGTTCGCGTCCTTCTGGACGAAATCGTAATAGTGGTCGACTCCCGGTTCCTTGGCCAGGGCGTAATCGATGAGAATGGGCCTTGCCTTTCCGTAGAACGGGATCGAGTATTCGAACTTGCCTTTTCCCAGCACATCCTTTTTGGACACTCCCGTGAGCTCCTCCATGGCACGATTCCAGGCAATGACCTTGCCGTTTCCGTCCACGATGAAGGTGGCGTCGGGGAGGAATTCGATGACGTCCATGCACCTTTGCTGGTCCGCGAAAAAGATGTCTCGGGAAGGATGGGAAGCGAGCTCCCGGGCCCTGAGCTCGGCCAATTGCTCGCATAAGTGCAGTATCTCTTGGAGGAGGCGATCCTTGGGCTTCCGCTGTCTGTTCATCATGCGAGTCTCCGCTGCGAAGTCATAGGCCAACACGAACATGAGGATCCGAAGTAGGAAGAATTGTCTCCATTGTAGCAGTACTCCTTTGAATGTCAAAGGGAAGGGCGAGAGGCCGGGAGGCTCGGAGGCGGTGTAGGGTGGGTGGAGCGAAGCAAAGCCCACCGGGGGGCGGGGAGCGAGAGGCTAGTTAGTTGGTTGGTTGGTTGGTTGGGGGCGAGGGGATCGAGGCGAGGGGCGAGGGGCGAGAAACCGGGGGCATTGGTAGCTTTGGTGGCGTTGGTTGGGGGGCGCAGGGCCGGGGGTCAAACCGGAGGCATTGGGTTTCCTTGGTTTTTGGGCAAAGGGGGTTTGCTTCCCATCTTCCCATCCTCCCGGCTTCCCAGCCTCCAGCCTCCAGCCCCTTGCCCTCTGCCAACCAATCTACCAACGCTCTGGCCGTATCCTTCCGGTTGTGGTAAAGGTGGCACGGGAAGGCTGGGCAAATGCGTTCTTTCTCCCAGGGAGACCGGGCTCACCTACGGCGACGAGGGTTCTTTTCCGCACGGTTGCCCGCTTCGGCCGCCCCTTTCCCGGGGAGCCGGGGGAAACGACAAAACCCGCGCCCCATAGAACCGACCGAACCAAGGAACCAATGGATCAACGAACCATGAAACCGGCTGAACCAATCGAACCGACGAACTAACGAACCAACTGCCCAATCCAACCCAACCACCCGAGGACTCGCCCATGGAAGCCACCGTCAATCCCTTCAAGATCGCCCAGCAACAACTGGATGAGGTCGCCGGAATTTTGGGATTGGACCCGGCGACCCACGAACTGCTGCGCCGGCCCATGCGGGAGACCAGGGCCTCTCTCCCTGTTAAGATGGACGACGGATCCACCCGCATTTTCGAGGCGTTCCGAGTCCAGTACAACACGGCCCGGGGACCCGCCAAGGGAGGGATCCGGTGGCACGAGCGGGAAACCCTCGATACGGTGAGGGCCCTGGCCGCCTGGATGACCTGGAAGACCGCCGTGGTGGACATCCCCCTCGGGGGCGGAAAGGGAGGGGTGGTGTGCGATCCCAAGGAACTCTCCGAGGCCGAAAAGGAACGCCTGGCCCGGGCTTATGTGCGTGCCTTCGCTTCCTTCCTGGGAGTCACCAAGGACGTTCCGGCCCCCGACCTGTACACCACTCCCCAGATCATGGCCTGGATGATGGATGAATACGAAACCATTCTGGGCGAGAATCATCCCGGGGTCATCACGGGAAAACCCATCTCCCTGGGAGGCTCCAAAGGCCGAAGCGATGCCACGGCACGGGGAGGAATTTATGTCGCCCGGGAGGCCGCCAAGCTTTACGGGATCAACCTCGAGGAGGAGCCCATGGCGGTAATGGGCTTTGGAAACGTCGGCCATCATGCGGCGATCCTGGGAGAAGAAATCCTGGGCATGAAGCTCGTCGCCGCATCGGACTCCAAAGGCGGCGTCTACAATCCCTCGGGAATGAGCCCCCGGGCCCTCCTGGATCACAAGCTTCGCAACGGCGATTTTTCCGGGTTCCCCGAAGGCGACGCCATCACCAACGAAGAACTCCTCGAACTGCCCCTGACGGTCCTTTTTCCCGCCGCTCTCGAGAACGTCATCACCGAAGAAAACGCACCCAAGCTCCGGTGCAGGATCTGTTGCGAACTGGCCAACGGCCCCACCACCCCCGAGGCGGACCGAATTCTTGCCGACCGAGACATCCTGGTCCTGCCGGATTTCCTGGCCAACGCCGGGGGAGTCACCGTATCCTATTTCGAACAGGTTCAGAACGCCTACAACCTCTACTGGGAGATCCAGGAAGTCCACTGGCGATTGGACAAGAAAATGACCCGCGCCTTCGCGGGGGTTCATGATATGAGCCAACGAAACAAGGTGAGCCTCCGGCTGGCTGCCTATCTGGTGGCCGTTTCCCGGGTGGCCGAGGCGTGCAAGCTTCGAGGCTGGGTCTAGAGAGCCGCCCTCCTGCTTATCGAGGCCCCCCCGGCCGAGCTTTCCCCTCGTTTTCCCCGCTCCCTGCCCCCGGGTACCGCCTTCGGGCCTCGGGATCCTGCCGTTGTTCGTTCCCGGGCTTTGTTCGAGTCCGCCCCTCCCGGGCGCACTCCCGGTGCCGCCCCCCCTGCCCTGCCGAACCCCGCCGCCTTCGCCCTGGCGGTCTATCCGACCATCCGGTTTTATGACGGCAGGAGCGCCAACCGGTTCCGGCTCCAGGAACTGCCGGACCCCATCACCCAGGTCACCTGGAGCGGCTAGGTCGAGATTCACCACGAAACGGCACGAAAACGGGACATCGCCGGGGGCGACCTGTTGAAGGTTCCCTCTCTTTTCGGCAGCATCCTTGTTCCGGCCCCGCCCATTCCCACAGTATCTCCGGACACCTTGGCCATTCCCCTGGGGCAGGGGCACCGTTCGTTCGGTCGCTTCCCCGACGGGTTGCCCGCCAATCCCATGGAACTGTTCCCATGGGAGATCGAGCCTCGAAGCAGGGCCATATCCGGCCAAGATCTCCGGGTCCTCCTGAAAAAGACCGGATAGGTTTTCTTGATCGCTCACACGGACGGGAGCCACACCCAGCACGACCGGAAAATGGTCGAGGTCATGACGATCCGGGACTTGCATAAAGCCTTCGAGTTCTGCATTCTTCTCGGGGTCCTGACCAACCTGGCCGGGATGCTCCTCCTCGCCCGGCTCCCCCAACCAAGGCTTCCCGCCTATTACGATCCCCGGTTTACCGAGGACCGATTTGCCGTGGTGGTGCCCTATGTCGTCGGGGAAAAGGGGCGAATCCTCTCCATTCTTCAGCGTTCCGGAATGACGGAAATCCGGGAAGTGGAGGGTCTGAGATCCCATGAAAGCCCGGGCGTCCAACCGGGTCATGCGCCGGAATTCTTTTCCTTGCTTCTACAACTTCCTGGCATTCCCCTGGCCGTCTCGGGAGCCTTGAACCCGGGGATTGCGGCCCTGGCCATGTCTGCAGGCAGCCTGACCGTCACCGCCAACACCTTCGCTTTTCGGGGGCCTTTTCGCCTAAAGAGCCCAAAGGGCTGCCCAAAGAGCCATGAGCACCCCCATGAGGCTTTCTCCGGCAATGAGACCCGAGGCAACGGGAATCACCGTCTTGTCCGTGACGTCGGGGTCTCGAAGGGCCATGAGCCGGGCGGCCAGGGCCCCCAGAAACATGGACAGGGTATTCCAGAAGGGAATGACGCAGGATATCCCCAACCCCATGGCCGACGGCAGGAAGCGGCGAAGCCGAGGGGATGCCGCCTGCTCGACGGCCGCCAGGAGCACCCCGAGGACCGCTCCCACGAGCAACGCCCATTGGGCCGTGGGGTGCAGGCTCGAGAAGCCCCGGGCCAGCAATTCCGCCACACCCTTCCACACCTGGGCCCCCGGGGCCGGAAAGCGATCCCCTCCCAGGACGGCGGCGTCGGGCACCAGCAGGAGGAAGGCGGGCACAATGACCGCGGCGCCCGCAAATATCCCCAGGAACTGGGCGATGAATTGTTTCCGGGGGTTGGCCCCCAAGAGATAGCCCGACTTGAGGTCCGTGAGAAGATCCGCGGAAGAAGCGGCCGCCCCCGCCGTCACGCAGGCCGTCATGAGGTTGGCGGTGGTGTTCGTGGGGGCGATCACCCCGAAGGTGAGCTGGGTGATCTTCCCCATGGCCCCGATGGGGGTGATGTCCGTTTCCCCGGCGGCTCGGCAGGCGACCACGGTAAGAAAGAAGGTGAGCAGCACCGAAAGAAGCGCCATCCACCAGGAGATGGCGAAGGCGGTGATCTGGATCCAAACGATTCCGACCCCTGCCACCAGGAGGCCCGTGAGAAACCAGCTTCCGGGGACCTCGATCCCGGCCGGTCGGTCGTCGACGCCCTTGCCCTCCTTTCGGGACGGGGAGAAGGCGGCCCGAAGGGTTCCCACGGCCCTTCCCAGGGTGCGCCATTGGGCGGCAAAGTGGAACAGGCCCGAGGCCACCATGAGGGCAGTCCCTCCCCAGAGGCTCCAGGACACGATCCCCCGGTATCCCAGCTCCCGGATTACTCCCTGTTCGTGCATCATGGGAGCCAGGATGCCGTAGTTGATCAGCGCCCCCGCCATCATGCTGCAGGCCACCTTGATTCCCACGATGGCTCCGGCCGCGATCATGATGCCGCTAAGTTCGAAGGAAATGGTCCATTCCACGAGCCGGTGTCCCGCCAGGGTGCCGGGAATCGGGATCATTCCCGGGAGCCTCAGGGCCGCGGGCCACCACCCCAAAAGGTTTTCCCGGGCGAAGGCCAACCCGGAACCCAAAACGGCGGACACGGCCAGTCTGCGGCCCCGCTTGAGGGCGTCGGCTCCCGCACCGTACAGGGACCGCAGGGTGACTGCCGCGGCAATCCCGCTGGGAAACTTCAATTGCTCGATGTTGATCATGTGACGCTTCATGGGAATGGCGAGGATCACTCCCAGGAGGGCCAGAAAGATGGTCCAAAGGAGAAGAATTCCGAAAGGAAGGGAACGTCCCTCGATCATGAGCAGGGCAGGCACCGCGCTCACCAGCATGCTGCCCGTCGAGTAGCCCGCAGAGCTGGCGGTGGACTGCATACAGTTGTTTTCGAGGATGCTCAGATTGGATCGAAACAGCCCGATTTTCGAGAGGACCGTCCCGACGGCGAAGGACAGGATGCACGCCGTGATGGCCACACCCACCCCCCACCCGGTTTTGAGGCCGATGTAGAGGTTGGACAGGCTCATGACCCCACCCAGGATCCCGCCGATGAACACAGCCCTCGGGGTCAGTTGGGGGATGTCTCCCCGGTAGTGGTTTTCAACCCACTCCCGTTCCAAATCCTCGGGAGTCTTCCCCCGGGGATCGATTCCCAGGAAGGGCGGGGCGGGCGGGGGGCCGGTCGAGTCGCTCGGCGCATGCCCCTTTTCCCCGTGGATCATACGGCACTGCCTCCAATCCGGCGAGAGGGACGGCGGTTGCTTCCGGGTGGAAGCCGATGCTTCCCATACGGGATGACGGGTTTCGTTCCATTCCGGCGGGCTTGTATACTACTCGAACTCCCGGGGAAAGTGTTCATTTTCCTTCCTGCAGGCGCGAGTCCCGAGGGGTCAAGTCTCCGAGTCCCGAGGGGTCAAGTCTCCGTATGGCTTTTTCCGTGCGTGTAGAGGGTGTAGCGGCGACCGGCCGGTCGCCGCTTCCAGGCGCGCGCAAATTTACCCTTGTTCACGGGACGTTTCCGCGTCCCCAGGGGTCGACTTCCTCTTGGGACCTGTTCCGGGGGGATCGGCCTTGGGGGCCTCGATTCCCGGCGAATGGTTGCGGACCCTCCGGGGTCGTTCGGAGGGGACGATCCATCCCCTCCTGATCGCAGATGCGGGTAAAGGGGAGGCCTAGGAAACGGGACACTTGTCCTCGACCCATGCCTGCAGGCGGGCGGCAATGCCTTCGCTCGAGATGACCAGGTCTACGACGTTTTCTCGGAGAGCATGTTCCACGAGGTTCGGATACACGCAGCAGTCCTGTTCCTGGGCGATGGTGAGGCCTCCCCCCTCCCGGATTTCTCCCATGCCTCGGGACCCGTCTTCCCCCACCCCGGTCAAAAGCACTCCGCAGACTCGATCCTCGAGGCACCGGGAAGCGCTCCGGAACAGTCCGTTGATGGGCTCTTCCCCCGACCGGTCCACCTGCAATACAAGCTTGCCCGTTGCTTCCCGGTCTTTCTCGAGGTGGATCCCGCGGAAGGTGGAGCCCAGGTAGACTCTTCCGGCCTCGAGGGGGGTGGAATCGAGCACGGGGAGCACCTCGAGGGGACTGATCCGGTTGAAGTAAGAACAGAAGGGAACGAGGATCTTGGGGTGGATTTCCTGGAGGGCCACGATGGCGCCCTGGAAAGTGGGAGCCATTCGCGTCACGATGTGCATGATGGTGTTGGGCCCGGCCAGGGTGGTTCCCATGACCACCACGGCTCCCGGGCTGCTTCCGTTCCGGCGCGAGCCGCGATCCATCCTGCGCCGACGCACCCTGCGCATGCGGTGCACCCGCATCCCCGAGGCTGCGAGAACGCGCATTCGCACCAGGTCTTCCTCCTCGTCCCAATTGCCGATCTGCACCCGGGACGGCTTGGGCAGGAAGTCCACCACGCCCAGGCGAAGGGACTCGAAGGCGAAGTAGCCGTCCTGGACCAGGGAACTGATGATCACTACGGGAATCTGGTGCCTCACCATGATGTTCTTGACGGTGGTGATGCCGTTCATGACGGGCATGTCGATATCGAGGGTGATCACCTCGGGTTTCGTCTCCCGGATTTTGTTGAGACATTCCTGCCCGTTGGCGGCGGTGCCCACCACCTGAATCCGGGGGTCCTTGGCCAGGATTTGCCCAATGACCTTGCGCATCATGGGCGCATCATCCACGATCAGGGTCTTAACGGGATTCGCCTCCCCATTAGACTGCGGTTTCATGATCCAGCCATGCCTCCATGAGGGTCTCGGGTCCGTGAAACAGGACCTGGTTGGGAAACGCCGCCTCGAACGGTTCAACGGCCCGGACCATGTCTTCGCAAAGGACCGAATCCGGCGGACTCAGGAAGAAACGGGTACCCGAAGCCAGGAGGGCTTCCGCCAGGGCGGGTTCGAACGGTTCCGCCGACGAGAGCACGTGTACGTCCAGGCGGCCCCGGGCCAGGGAAGATAGGGCCGCCAACCGGGTCCCGACGGCCTGGGACCAGGTCTCCCCCGTCTCGTCCCCGGGGCCCCAGGTCAGGGAAGAATCCCCGGGGCGCCATTGGGGGTTCAGTCCCTCGTTTCCCGTTCCCAGGCAGAAGGTGCCCGGTCGGGAGACGCTCCCCGCCTCGAGCAGCCGGGTGGGCACGGAACATCCCTCCTCGATGAAGCGACCGAACCCCTCGAGGAAGGCCCGGGAGATTCTCTGGAACCCAAAGACAATCCCCTGTCTGCACAAGGAAAGGAGGGGCAGCCGCAGCCACTCGAGATGGGCCCCTTCCGCCCCAAGGATCGCCAAGATCCGCTCCGACGGCCTACGCACCCCAGGGTCCTGCAGGATTGTCCTTTTTCGCCGTCGTCTGAAACGAGCCACCCTGGCTCGGGACACCCGCTGCACCTGTTCGCGCAGTCTCCGTCCGAACTCTTCCCCGTCGTCCGAGGCCCGGGGTTTGGAAAAGAGGTCCACCGCCCCCACCTCGAGGAATTCGAAGATGCTTTCCACGGAACGTTCCTCGAAGCTGCTCAGGATGAGGACGGGAACGGGATGGCGAATCATGATGTGCTTGAGGGTCGTGTCTCCCGGCATGACGGGCATGTGGGCATCCAGGGTGACGACATCCGGGTAGGGGCCCGAGGCCAGGATTTCGAGGGCGTCTCGACCATTCCTCGCCACCCCCACGACCTCTATGGCGCCGTCCTTCTCGAGGAGACTCTTGAGCTGTCGGGCGAAAAAGGCCGAATCGTCCACCACCAGGACTTGAAGCCTGTGCAACTCCCTGGGGTCTGCCGCCTGGGAAGGCTTGAAATCAGGGGAGGCGCCGGGAATGGCCTCGAGGCCGTCGATGGCCCGATCGATACCCTCCTCGAGCCACGGGGGCTCGACCCAAACCCCCTCGGCCCCGGGGGAGGCCTCGAGGGCCCTTTCCGGTCCCGCTTCTTCCCCAGGGTCCGGTCCCTTCCCTTCCGGCGATCCTTCGTCTCGGCGACGGACCGCCTCCAGGAGGAGATGTTCCCAGGGCTTTTGGATGGAGGGGGGTTTGTTTTCCCCCTCGGGGAGGGCCTCGAAGTGGCCGTCCTCCCAGCGGAAGATTTCGAAAAAGGCCTCTTCTCCGTTCAATCGTGCCGTTTCCGCATGGTAGATCCGACCTTCCTTGACGAAAATGGAACCGTTTCGATCCCCCGACCGCACTTGCACCACGAGGTCGGACCTAGCCAGGCAGACCATCTGAATGAGGTCCGACAACCGCAACTGCACCATGCCCCGGAATCCCGGAGAAGAAGATCCGACCGTCTCCATGGTTTCCACTTCTTGAGGGTCCATCCACAAGGGAGAGTCCCCCCTCGATCTCAGCCCGGGTCCGTCAATGAACGGTAACCTCTTCCGCGCCGGCATTGGGGCCGATGCCTTGCTTCATGTTTCGCAGCAAGGTGGATACATCCAGGATCAGGGAGACGGTACCGTCCCCCAGGATGGTGGCCCCCGAAAAGCCTTCGAAGGTGTGAACCCCGTCCTCGATGCTCTTGATCACCACTTCCCGCTCCCCCATGAGTCCGTCCACCACGAGCCCCACCTCTTGGAATCGGGTGCTGACAATGACGATGAACTGCCGGGTCCGGTCGGCATCTTTTCCGGACATGCCCAGAAGTCGGCTCAATTGAACCAGGGGAATGGTCTTTCCTCGGAGGCTGATGACCTCGAACCCCTCGATGGTGTGCGTATCCTCGATCCGATAGCGGTGGATTTCGGAGACCGAAGTGAGGGGTAGAGTGAAGATCTGGTTCTCGGCTTTTACCAACAGGGCCCTGATGATGGCCACCGTCAGGGGAATCCAGATGGTGAACCGGGTGCCCCGGCCGGGAAAGGAATCCACGTGGATACTGCCGTTCATGCGTTCGACGTTTTCTTTGACCACGTCGAGTCCCACGCCTCGGCCCGCGGACCCGTCCACCTGGTCCCGGGTGGAAACCCCCGGCAGGAAGATGGCGTAAATGAGCTCCTGGTCGGACAGCCGGTTCAGTTCCTGGGAAGCGATGTCCCGGCGATCCTGGAGAATGTGGCGCAATTTCTGAACGTCGATGCCCCGGCCGTCGTCCTCGATTTCGAGGGCGACATAGTCTCCCGCATGGTATGCTGCAAGGCGGATGGTGCCTGTGGGAGGCTTACCTGCACGAACCCTCTCCTCGGGAGGTTCGATCCCGTGGGCAATGGCATTTCGAAGAAACTGCACCAGGGGATCGTTCATCTGTTCGAGCACCCGTTTGTCCATCTCCGTCTCGCCGCCTTCCACGAACAGTTCGACCTTTTTTCCGTGTTTCATGGCCTGGTCCCGAACCACCCGGGGAAACCGCTGGAACAGCTGGGAGATCGGCAGCATCCGGATGCGCATGACGGAAGCCTGCAGGTCGTTGGCCACCCTCCCCAGGGACAGGGTGGATTCGTTGAGGCGAAAGCTCAGGAGGCGGAACTTTCGCAGCTCCTGCTTGGTCAGCTTGCCCTGGGCCGCCAGCTCCCGGAGCATGTCTCGGAAGGAAGCCGACGTCTGGATGAATTCCGACCGGGTGACCACCAGTTCGCCCAGCTGGTTCAGCAACTGATCCACTTTGTGGGCATCCACCCGCAGGGTGACCGACGAGGTCAACTCCTCGGCAAAGACGGGAATCCGTTCTTTCTGAGCTACCGGTTTTTCGGGACCCCGGACGGACACATCCCTCTCCCCGCCTTCCTCGTCTCCTGCGAGTCCTCTTCGATCCCGGGCGTCCGGGGGCACGGCATTCTCCCGACCGGGCACGAAGTCCCGGGACATGGCCCGGTCCAGGTCATTGAGGGAGGATTCGATTTCCCTTTCGATCTCATCCGAGAGGGAATCCGTGGAAGCGCCTACACCGGGCGGGTCCGCATTCAGGCCCGGCAGCATGCGTTTCAATCGCCGGCCGTAGTCATCGAGCATCCGCCCATAGGTTTCGAAAGGCAAAGGGCCGGATTTGGCGGATTCTTCGAGCCGTTCCGCCCATTCGCCCAGGACTCCGGTGATTTCCTCGTAATCCATGTAACGGGCCGAAGCGATCATCCGGCGGACGGCCTCGACGGCCTCCTCGACTTGGGAAGGGCTCAGCCGGGTCTCGGACTGCCGGGGACGGATCCCTGCGAGTCGACCCAGGGCTTGTCCAAAGGAGTCGAGAAAAATCGAAAAAAGCTCCTTGTCCTCTTCCTCCCGGGTCCCTCCCACCTCCTCCCGGGAGATCGTGTCCGCGTCGTCGACGCCGGGCAGCTGCAACCCCGGCAACATTGCCGCCAGTTTGCCTCCATAGGATTCCAGGTGTTCCAGAAAAATCCGTCGGTCCAGACGGCCTTTTCCCATGGCCCCTCTTAGAGAAGTTTCCCATTGGCTCAGCACTTCCACTACCTGCTCGTAGTCCATGTACCGGGAAGAGCTGATCATCTCTTTGAGGAGATCGACGGCCTTTTCCCCGTTTTCATGGGACAGGGTTTCTCCCGGAGAAAGGGCCGGGAGTCCGGTCAGGGCCCTCAACCGTTCCTGAAAGGTGCCGAGAAAGATTTCATAGATTTCCCGGTCCTCCTCGAAGATTTCTTCCGGCCCCACCTCGGTACCGTCGGCGCTCAGGGTTGGAAAGAAGGGGTCGCTTGTCGCGAGTTCCCTCGAGGGTTCCCCGGATTTCGGCGCCTTCGCGGGCTCCCGGGTCTCGAGGGTCCCCGGCGCGGTCCCGCCCGGCACTTCCCGGACCGATCCCGCCTCCAACCTCTCCGCCCCCGGCGCCAGTACGGACCGCATCTTTTGAAGAAGGGATTCCGGCACCGAAGGCTCCGCACCGGATTCCTGGAGACCCACCAGGGCCTGGCCTACAAAGTCCACGCATTCGAGGAGCACGCTAATTTCTTCCGGCGTGACGGGCCGGGCATCGGTTTGAATCCCGTGGATTCGGCTCTCCAGCTCGTGGGTCAGGTGAGCCAGTTTTTCATAGCCCATATAGGCCGAGGCGCCCTTGATGCTGTGGACGGCTCGAAAAATCTGTCCGATGGATTCCCGGTCCGTACCCTGCCGCTCGATTGCCAGCAGAGAGCTCTCCAGTTCCTGGAGATGCTCCTGCACCTCATCTACGTATTCCTGGAAGAAGTCCTCCGACGACATATGACCCTCTCTTTGTCTATCTCCCAAACGGGGCGATCGGTCCCGGCGTGTTGACGGAAGGCCAATCGCCCATTCCGGGTCCTTTCCCCGGCGGATCGTTCCCTAGAGTTCCGAAAGGGTCTTGAGGAGGTCGGCCTCGTCCCCCTTCCGGACCACCTTCCTCACCGGGACCCTTCTCACCTGCGCCGCCAGGTCGGGGATGTCCAGCAGGGTGTAAAAGACGATGCAGGCCGCCGGGTCCATGGCGAGGATTTCCCGGGCAGCGGTGATGCCGTCTTTTCCCCGCATGGTGATGTCCATGGTCACCACATCGGGTCGCACCCGCACATAAAGATCCACGGCCTCGTTGCCGTCTTTGGCCTTTCCCACCACTTGGTGTCCGGCCGAGGTCAGACACTGGACGATGCGGTGCCGCATCAGGTTTGAATCATCCACAACCAAAACTCGTCTCATGATACGGGCCATCCCTGGGGTTGATGCGTTCACGTCGTTGCCCGGGGCCTCTTTTGGAGTGGGCGCAGTACCCTCCCCCGCTCCGG
>Ga0116192_1002300_pt1 | contig 12770 bp, 10 predicted proteins | sample AD_UKC113_MetaG_FD_89876 | JGI IMG/M metagenome (GOLD analysis project Ga0116192, IMG submission 89876) | Active sludge microbial communities of municipal wastewater-treating anaerobic digesters from Hong Kong - AD_UKC113_MetaG | ecosystem: Engineered > Bioreactor > Anaerobic > Digestate... | reverse complement strand
CCATTATGAGAAAAAGGGATACAGCATAAAGTTGTCTCTCCGTCTTTGAAAAGATTAAAATATCTAAATGATTCTATTGGACTTTCAAGATTTTTATATGTCCATATAACCCCTTTTGGAGTTCCTGTTGTTCCAGAAGTATAAAGAATTAAAGCAATTGAATTTTCATCAATATCTCTTGTAGGAAAAGAAGAAGGAAAATTCTCACTATCTCCTATAAAAAGTGTATTTTGAACCTTTTCATCAATAAGGATTATTTTTTTAATTGAAGGTACCTTTTTCTTTATCTCATCTGCATTGAAGTCCTTAAAATTATAAGTTATAAGATACTCTGACTGGCTATGATTTAGAAGTGTGCATAGTTCATTAACTTTAAGTCGGTGGTCAATAGGAACTCCTGTTGCACCCATTTTAAAAATTGCGAAATAAGAAAAAATATATTCAGGGGAGTTTTGAAGGAAAATTCCAACTTTTTTTCCTTTTTCAATCCCTATACTTTTGAAAAAATTTGCATATTTATTTGTTTTTTCTAAAACATCTTTGTATTTGAAAATTTTATCCTCAAATATAAGACATTCTTCATTCCCTTTTTTTACAACAATTTCATCTAACAATTTACCGATATTCATTTTCTTCTCCTATGTGATTTTTATTATTTTAACAAAAAAAATAAGAACATCAAATTTCCTTTTTTAATTCATATTATTGGAAATGTTTTACAGAAATAGAGGATAATATATAAAGTAGAATTGTATTAGGTAGAAAATATTTTCAAAAAATTGCCAGTAAAAACTGGAGAAAATATAAAACTGGGAATAAAAAATAATGATAGAGTTGCAAATACAACATTTTTTATCTTAAAAAAGTCTGAGAAAGAGTGCTAAATTTCTTGTAAGTAAAAATAAATTTGACAAAAAAATTTTTAAAGTGTAAATTAAATGTAATAAAACGAAATAAAACATAAAAAAAAGAAAGAAAACAAAATGAGTTTAGATTCAGAAAAACGCAAAGAGAAAATAAAGGAATTAATTGAAAAAAGAGGTAGTATTGCTGTTTCAGAACTTGTAAGAATTTTTAATGTATCTGAGGTTACAATCAGAAAAGAACTTGAGCAATTGAAAAAAGAAGGAATTTTAGTAAGAACATATGGAGGGGCATTAAAATCAGATATTATATTTCCCGAAAATCTCCAATTCAAGGCAAAATTGAAAAAAAATATAAGAGAAAAAAGAATAGTTGCGGAAATGGCTATAAAGTATATAAAAGAGGGAGAAACTATATTTCTTGATTCAGGAACAACAACATTGGAAATTGCAAAATTAATTTGTGAAAAAAATTTACCTGTTACAGTTATTACGAATTCTCTACCAGCGATAAATTACCTTGTTAATTCATCTATAGCCCAACTTATTGCTTTAAGTGGTTTTTTTAGAAAAGAAAGTTTTGATTTTTATGGACCTTTTACAATAGAAGAAATAAAAAAACTTTCATTTACAGGTGCTTTTATTGGAGTGGATGGAATATCAGGTGAAACTGGGCTGACAACAACTGATGTTGATACAGCGAGAATTGAAGAAGTAGTAATTGAAAAAGCGAGAGAAATAAATATTGTCGTTGACTATTCAAAAATTGGAAAAATTTCACCAGTTCCTTATGGAGAAATGTTGAAAAAAAAGAAAGACAAAAGAATTATTACTGATTATAAAGCATCAAAAAAAGAAATTGAAAAATTAAAAAAATATGGTTTTGAAATCATAATAGGAGAAAAAAATGACTGAGAAAGAAAGGAAAATAGAGAAATTTTTTTCATATGGGAGTCCTGTAATAGTAGCAATTGACCATGGGCAGTATTTTGGACCTATTGAAGGAATTGAATCTTTAAGAAAGACAATTCTTAAAATTTATAATGCGGATGGAATTCTTATGACTCCTTTTGTTTTTTCTTATATAAAAGATTTTTTTAACTCATTATCATCTCCATTAGTTATTTTAAGAGTAAATTGGACAACTGCTTTATGTATGCCATGGAATTATAAACAAGCACATACAAAATTAGTCATTGAACCAGAAGAAGCATCTTTTTCTGGTGCAGATGCTATTATAGCAAATTTGACATTACAGAGTGGAAGTGAAAAAGTTGACTCTAAAAATGTTAAAGTTTTTACTGAAATAGCCAAAAAGAAAGAAAAAGTTGGAATGCCACTAATTGGAGAAATAATACCTCTTATTCCTTCAAATGAAAAAGAAAAACTACATACTCATATAAAACAGGCAGTTAGAATTGCATGGGAACTTGGGGCAGATATGATAAAAACAATTTATACAGGAGAAAATTTTAATGAAATTATTGAAGGAGTTCCTATTCCTGTTTTTATACTTGGTGGAGACAAAATGAAATATGAAGAAGATGCTTTAGATATTGCTAAAGAAGGGGCAGAAAAAGGTGCAAAAGGTATTGTTTTTGGTAGAAATGTCTTCCAATCGGAAAACCCAACTAAATTTATTGAACAATTAAAGGCAACTATAAATGGGAATAAATATAGTCAATTAAAAATGCATCTTTATGATTTTAACTCACTTTCTGATACTATGCTTCCAGATGGATATAAAATAAAAACATTTAAAGAAGGAAATGAAAAAATATGGTGTGAAATAATAAATAAAACAATTGGTGGGAATTTGAATAAAGAATATTTTGAAGAAAAATTCAAATCAAAAAAACAATTTGACCCTGATGGGGTATTTTTTCTTTATTATGGAGATAAACCGTGTGGGACAGTAATAGCATGGAAAGAAGATAGAAATTTAGGACAACTTCACTATTTAGGTGTTCTTCCAGAACATTCTGGTAAAAACCTTGGATATATTTTATGTTCAGAAGTTCTAAAATACTTCCAAAAAAGAAGAATAAATCAAGTATTTCTTACAACAGATGATTTTCGATTGTCTGCTATTAAAATTTATTTAAAACTTGGTTTTAAACCAGTAATTTGTGAAAAAGATAATATAAGAAGATGGGAAAAAATATTAAATTATTTAAAGTTACAGGAGACAAAATGAATAAAAAATTAAAAGTTGGGATTTTTGGTATTAGAAGAGGTGATAGTTTTGCAAACATATTTAACTCTATTCCAAATACAGAAGTTGTTGCTGTCTGTGATAATAGCGAAATCAGAGTTAAAAATTTTTTAATAAGTGGGAAAAAAAACATTCCTACTTATAATGATTATGAAAAGTTTTTGCAACATGATATGGATATTGTTGTCCTTTGTAATTATTGCACAGAACACGCTCCCGCAGCAATAAAAGCATTAAGAAGTGGAAAGCATGTTTTATCAGAAGTAATTGCCTGTAAAACGCTCTCAGAAGGGGTCTCTCTTTGTAGAGAAGTAGAGAAAGCAGAAAAAAAGGGGATATTTTATATGTTTGCTGAAAATTATTGTTATTTCTCCTATATCCAAGAAATGGAGAGGATTTACAAAGCAGGAAAAATTGGGCAATTAAGATATGGAGAAGGTGAATATATTCACGATTGCTCTTCTTCCTGGCATGTTTTAACTACTTCACCTTCTCATTGGAGAAACTGGCTTCCTTCAACTTATTATTGTACTCATTCTCTTGGTCCAATAATAAAAATAACTGATTTAAGGCCTGTTCAGGTATCTGGATTTGTTGTCCCTAATTTGATATCCAGAGAATATGGAAGAGAAGGTGATGATTGGGGAATACTCATTATAAAAATGGAAAACGATGCAATTTTAAGAATTATTCCCTGGAGTATTGGTCCCCATGATTCAATCTGGTACAGAATTTATGGAACTGATGGGATGATGGAAAATAATAGGTGGAAAGATACAAATGTTCTAAATGTTCATTTTCAGAAATTATGGGAAAAACCAAAAATAAAAAGTTATCTTCCTGAATTCAAAAAGTACCAAAAACAGGCAAAAAGGTCAGGACATGGAGGAGGAGATTTTTTCCTTTTATTTGACTTTGTCAATTCAATAAGGAAAAAAGAAAGACCACCAATAGATATTTATAAAGCAATGGATATGACATTGCCTGGAATTTTGGGGTATCGTTCTGCTCTTTCTGGTAATATTCCTATTGAGATACCAGATTTTAGAAAAGAAAAAGAAAGAAAAAAATATGAAAATGATAATTGGTCACCTGACCCAAATGATAAAAAACTAATGAAAAACCAACCAGCACCTTCTATCCTTGGAGAAATTGAAATTAAAAAAGAAATTTATGAAATGCTTGAAAAAAAGAGAGAGAAAGCAATGTCGGAAATTAAAAAACAATTAGAAAAAGCATATAAAATTTAGGATAACTTATGAAACCCAAAATAGGTCTAATTGGATTAACGGCACAACTCTATAAGGAAAGGATACCTGACTTTATAGATAATTTAGAAGAATTTTCTTTTGAGTTGAAAAAAGTATGTGAGGAATTTTCTTCAGTTATCCATTTCCCTGTTATTTATAAAAAAGAACAAGTGGAAGAGGCATTTAAGAAAATCAGAAACTCTGATTGCGATGGAGTAATTCTTGTTTTTCTTTCATATAGCCCAAGTTTAATTATTTCTCCTGTTCTAAAAAAATATAAAGACATACCTGTCTTAATATGGAATACACAAAAACTTTTTGAAATAAATGAAAATTTTACTGATGCAGATATGCTTAACAACCATGGAATGCATGGGGTTCAGGATTTAGCAAGTGTTTTATTAAGAGAAAAAACAAATTTTTCTCTAATTACAGGACATTACAAAGAGAAACAAGTTATAGAAAAAATTAAAAAATGGTGTCAGGCAACTTCAATATCAAAATTTTTAAAAAAATCAAAAATAGGAAGAATTGGTGGAAAATTTAAAGATATGGGAGATTTTTCTATTCCTGATGAGAAAATAAATAAAATAATTGGTCCAGAAATAGTTGATATTCCACTTAAAAAACTATCAGAAATTTCTTTAAAAATAGACAAATCTAAAATAGAAAAGTTAATGAAGGAAGATAGAAAAAATTTCAAAATAAAGGCAGATGAGAAAATTCATTATGTTGTATCAAGAATTGAAATTTCTTTAAGAAAAATAATAGAAGAAAAAAAATTAGATGGTGTTGCAATAAATTTTAATTCTTTTAAAGGACAAAAGGGCTGTGAAGTAATTCCTTTTTCTGCAATTTCAAAATTTTTATCAGAAGGAATTGGTTATGGAGGAGAAGGAGATGTTATATGTGCTATTTCTGTTTTAATTTTTCAAAAACTCTTTGGAGAAGGAAATTTTGTTGAAATGTTCACAACTGACTACAAAAACAGCAGAATATGTTCTTCTCATATGGGAGAGTCAAATATAAACATTGCAAAAGATAAAGGAGAAATAGAAATTGTTGAAAAAGATATGACAATTGTGAAAAAAGGACTTAAAACTCTTTTTTTCAAGTTCCAGATAAAACCAGGCAAAATAACTCTTTTCAATATATCTCCGACAGAAAATTCTTTTAAATTTATTGTTTCAAAAGGAGAAATTATTGACATACCAATTTTTGAAGATATTACTTCTCCTCACTTTATATTTAAGGTAGGCAGGAAAGTTGAAGATTTTTTAACTGAATATAGTAAATCAGGAGGAACACATCATCTTGCCATGACTTATGGTGATAGGTCAGAAGAAATAAAGTATCTTTCAGAAATTATGGGAATTGAATATTTTGAGGTTTGAAATGTTGAAAAAAACAATAAAATTAGAGAAAAATTTGAAGATATTTAAGGAAGAATTTGAGAAATTTTTGCCTAAAAAAATTCTTGATTTCCATATTCATATATGTCCAAAACAGGCAGTTCCCACTGGTAGTTTTGCAATAAATGCAGGAGGAAATAAACTCAAAAAATATACCTTTGATGAATTGAAAGAAGATATGTGTGCTCTTTACCCAAATAGGGAATTTTATGGTGTTTGTTTTGGAGTCCCAAGTGTTAATTTAAAAACAGATATTATGAATAATTATGTTGCCTCTGTTTGTGATAAAAAAAACTTTTTCCCATTAAGAATTGTAAGACCAGAGGAAAATGAAAAAGAAGTTGAAAAAGATATTATAAAAAAGGAGTTTTATGGTTTCAAGCCATATAGGGACTATGCTGAAAAATTTAAGAAAAAAGAAGAAGTTGAAATTCTTGACTTTTTACCTGAAAAAATTTTAAAAATTGCAGATAAATACGGGTTGGTTATTATGCTCCATATTCCAAAGGAAAACAGGTTAGCAGACAAATCCAATCAAAAACAAATTATGTATATATGTAATAAATTTCCAGATGCAAAAATAGTTCTTGCTCATATTGGAAGGGCATATTATTTCAAAAATATTTATGGGAATCTTGAGAAAATAAAAAAATTCCCCAATTTATATTTTGACCTTGCAATGGTAAATAATTTTGAAGTTATAGAATATCTTTTTGAAAATGTTGCACAGGATAAAATTCTTTATGGGACAGATATACCAATTGCTCTTGCAGAAGGAAAATCAGTTGAAATAAATGACCAGTACACATATATAACTCCCATACCATGGGAATTATCAATTTCTGATGAGAAGAAAAAAATTGTATTTACTTCTTTTGTTTATGAGGAATTAAGAGCAATAAAGAAAGCAGTTGAAAGAACAAAAAAGGATATAAATTTTATAAAAAATTTGTTTTTTTATAATGGATACAAACTTCTTAAAGAGGTGAAAATAAAATGAGTGTTCTTGTAATTGATGAGGGAACTACAAATATAAAAACAATTATTTTTGAGAGAGACGGTAATATAGTAAAACAAAATTCTATAAAAATAAAAACATATTATCCCGAAAGAGAATGTGTTGAACAAAAAGCAGGGGAATGGTGGACTTGTTTTTTAAAAGGGCTAAAGAATATTGACTATAATAAAGAAAAAATTGAGTGTATATCAAGTTCAACACAAGGAGGAACATTTGTTCTTCTTGATAAAAACTCAAAGGTATTAACAAATGCTTTTACATGGCTTGATAATAGAGCAGAGAAAACATCTAAAAAATTAAAGAAAAAGTTTGGTGACGATTTCTTTTATAAAAAAACAGGTCATCCTATTGCAGCATGGATGCCAATTTCTATAATTTCTTATATAAGAGAAAAAAATCCAGAAATTTATGAAAAAGTAAGAAGAATTTCTTTTGTTGCTGATTATTTAAATTTCAAATTAACAGGAAGATTTTTTTTAGATAGAACAAATGCACAGATGAGTTCTTTTTATAATATTGTTGAAGATAAATGGGATGATGATTTATGTGAAATTGCAGGGATAGATAAAAATATGCTACCTGAAATTGTCCCTTCTGGAGAAATTGGTGGCAAACTAAAAAAGGAAGTTGCGAATTCTCTTGGTTTAAAAGAAAATATACCTGTTATTTCAGGGGGACATGACCAGTATTGTGCTTCACTTGGTGCTGGTGTGAAAGAAAAAGGGGATTGCTTACTTTCAACTGGGACTGCTTTTGCTTTACTTGTTTTAACTGATAAATTAATTTTTTTGCCTAAAAATAAAAAACACTGGAAACCAGGGAGATATTTATTTGAAGATAAATATGGAGTAATGGGACCTATTTCAAATGGTTGTTGTATTCTTGACTGGATTATTCTGAATTTCAAAAAATTTGAAATTAAAAAATTAAATAATACAAAGATAAAATTTATTCCATATTTTTCAGAAGGGAAAGGAGAAATTAAAAACATTTCATTATCAACAAAAAGAGAAGAAATATATTATTCAGCAGTAAAGTCAATTGTTTATGAAATAAAAAAGTATATAGATGAAATAGAGAATAAAATAAAAGTAAAGAAATTTTTTCTTGTTGGAGGAGGAACAAATATTAGTTTTTTACCTGAACTCATAAAAGAAATTTCAAAAAAAGATGTAATAATTCCTGAAATAAAAGAATGTGCTGCCAGAGGTGCTTTTTTATTAACAATTTAACATAATATCAAAAAATAGGAGGCGGAAAATGAAGTACTGGCAAAAGATTGATATAAAAGAAGTACCGGATATAAAAGTTGTTCCACCTGGTCCAAAATCAAATGAATATCACCAACTTGCGGGTAAATATATGAAAGGGTATTCAGGACAGGTTAAATTATTTCCAGTTGTATTTGAAGAAGGTAATGGTCCGTTTTTAAGAGATGTTGATGGAAATACTTATATTGATTTTTCTTCTGGAATATATGTTACTAATTGTGGACACTGTCATCCAAAAATTGTTGAATATGTAAAAAAATACCTTGACAAACTATGGAATTGCCATGATTTTACAACTCCTGTCAAGACAGAAGCACTTCAACTACTTTCTGAAATACTTCCAGGTGATATTAATGGAATACAATTTTATTCAGATGGAACTACTGCTATTGAAGCAGGTTTAAGAGCAGCAAGAGCAATTACTGAAAAGTTTGAATTTATATCTTTCTGGGGTGATTTTCATGGGAAAACATTGGGTTCTGTTTCTCTTTCTATCATGAGTCCTGACAAAGGAATAAGAAGTCCTGGATTTTTTCTAACTCCAAGACCTTATTGTTATAGATGTCCATTTAAACTTCACAAAGATTCCTGTAATTTGTATTGTGTTGATTTTGTTGAAAGAATTATAGATGAAGAGACAACTAATAGGGTGGCAGCAGTTGTTATGGAACCAATTCAAGGATGGGCAGGAAGTATTTTCCCACCAGATGAGTTTATTCCTGAATTAAAAAAACGACTTGAAAAAAGGGGAATTTTACTTTTTGCTGATGAAATTTTAACAGGAATGGGAAGAACTGGAAAATGGTTTGCCTGTCAACACTATAATATTGTGCCTGACATAATTACAGTAGGGAAAGGACTGGGTAATGGTTTTCCAGTCACAATTATGGCAGTTAGAGAAAAATACAAAGATGTGTTAGAAAAGATAAGTTCTTCTTCTTCTTTTGGTGGTAATCCTCTTGCCTGTGCTTCAATTGTTGCGACAATAAAAGTAATAAAAGAGGAGAATTTAATTGAAAACGCAAGAAAAATAGAAAATGTTATAATGGAAAAACTTTACAAAATGAAAGAAAAACATCCTATAATTGGAGATGTCAGAGGAAAAGGATGTATTTTTGGTATAGAACTGGTGAAAGACCAACATACAAAAGAACCATTTGAACAGGCAGGAAAACTTGTTTATCAAAAAGCATTTAGAAAAGGACTTGCATGGGTTCCAGCAGGGCATATTTTAAGGTTATCTCCACCTTTAATAATTACTGAAGAGATTGCAATTAAAGGAACAAATATTATAGAGGAGGCAATATATGAAACAGAAAAAGAACTTGGCTACTTATAACAAAAAATTTGAAGAAAATAGTTACGAAGGAATAAAAGAAGCAATATTACAAAAGGCAATTGTTTTATTACCTATTGGTCAAACAGAAGAACACGGTAGACATTTACCGGTTAAAACAGATGCATTTATTGCTGAGAAAATATGTGAAAAAATATCTGAAATATCACCAGTTCCAACTATTGTTATGCCAACTATTTATTATGGATATTCAACAAAAGAAGTAACAAAATGGCCTGGTTGTCCTGGAATTAAAATTGAAACATTTATTTCCTGTATTTATGATATATGTTTTTCTTTAGTTGGGATGGGATTTAAGAAAATTGTTATTGTTAGTTGTCATGGAAACCATACAGGAGCATTAAGAGTAGTTGTGAGGAAAATCGCCGATGATTGTGGTATTTATATGACCTTAACTATCCCAAATACCATTGCAAAAGAAAAAATAGATAAAATTTTAGAAAAGGGATGGCGAGGAAGTTGTCATGGCTGTGAATATGAAACATCTTTAATGTTATATCTTGATGAAAAAAGTGTTGATATGAAAAAAGCAACTGATATAGATATCTTAAAAATAAATTCAGAATTTTATCCAGGGAAAGTTTTCATTTCAACATGGGGATTACAGAAAAGCAAAACAGGAATTTTTGGTGCACCGGTAGTTGCAAGTAAAGAAAAAGGGGAAAAGATATTTAACTCTATAATTGAAGAATATATAAAATTTTTAAAGGAGTTATCAAAATGGAAAATTTAAAACTTGGTTTTGTTCCAATAGGGAAATTTGTTTTTAGTCATATAGATGCAATGAAATACAAAAAGCAAATTGAAGAAAAATTAAAAAGGTGGAATATAAATTATGTTTCAATGGACAAAATTTTACCTGATGGGATGGTAAGAGACCAAAAACATGTTGAGGTAGTTATTGAATTCCTTAATAAAGAAAAAGTTGATGGAGTTTTTATTCCTCATTGTAATTTTGGAACAGAAGGAGCAGCAGGGATGATAGCAAAGAAAAGTGGTGTTCCTGTTTTATTATGGGGGCCAAGAGATGAGGAACCGTTAGAAGATGGGACAAGATTAAGGGATACTCTTTGTGGACTTTTTGCGACAAGCAAGGTTTTACATAAACTAAATGTCCCATTTACTTATATTGAAAATTGTAGAATTGAGGATATTGCTTTTAAAGAGGGAGTTGAAAAATTTATGAGTGTTATTTCTGTTGTGAAAGAGTTTAAAAATATGCGACTTGGACAAATTGGGAGTAGAATTGATTTTTTCTGGACAACAATTATTAATGAAAGCGAACTTTTAGAGAAGTTTGGTATTGAAATTTTACCAATTGATATTGTAGATTTTATAAAACAGGTTAAAGAAAATTCTGAAAAAAATAAAAGAAAGTATATTGAAGAATTTAAAAAAACAAAAGAAAAAATAAATTTTTCTGGTTTTGAAAACGAGAACTCTATTTTAAACCTTTTTTCAATGAGAGATGTAATGTTTGAAATAGCCAATAAAGAAAAAATAAATGCTTATGCAATTCAATCATTCATGAGTATATGCAAAGAATTAGGAGTAATGGTTGAGTTTGCTGCGGCAATGGTATCGGATGAAGGAATCCCTGTTGCTGCTGAAACAGATATACACGGTGCCATAAGTTCTATTATTTTGCAGGCATCTTCATTTAATAAAGAAAAGGTTTTTCTTGCTGACCTTACTATAAGACATCCAAAAAATGATAATGCAGTCCTTCTCTGGCACTGTTCTTCTCCAATTTCTATGATTGATAAAGACTGCAATCCAGAAGTTTCTAATCACTGGGTATTACCAGGAATTCCTTCTGGTTCATGTCACTGGAAACTTAAAGATGGAGAAATGACTATATTAAGGTTTGATGGGGACAAAGGAGAATATAAAATAATTTGTGGTGAAGGGAAAACTGTATCTGGACCTTATACAAAAAATGTATATGCATGGTTAGAAGTAAAAAACTGGAAACAATGGGAAAAAAAATTTATTGAAAGCCCATATATTCATCATATAGCAACAAATTATGGGAAATATACATCTATTATTGAAGAAAGTGTAAAGTATTTGCCAGGGAATATAAAATTTGAAAAACTTGATTAAGAGAAAAGAGAAGAAGCACTTTCCATAAAATATGGTAGATATTTTGAAAGAACTGGTTGGGAAAAATCGTCAATAAATGGCTGCCCAAATTTGTTCATTTCAGTTCCACATATAACAGGCATATTCATTTTTTTGCATACTTCTAAAAAGTCAATTAGTTTTTCTATTTTAATTTTTCTTTCATCAGGGTCCTTTATATTCCAATTTCTTTCAGGTATTATTGTTATTCCTTTTATTCCTTTGTTTTTCATAAGTTCAATTAAATTTTCTGGGTTTTCTTCTCCTTGGTTTGTTCCATCCAGCCATGTTCCTATTGGAATACCACCAACTTTTTCTGTCATTTTAACAACTTCATCAAACAGAGGAAAATTTTCTACTTCTGGTTTTATATAACCGGGTCCACCAAATTTTATAAGTTTTTTTCTCAAAATTTCTTGAAAGTCATGTTGTTTTTCTTTTCTCAAAATTCCAATATTTTTTTTATCAACTTTAAGAATTCCTGCCCAAAAATCATCAACTTTTTCTCCAAAAATTTCTTCTGATTTTCTTATGTAAGCAAAAATTATATGTCTTTCTGTTGGATTGTTAGATGGGGTTAATGGAAGAAGGTTTTTTTCATAATCAATTTTAATATCTACAAGAAAGTTATTAAGTTTTTCAATAACTTTTTTATTTCTCTTTTGGGCAATTTCTTTTAACTTATTAAAAAACTTTCCTTCTTCTGAATTATCATCAATTGCCTTTTTAAATCCTTTCCCACACAAATAATAAATACCAGGTTCTTCAGGAGAATTTATAACTTTGTCTTTAAGTTCAGGTAAAAATACCCTTGATTCAAAACCACTTACAACCTTTGTATTTAAAATTTCTCCTGATAAAAGTGTCTCTTCAATTGCAATAATTGTATCAAAATCAACAACTCCGACATATTCTAAATTATTTATCCATGCCTCAAAGACAATTCTTGATGGAGACCAGTTCTTATAGTTAAATGAGTGGAAAGAGTGTATATGAAGATTTAAATATGGTTTTATATTTATTTTTTTTATATCTCCTTCTTCAATTTTCTTTTTCAAAAGATAAAGACCTGCTTTTCTTTCTTTATCGTCAAATGATAAAAGTTTCTTTTCAATTTCTTTATCCATTTTTTTCTATTTTTAAAATTGTAGTAGAGTAAGGTAAGAAAGAATAATTTAATTTATCTGAAAATTTTTTAAAATTTTCTTCCATAATTTCTACTTCTTGTTTCTCTGTTGTGTTTATTGCTTCTGGTGAATT
>Ga0116192_1002296_pt1 | contig 12780 bp, 19 predicted proteins | sample AD_UKC113_MetaG_FD_89876 | JGI IMG/M metagenome (GOLD analysis project Ga0116192, IMG submission 89876) | Active sludge microbial communities of municipal wastewater-treating anaerobic digesters from Hong Kong - AD_UKC113_MetaG | ecosystem: Engineered > Bioreactor > Anaerobic > Digestate... | reverse complement strand
GAACCAAAAAACGTGAACGCAAAAACATAGAATCAGGTGTTGCCCATATCAAGTCGACTTTCAACAATACCGTAGTCACCATTACCGACAGCAGGGGAAACACCATTTCCTGGTCCAGCGCGGGTGTGGTCGGCTTTAAAGGTTCCCGGAAGAGCACCCCGTTTGCCGCCCAGATGGCGGCCGAGAACGCTGCCAGGGAGGCCATGGAACACGGACTCAAGGAGGTCGAGGTTTACGTAAAAGGTCCGGGAGCCGGCCGGGAAGCTGCAATCCGGTCGCTGCAGGCCGCCGGGCTCGAAGTGAACCTGATCAAGGACGTTACCCCCATCCCGCACAACGGTTGCCGGCCGCCCAAGCGCCGGAGAGTATAAGGAGGTATACAGGATTTGGCGAGATACAAAGAGTCAGTTTGCCGGCTTTGCCGCCGGGAGGGCCTGAAGCTTTACCTCAAAGGGGACAGGTGCTATACTCCGAAGTGTTCCGTCGACCGCAGGGCGTATGCCCCGGGCATGCACGGCCAGGGCCGTAAAAAGGTGTCCGAGTACGGCCTGCAGCTCAGGGAAAAGCAGAAGGCCCGCCGCATTTACGGAATTCTGGAAAACCAGTTCAGGCGTTATTTTGAAAAAGCCGAAAGGCAAAAAGGGATTACCGGGGAGAACCTGCTCCGGCTGCTGGAAAGGCGCCTGGACAACGTCGTTTACCGCCTCGGCCTGGGCGCGTCGCGGAGCGAGGCCAGGCAGCTCGTCAACCACGGGCACTTTGCCGTAAACGGGAGAAGGGTGAACATTCCCTCCTTTCTGGTCAGGGTCGGCGATGTAATCACCGTGCGGGACAAGAGCAAGGAATCGCCCAGAATCAAAGAGCTCTTGGAAAGGGCGGCGGATCGCACCCCTCCCGCCTGGCTCGAATTTGAGGCCGATCAGGCCAGAGCCCGGGTAACGGCACTTCCGGCACGGGATCAGATTGACGCTCCCGTACAGGAGCACCTTATTGTCGAGCTCTACTCCAGATAGGATTTAAACAAGTCCTGAGGAGGGAACTTAAAATGCTTGAAATTGAAAAACCAAAAATTGATATTGTCGAGATCAGTGAGGACAATACCTACGGGAAGTTTACGGTAGAGCCCCTGGAAAGGGGTTACGGCATCACCCTGGGCAATTCGCTGCGCCGCATACTCCTGTCGTCGCTTCCCGGCGCGGCGGTAACGTCCGTAAAAATCGAGGGCGTGCTGCACGAATTCTCCACCATACCCGGAGTGGTGGAGGACGTTACCGACATCATCCTGAACCTGAAGAACCTCTGTTTGAAACTTCACGGCGAAGACGAGAAGACTTTGAGGATCGAAGCCACGTCCCCCGGCCAGGTCAAGGCCAGGGATATCATTCACGACGCCGACGTGGAGATCCTGAATCCCGATCTAACCATCGCCACCCTCGCCGAGGACGGCAGGCTCTTTATGGAAATTGCGGTGGCAAAAGGCCGCGGCTATGTTTCCGCGGAGAGGAACAAAAAGGGCGACCACATTATCGGCGTGATACCCGTCGACTCGGTATTCACGCCGGTCCGCAAGGTCAACTATACCGTGGAGAACACGCGGGTGGGGCAGATCACCGACTACGACAAACTGACTGTGGAAATCTGGACCGTCGGAAGCATAAGGCCCGACGAGGCGATCAGCCTATCCGCCAAAATTTTGAGCGAACACCTGCGCCTTTTCATCGGCCTGACCGAGAACGTAAGCGACGTCGAGATTATGGTGGAAAAGGAAGAGGAGCAAAAAGACAAGATCCTGGAGATGACCATCGAGGAACTCGACCTGTCGGTCCGCTCGTACAACTGCCTCAAGCGCGCCGGGATCAACACGGTGGAGGAACTGATCCAGCGCAACGAGGAAGACATGATGAAGGTGAGAAACCTGGGGAAAAAGTCCCTGGAGGAAGTAATAAACAAGCTGGATGAACTAGGACTCTCGCTCAGGAAGGACGACGATTAAGAGGGGGACTTTTAAATGGGATACCAGAAATTAGGTGTGAATACCGGCCACCGGAAGGCCATGCTTCGCAACCTGGTCACGTCCCTGTTCCGGGACGAGCGCATAAATACCACTGAAGCAAGGGCGAAGGAAGTAAAGAGCATCGCCGAGAAGCTGGTCACCACCGCCAAGCGGGGGGACCTTGCCTCGAGGCGGCGGGCGCTGGCCTATATTTACGAGGAAGATGTGGTCAGAAAGCTTTTTGACAAAATAGCGCCGAAATACACCGAACGTTCCGGCGGCTACACACGCATCATCAAAGCGGGTCACCGCCGCGGCGACGGTGCGGAAATGGTGATTCTGGAGCTTGTGCAGTGAGACGCGGGAATTAAGATGCGCGGCTTGGGACGTGGGAGACCTTGGAAAACAGGCGTCAGGACAATTCAAACGGGGCTTTCATAGAAATCAGCGACCTTTCTTATATTTACAACAGGGGAAGGCCCGGCGAGTACCGGGCCCTGTCGGGAGTTAACCTGACCGTAAAGAAAGGCGAGTTCGTAGCCCTGATCGGGCCGAACGGGTCGGGGAAATCGACCCTGGCGAAGCACCTCAACGCCATTCTCCTTCCCGCAGAGGGGAAAGTTTTTATCGACGGGCTCGACACCAGTGATCCGCGCAATACTTTTGCAGTGAGACAGCGGGTCGGGATGGTTTTTCAAAACCCCGACAACCAGATTGTAAGCTCGCTGGTTGAGGAAGACGTCGCCTTCGGCCCGGAAAACCTGGGGCTTCCCCCGGAGGAAGTCGGGAGCCGGGTGAAAGCGGCGCTTGACCTTACCGGGCTTTCCCCGTACCGGATGCATTCTCCCCACCTTCTCTCTGGAGGGCAAAAACAAAAACTGGCAATTGCCGGGGTTCTGTCTATGGGCACCGCCTGTCTGGTTTTGGACGAACCAACTTCCATGCTCGATCCCGCCGGGAGGCGTGAACTTATGACAACGCTTGCCCGGCTTAACCGTCACCGGGGGGTGACGGTAATACTGGTCACCCACTTTATGGAGGAGGCCGTCCTGGCCGGCAGGATTCTGGCCATGTCAAACGGCAGGGTAGTCCTGGACGGGCGGCCGGCCGAAGTTTTCGCGAATCCCGGTTTGCTGGCTGAGCTCAGCCTGGAACTGCCCGGCGTGGCGGAGATCGCCCGCGGCCTGAGAAGGCGCGGCCTCCCGGTGCCCGCGGATGTCCTCACCGTCGAGGACATGCTCGCGCACATTGCCCGCGTCACGGGGGACGGTTCATCGGCGAACCGGCTTTGATTTGGTTGGAGAAAAGGAAGTGGAAACTCCGTGCCGCCGGCTATAAAGGTCGACAATCTCACCCACGTTTATTCGCCCGGCACGCCTTTTCAGGTTGTGGCGCTGGAAAACATCTCCCTGGAGATTGAAAAGGGGGAGTTTTATGCTCTGGTCGGCGCCTCCGGATCGGGCAAATCCACCCTCGTTCAGCATTTCAACGGCCTTTTGACGCCGACCGGCGGGAAGGTGTGGGTGGGCGGCGTTGATCTTTCGGACAGAGTAAGCCGCCGCGGTTTGTGGCGCACCGTCGGCCTGGTTTTTCAGTACCCCGAGCAGCAGCTTTTTGAAGAAACCGTGTTTGACGACGTGGCTTTCGGCCCGAGAAACCTGGGGCTGGGGAAGGACGAAGTGAGGCAGAGGGTTGAGGACGCCCTCCGGCTGGTGGGGCTGGACCCCCGGCAGGTGGGCGGGAGATCCCCCTTCAGTCTAAGCAGCGGCATGCGGAGAAGAGTTGCCATAGCCGGGGTTTTGGCTTTGAAACCGGAAATCCTCGTTCTGGACGAACCGGCCGCCGGCCTCGACCCCGCGGGCAGGCGGCTGTTGATGGACCGGATCGAAGACTTCCAGCGCACCCACGGTTTGACGGTGGTGCTGGTGACGCACGACATGGGCGAAGTAGCCCGCCGGGCGGGACGGATGGCCGTGCTCAACAAGGGCGCGCTGGTCATGGAGGGCCGCCCCGGGGAAATTTTCAGCAGGGTCGAAGAACTCCGCGCAGTGGGGCTGGACATACCGGAGCCGGCCGAGCTCATGCACAGGCTGAGGGCGGACGGCAGGCAGGTGCGCACCGACATACTGACCGCCGGCGAGGCGGAGGAAGAAATAGCGAAATTGTTTGTGATCGGGCGCAAGGCGCAGGACGCGTGATCCGTCACCCGCGCCCCGATCTTGAAAGAAGGTGTTTTCCATGGTTGGCGGCATTACTTTCGGCCAGTATGTACCGGGGAATTCGCCTGTTCACCGCCTCGATCCCCGTTCCAAAATTATTTGCGTGGTGGCCGCCGCAACGGCCGTGCTGCTGTCGGCGGGCTGGCAGGCCTTTGCGTTGTCCATCGGTTTCACTCTGTTTGCCGTGTGTCTGACGGGCGTCAGCCCGGGAGTTCTTTTCGCCGGCCTGCGCTCGTTTAGGGTGTTGCTCGCCGTTACCGTTGTCATTCAGGTTTTTTTGACCCCGGGAGAAGCCGTCGCCGCGCTCGGCCCGCTTAGAATATCGCTTGAGGGCCTGGAAGCCGGGCTGTACATTTTCTTGCGGCTGACCTTTTTGATTGTTCTTGCCTCCCTGCTTACGCTGACGACTTCCCCCATGAACCTCACCGCCGGTCTGGAGAACATGCTTTCGCCGCTCGGGCGGATCGGGGCGCCGGTCCACGAACTGGCTTTGATGATGACCATTGCGATGCGTTTCGTTCCCACTCTTTTACAGGAGGCCCAGATCGTGATCAAAGCCCAGCAGTCCCGGGGCGCGGCTTTTACCGCAGGGAGCCCCGCGGGGTGGGCCAAAAGCATGCTCCCGCTGTTTGTCCCCTTGTTTTCCGGGGCGCTGCGGCGGGCAGAAGAACTGGCCGTCGCCATGGAAGCGCGCTGCTACCGGGGCGGCGCCAACAGAACCAGAATGAAGGCGTTGAGGTTCTGCATGATCGACTATGCCGCCGTCGCGGCGACTTCGGCCGTTTTGGCTGCGGTAATTCTGCTTGAAAGATGACCGCTTGACATTTGAGGGTTGAAGAAATGGCAGCGATGCGAAACATCAAGGTTACCGTGGCCTACGACGGCACCCGCTACCACGGGTTTCAGGAACAGCGCGGAACGGCGTTTCAGACAATCCAGGGGGTGCTGGAGGACAGGCTTTCAAAGCTTGCGGAAAGAGAAATAAGAGTGATCGGAGCAGGCCGGACGGATGCCGGGGTGCACGCCCGCGGCCAGGTGATAAATTTCGACGCCGGCGACTGGCCCATACCCGCCGGCCGGGTAGCCCACGCCCTCAACAGCCTTTTGCCCGGGGACATTGCGGCGCTGGAGTCGGTGGAAGTGCCGGCGTCGTTTCACGCCCGCTTCTCCGCCGCGGCCAAGGAGTACCGTTACACTATCTACAACGGCAGGATGCCCTCGCCGTTCCTGCGGCTTTACAGCCTCCACGTGCCTCAGCCGCTCGATATTGAAGCCATGCGGGAGGGAGCCGCCTTTCTGACGGGCAGGCACGATTTTGCCGCTTTCCGGGCGCTGGGAACGCCCGTAAAAACCACCGTGCGGACGCTGCTGGAGGCCCGGGTGACGGGGAACGGCGACCTCGTTTATCTGGACTTGAGGGCCGACGGCTTTCTTTACCACATGGCCCGCATGATCGCGGGGACGCTTGTCCGGGTGGGCCTCGGCAGGATAAAAGCCGGGGAAGTCGCCGGGATACTGGCCGGCCGGAACAGCCTGAAAGCCGGCCCCGCCCTGCCGGCCCGCGGCTTGTGCCTGGAAAAAGTCATATATCCCTGACCGTCCGCGCGCATAAAAATTTTTCCCCGGCCGTACTGTTTCTTGACACTGGAAATGCTTTGTATTAGAATAAAATATGTGGTTTTTGGCGGTTACCAGCCCCGGACCGCCGGACGAAAGCATGCAGACAGCATCTTTTGCTTTTAAGGAGGTATTTTTGTTGAAGACCTTCATGGCTAAGCCGGAAGACATAAAAGATCGCAAATGGTACGTCCTGGACGCCGACGGCAAGGTTCTCGGCAGGCTGGCCGCGGAGGCCGCCCGCATTCTGCGGGGAAAGCACAAGCCAGATTTCACCCCCCACGTCGACACCGGCGATCACGTGATTGTAATCAACGCCGAAAAAGTGGTTTTGACCGGGAAGAAACTCCGGGACAAGAAATATATAAGACATTCGGGCTACCCCGGCGGCCTGAAAGTTATGAGTTACGAAACACTCATGAAGACCAGGCCGGAACTGGCGGTGGAAAAGGCTATCGTGGGCATGCTGCCCCATAACAGGCTGGGTTCCGGCATGGCCAGGAAACTGAAGGTTTATAGAGGTCCGGAACATCCTCACCAGGCTCAAAAACCTGTGGCCTGGCAGCTTCGGTAGGGAAGGAGGAAGAGTGCTTTGGCACAGGTGATGTTTTACGGCACCGGTCGCAGGAAGAACGCGGTAGCAAGAGTTTTCCTGCTGCCCGGCGACGGAAAAATAACGGTCAACGGCAGGCCGCTCGGCGAATATTTCGGCCGCAAGACGCTGGAAACGATAGTCCGCCAGCCGGTCAGCCTTACCGGTACGGAATCGCGTTTCGACATCCGGGCGAAGGTGCTTGGAGGCGGCGTGAGCGGCCAGGCCGGCGCCGTCAAAATGGGCATTGCGAGAGCTTTGATCCAGGCCGACCCGAACCTGAGGCCCGTTTTAAAGCAGGCGGGATTTCTGACCAGGGACCCGCGCATGAAAGAGCGCAGGAAATACGGGCTTAAAAAGGCACGTCGCGCACCGCAATACTCAAAACGATGAAGGAAGGAACCCCTTCCTTTTATTTTTACCTGTGAATATGGTATAATTTTAATAAATATATAAATCTTGGTGAGGGGAAATGTTTAATCGTTATTTTCCAGCTCTTGCCGAATATTTTTCCAAAAGGCCGGAGATAATAGCGGCCTATATTTTTGGCTCTTACGCGGAAGGCGTTCCAAGGCCGGACAGCGATGTAGATCTGGCTGTTCTATTGGAAAAAATACCTGGTAATACTCTAAAATACCGGATTGAACTGATGGAGGACACACGGAAAATCATTGGGCTGAATACCGAAATAATAATCTTGAATGAAGTGTCCCTGCTGTTGCAGTTTCAAGTGATTCAAAAAGGTATGGTTATCTTTGAAAAAAATGCGGAAAAAAGGGCCGTCTTTGAAATGCATACAGCAGGTAGATATTACGATTATAAAAGGTATTTTGACTTTCACACATCGCAGCTTGCCGAAAGGATAAAGGAGGGCGGCCTGGGTGCTGGATAAAACGGTAATCATGTCTCGGCTGACCAAGCTCGACGAGTACTTTGCACGCTTAAAAAGATTTCAAAATATTGAATTAAAGGAATATTTAAGCGATAATGACCTTCAAGCCATTCTGGAAAGAAACCTTCAGTTGGCGATACAGGTATGTATTGATATTGCCAACTACATAATAGCAAGAAGAAAGCTGGCTTTCCCCGACGAACAAGAAAATATTTTCATTTTGCTTGGGAGCGAGGGAATAATTCCTCAAAAATTGGCTGCCAGAATTAAGGGCATGGTTAATTTTAGAAATATACTTGTTCATGATTACACAGAAATAAACCCGGAGAAGGTTTATCAGATATTTAAGCGAGGTCTGAAGGACTTTGATGAATTTGCACGGGCTGTTGTAAAATTTATTGAAGATGATAGAACACCATAACATCTTTTTGTCCCAGTTCCGAATTTTACACCGCACCGGAGGTACCGTGGACCGCTTACTTTTTGTTTTCCTGCTGACGGCTTTTATCAACCTGGTCAACACCCTGACCCGCTCTTCCCGCCTGTCGGGAGTCAGGACCGGCAGTCTTGCCACTGCCATCTCCCTGTTCGGCGTGGTTTACCTGGCGGCAAGTTTCGCCAACACCCTTCAGGCCCCCCTGCTGGCCTCGACTGTCGAGCATATTATCGACGGCGCCCACAGCCGGTCTTTGGCGGCTGATCCTGCGGCGGACGCCGTCTCGGCCCCGCTGTACCGGGAAGCCCTGCTGAGTCTCAACCGCAAGCTGCGCTTCGTCATGCTCGGCGCCACGGTGGGCACGGCGCTCGGCATGCTGCTCGTACCCAGCTTCGTCACCTCTTTTTCAAACGCAGTCAATGCCTTCGGCCGGACCGGCTCGGTGTTCCGGGTGATCCCCCTGCTGCTTTCCTCCCTTTTCAGGCCGGGCGGCGGGATTTTCAAATTCCGCATGTCTTCCTTCAAAACGCTTAAGGTCATCATCTTCAGGAAAATGTCCACCCCGAAGGCTTTCCTTTACTGGAACCTGGTCAGCTACAGCCTGTGGACCGCCAACGTGCTTTCCGGGCTTTACGCCGGCGCCCTTTACCCCGAGTTCCGCTCCACGGCGGTGCTCATGGCCTCCATTGTCGGCAACGCCGCAATCGTGGTGAACGTGATCATGGTCGACCCCGTGGTTGCCAGAGTAACCGATGCCGTGGCCGGCGGCAAAGAAGAGGAAGCCGAACTGAAGCAGATCATTTTTTACCTCGCGCTTTTCAACCTGCTGGGCACGCTGCTCAGCCAGGTTATCTTCGAGCCGGTGGCGCAAGGCCTGATGCTGATGACCCGGTGGATCACCTGAAAAAACATGACGAAAACCACTAAGCGGCAAAAAAAGTATGGACCGATCTGCTGGAGTCCCGCGAGGCCATTGTCTGCAACAGTTACGTGCTGGTGGAGACCCATGCCCTAGTGCAGCACCGGTTAGGCATAGCGGCAGTGAGGGCTTTTCGTGAAGACGTTTTTCCCATCCTGCAGGTGGAATGGATCGATGACTCTCTTCATCATAGAAAAGGTTTTTCGTTTTGTTCCCATTTGCCGGCGGCTTGCGTTCAAATGGCGAAATAGCGTTTAAGAACAAGCCTTACCTGCTCTTGCAACTTTTCATCCGTTACTGCGCCGCAGACTTTCTCCAGCCTTTCTTTGGAAACAGTCCGTATCTGGTGGACCATCGCGATGGAGTCTTTTGTCAAGCCGGAAAGGTCCTTGCTTAAGAATACTTCCGTGGGATAGATTTTCCGCAGCGGCCTGGCGGAAGTAAGGGGGAGTACCGTAACGATTGGGAGGGCCTGGTTGACTTCTTCAGTTGAAACAACCAATACCGGGCGCTTCCCGGCTTGTTCAGAACCTGTGGCGGGGTTGAGATTTGCCCAAAAGATTTTCCATTGATATTTTGTCATTTGACAGCTTACCATTCAGGTATCATCTCTGCTGTTTCCCTATCGGCATGGCGGAACGATTCCGAGACGCTTTTAACGTCCCTGATGAATTCAGGGTCGTTTGCGGCGGCTTTCAACGCCTGGCAGAACTCTTCATTTTCCAGGCGGGCTACGTATTCTTCCAATGCCTCCCGCACTGCGGCGTTTACTGAAGCAATCTTATTTTCGCCCGCCAACGTTTTTAATTTGTCCAGCAGCGGTTGCGGCAGGGCAAAGGTTATTTTTTTAAGTGGTGAATGTGTAAGCACATATCATACCCCCTCAAAGATATTGTATTTTAGGCAAGCATAATATGCAAGTATTTTTTATACGAAAATGCTCGTAACGGGCAGCGTCTCGTCACCGCTCACTCCGGCGACGGCGTATTGTGAGCGGTTTGTTTTATTACGGCTCGTTTATTACCCCCGGGGACTTTTCTTTGAAGGTTTTGATCACCCTTTCCTTGTCGGCTGGTTCCCGGGCCGCTTCAGGCTCCTCCGAAAAATACCTGACGGTCCCGGCGTATAAAGCCCAGGCCAGCTTGCCCTGGTAACCGGGTTCCTGCATCAGTTCCTCCTCCGTTTTGTTCGTTATGAAACCGATTTCCACTATCACCGCCGGCGCAGACGTGTTTCTGGTGATGTAGTGGTCCGCCTCCAGCGGTTCCCGGTCCGTATTCCCCAGCACCCTTGCCAGTTCCGACTGAATGTGCCGCGCCGCCTTTTTGCTTTCCGCCGATCCCCGCTGGACGAAACACTGGGCGCCGTGCCGGCCGGGGTCCGGGTAACTGTTCACGTGAATGCTCACGTAGAGGTCGGCCCTGTTTTCGTTGGCGAGAGCCACCCTTCTCTTCAGGTCTTCTCTCTTTTTGGCCGCCAACCCCGCCGTATCCGGGTCGCTGAGGTCGGTATCGGCTTCCCTGGTCATCAGCACCATGGCCCCGGCCTGGGCGAGATCGTCCGCCAGCCGCCTGGCCACGGCGAGGCAGATGTCCTTTTCCAGGGCGCCGCTTTTCCCCACCGCGCCCGGGTCCACGCCCCCGTGGCCGGGGTCCACCACGATCACCTTGTTTGCCAGCGCCGGCGCCATCACGGCCACCGCCTGCCGGCTGCTATTTTCCGCAAGCGCGCGGCCTAAAAAAAACAAAAGAGCCGCCAGGGCCGCCAGCGCGATCAGACGGCCCTTTTTTACCCGGAAAGCCTTTACCGTTACGGGAGCCAAGAGGACATTCCCCCTCGAAAGCGCGTCTTTTCTTTTTAAAAGGTATTCCACCCGCAGGGGAAATATGAAATATTTGGTCCGCTCCGGTCCACCCGACAAAAAGCGATATTTTTGTGCGGTTGACTGACACGGAAGAGCGCATTAAACTAAGTGCAGACAAAATTAACATGTAATGGCATAGATGTAAATTGCTGATTTATTGAAATGAAAGCGAAAAGATTGTGGGGGATGAAAATGGAGCGAATTGATTCATTAATTACGCGCCTGCGTTCGATGGGGTACCGCAACCGCCAGATTAGATCCATCATTGAATCCTGCGTCGGGGTTCGTACCGTCCCGACCGGCTGATCACCCGCCAGGAGATAGCCGTTATGGTCACGCGAGCCCTTGCGTACAGCGGCAAGGCCGTCTCCCTGACGCCGGCCGAAGTTGACGCCCTCCTGGCACGCTTTTCCGACATCGCACAAATCGGCGATTGGGCCAGGGAAGCCGTAGCCGTTGCAGTCAAGGAAGGCATCGTGCATGGCCGGGCCGCAGATCTATACGACCCCGGTTCCAACGCGACCAGGGCCGAGGCCGTGGTCATGCTCAAGCGCATGCTGACATCAACCGGCGCCCTGTAAAACAAAATACGGTATCCAACCAGTGAAGGAGCCCCCGCTGCCGCAACCGGCGCGGGGGTTTCAAACTTTAGGCAAACTATTCGGGACCTTGGGGTTGAAGGAAGTGAGCGATATTGCGAAAGCGTCGTAAGTGAACCGGGCGAAGTGAGGATGCGATATTGGATGAGCGGGACAGCGGTTAGGGGACACACCTCTGTCTGGAGCATTCTCTTGGGACGAGGAATGTCCCCAATTTGTGTCCGCGAAAGCCTGAACCGCAACAGGATGTGAGTTGAAGGCGGTCCAATATCGCCCGAAACGAGCCCCTGGTTCACTCGACGCGAAGCACCTGAGCGAGCGTTTCAACTCCAAGGTGCCTTGTCGGCAAACACGTCGGCAACCACGACCCCCCGCTTCCTGCAACGGCAGCGGGGGTTTTTATATTTTTGAAATTGGATTTTGCTGTGGTATAATCTTGGCAGGAGGTGTTTTTGATGTTTAAGCGTATTTCGGTTGATCCGGCTATTTGTCATGGGCAGGCTTGTATCAAGGGTACCCGAATCCCCGTGTACCAGATCATCGGAATGATGGCCAATGGGGATACCATCGAAGAAATCCTCAATGAATATCCGTCACTCGAACGCGAGGATATTCTTGCCTGTCTTGACTATGCGGCATTACTCGCTGAAGAGAATCTTGCACCTATCGAGGTTCTGGATAGAGCATGAATATTTATGTAGATGAAAACATTCCTTTAATGACCACTGAAGCCTTGCGAAAAATGGGTCATACAGTTTTCGATAACCGGGGTACAACAAAAGAGGGTATTTCTGACGAGAAACTCTGGAAGATTGTTCAGCACCACAAATGCTTGCTTGTTACCACAGACAAGGGATTTACAAGTTATCGAAATAAACAGCATTATGGTATTCTAATAGTGCGCCTCCGTCAGCCTAATAGACATAGGATTCATGATCGCGTGATTCAGGCTATAAACCAGTTCACGGTAGATGAATGGCCGGGATTATTAGTGATAATGCGGGATAATGTAAAGAGTGTGTGGTCAGGACGATTAAGAACATACTGACATCATCGGCGCCCTGTAAAACAAAATACGGTATCCAACCATGAAGAAGCCCCCGCTGCCGCAACCGGCGCGGGGGTTCTTTAAGTTGGTGCGCCTGGCATGGGCGCTGTCTATAAGATGAAAGTCCCGAACGGTGAAGGTAGCAGTAGCCGTAGCTTAAGACAAGGGTGTCCACCGCGAGGTGGAATCTGAAGGAAGTCGGCATCCTGGAAAGGGAACTGCCTTCAGGAGGAGGCGGTGAATCCGCAGGGGACTGAAGGAGTGCCTAGTTTCCATCCGGCGAAAACCAGAGAAACGACCCGCGGGGAAGGTTGCACCTACCTAATGGAGCAGGTGGTGGAAAGGAACAACATGTTCCATGCATTACACCGGGTCTTTAAAGATAAAATACGTCAACTGACATGTCGCAGCAAAAGCCAATCCATGAAAGACCGAATTAATAACCTCAACACCTACATGGTAGGATGGATGGGTTACTTGTATTTGCTAAACTAAAAGTGTACCAATTTTAGCCCCTTGATCAACGAAAAGTTGACCACCCGATCAAATTAACCTGTACATTGTAGGTGGACATTCAACAGTGTGCGGGAGGAAAGGAAAT
>Ga0116192_1002292_pt1 | contig 12791 bp, 11 predicted proteins | sample AD_UKC113_MetaG_FD_89876 | JGI IMG/M metagenome (GOLD analysis project Ga0116192, IMG submission 89876) | Active sludge microbial communities of municipal wastewater-treating anaerobic digesters from Hong Kong - AD_UKC113_MetaG | ecosystem: Engineered > Bioreactor > Anaerobic > Digestate... | reverse complement strand
GGGGGTGCATTTGTTTGCTGAAAGATTGTCAAAAGGGGCAGCCCGGTTTCCCGAAAGATACGCTTTATTTCCGGGGGAGAATGCCGCATTCCCACGGTATGACTCCTTACACCGGAGCATGGGAAGATTACCGGGTATTGTCCCAAAACACCAATGCGGTAATTATCCGCAAAGGGTATGCCATTCGATGGAAGAAAAAGGGAAAGTTGCCGGAAAAGCTTCCGCTCCACCGCTTTGCAACAAAATACAAGAGACAGCCCTTGCTGGGTGATCCGGATGAGATCAATGCGTTTTTAAGCAATATTGAGCTATATATAGCTCAGGCGATAAGAGAATCGAAAAAGAAAAAAGGAATTTTTTTTGAAACGGATTCCGGAGCAAAGGCAGAGGAAGTGCCTGCCGCCCCCGTATAGAGTTTTACAGTTCGATGCAGTTTGCAAAACAAATCCCCGGGGAACCCCGGGACTTATTTTTACCGGGAATGATTCCGGGTGCCCGGGGAAGGATTTTTTACAGTTTTATTGAAATACTGACAGAGCACTGGGGTAAAAAGGGGTGGTGCAGAATTAAAAGGCCGGATTTCGATCAATTCAGGAGCCTTTTTCTGAGTTGCCTGACCGATATAGCCGGCGGGGAGCCGGAAACGCTGGCGAAAACCGGATGGCATGAGATCGGTTCGCTCGAGGAGAGGCGGCGGATGCTTGCGCTGGTGGCGGGAAGAACTAAGGAAAATTTCGGGATCGGATTCGAAATCAACAGCAGGCTTTTGAATGTGGAAGGATCTGTTGAGAGCGCGGTTATCCAGGCTTATCACGAATTAAACACGATCTGGCTGATCGAGCGGATAAATCTGAAAATAAGGGCCAGGATGAACTAGACGTATATATTTATTGAATAAAGTTATTTATGATAGAAATTTTTTAAAAATATCGTCAATTTATGAAGGAATTTTTTCAGAGATTGTTGTATAATATTTAAAGAGGTTGGTGCGATCTATTTGCCGGGTCGCATGGGTAACCGCCTCGTGCAATGGTTTTTGGGGGTAATTTAAACCGGCCTGAGAAGTCACTCTGCCCGTCATGTCGGGCAAACCTATCTTGGACGGGTTTTTGTGCACCCAACAAACCATTTTTATTTTGCCCGGGGAAAGGAGGTGGTAACGGCAAGCAGTTGGAGGGAAATCCGGTTTCAGTAGCCATCAAAGCTGTCTGTGAGTGCAATAATAAGTAATTGGAAAAAAAGAGAAATTATATGCTTATACTTCGTTGTTAGGGTGCATCATCAAAAAATTGGAGGTGCATTAAATGCCCAGATGGGTTCCTTTGCTGGGAGGAATTTTAGGCAGCACTACCTGCGGTTTGCTGCTGTATGCCTTTAGCGTTTTTATCAAGCCCTTGAGGACCCAGTTCGGCTGGACGGCCACTGAAGTAAGCCTGGCTTACGCTATTGCCGTGCTGGTGTTCGGACTGATGACGTTTCCGGCCGGTAAGCTGAGCGACAGGTTCGGGCCCAGACCGGTAGTGGTTATCGGCGGCGCCATCCTCGGTATCGGATTTTTCCTGACCTCAACGATCACGACCAAGTACCACTTATACCTCTACTACGGCATTATCGCTGCCTTTGGCGGCGGAATGGTTTACCTGCCGCCGATCGCCACAGCGCCCAAGTGGTGGCCCGACCGGAGGGCGCTGGCCACCGGACTTACAGTGGTCGGTCTCGGATTGGGCTCGTTCATCATGGGCCCGCTGGCGACGTCCATGATTAACGCCTTCGGCGGAGCGTTGCCCGTGTTCAGGTACGTCGGTATAGCGATGTTCTTTATGGCCATCATCGCCGGGCTGTGCCTGCAGAACCCCCCGCCGGGCTACAAGCCGGCCGGCTGGAATCCGCCCGCTCCGAAGGAAGGCGGTGCCGCTCCGAAAGCCACGCGTGACTACACCTTCGGTGAAACGATCAGGACCGCCCAGTTCTGGATGCTCTACCTCGCTTACTTCTGCGGGTCGTTTGCCGGCCTGATGGTGATCGGGGTTATCGCCGCTCACGGGATAAATGAAATGAACAAGGCTTTGGCGAGTTCCCTGGGAGTTGCCGTAAGCGCCATTCCCAAGGACAAGGCGGCGGCAATCGCCATGCAGGCCGCTATAGCGACCAGTTCCCTCAACGCCGCCAACGCCATTGTCCGTATTTTGATCGGCGCCATTGCGGACGCGGTGGGAACCAGGGTCTGCTTCCTGGTTACCTTTACCCTCCAGGTTGTTGCCATGGTGGTGCTGTTCCCGGCCGGAAAAATTCTTATCGCCCTCTGCATTGTCGCCATTATCATCGGCTGGAACTACGGCGCCATGTTCACTCTGTTCCCGGCCACCTGCCTGCAGTACTTCGGCCCGACGGCGCAGGGTTCCAACTACGGCCTGCTGTTTACTTCCTGGGGTATCGCCGGTTTTGTTGCGAACCTGATCGCCGGCCGTATGTTCGACAGGTTCGGGACATATTCCGTTTCGTTCACGATTGCAGCCGTGTTGGTCGCAGTCGGCGTACTTACCCTCCTGATTACCAAACCGCCGCAGAAGATGTCGGCTTGACGCAGCTCAACCAGGTAATCAGTTAAAAAAACCTCCGGAGGATTCCGGAGGTTTTTTCTGTTAATCTTTTATTTTCTTTTTCACAAAGTACCCTTTCGGATCGATGACTTCGCGAATAAGGCGGATTTCCTCGACGGTGGGCGGCTCAAACTCATATACGTCGCCGGGTATGATGAGTTCGAAGCCGGTAGCCTCCTGGACGCTTTTAACCGTTTCACCGGGAAGGGTGGCGATCAGCTTCATCCGCTTGGTCTCGTCGTCAAAGCCGAGGATGGCCTTGGTGGTGATGACCCGGTACGGTCCCTGTCCGACGTGCCCGGCCCGCCAGCGGGCGTTGGGCGATCCGTCGAGATAGCCGGGACTGGTTATATAGTTGAGTTTCTCATTGAAACGCCTGGGTTCGTGCACCATAATGATAATGGTGCGCTCGCAGGAGCAGGCCATGTCGCTGGCCCCGCCGCTGCCGGGCAGACGAGTTTTGGGTTTCTGGTAGCCGTCAGGGAAATCGCCCATCATGGTTGAGTTCAAATTTCCGTACGGATCAATTTCAGCGCCGCCGATAAAGCCGATGTCGGCAAATCCGCGTTGGGTAAGTTCAAAGGCTGAGTTCAGCCCGAGCAGGTAGTTTGCCCTGTAAGTGGTTCTCGAGTCGCCCACCGACAGGGGCAGGCCGCGGGAGAGTTCCGGACCTACGGCGCCGGCTTCGAACACCGGAACGATACCCGGTCCGTGAGTGAGCTGGGCCAGGGTAATTGCCACCATCGGCAGGCCGGTGCCGGCAAAAATCACCTTGTTGTCTTCCAGGGTGCGGGACCCCGCCACAACGATCATTTCCTGAGTAGTGAAATCCGTAGAATATTTTGCCACTGTTTCCACCCCCCTATCCCAGTACCGTGTAGCCTGCTTCAAGGCGGATACCGGATTCGATTTTCTGTACATACTGGATCTGGCTGAACGGAATCTTGTCGATAAATTCGGCGGTGTTCTCCACTCCGAAGATGAAAGTGTCGTAGTACTTCTTCAGCGGCCCGGGATCGCCCTTGCGGAATTTTTCGCAGGCTGCTCTGAACTCGGGGATGTGTTTTTCATCAAAGTAATACAAACCGTGGCAGTTGCCCGGATAAGCGCCGAAGGGCACCTCGATGACAGCGTCCACCGCAAAGAACGGTATACTGATCCGGTTCGGGTACCTGGTCATTTCTTCGTGTTCGATAAGCCTTTCGCAGGTGATTATAGTGTGGGCGGAGGCCATGGCAATTTCAGGGCATGTGTAGAGCGGACCCTGGATGCGGCAGTTGCCGTAGATGTCGGCTTCCTGGACATGAACTAGCGCTACGTTGGGGTGGGATGCCGGCAAAAGCATTATCGGCCTCCCGGTGAAAGGGCAGTCAATGACTTTGGCTCTGTTACGCTGGAGCATGTCGCTGCCGAGGGGACTGCGGCAGGGTATGAAGGGCAGTCCCATGGACCCGGCTTTGAAGCGGGCGGACATGTTGTAGTTGCTCCAGTCTTCCAGTTCCACCTTGCTGTTTTCGGCCAGATAGCGGAAAAGCGGGGAAATTCCGAAAGCTTCATGCGCCCAGTAAGCAAGCTCCATTCTTTTGATGCTGTTCTTGCTCTCATCCAGGACCATGGCTCCGGCAAGGTACTCAATGGCAAGGCCGGCTGATTGATAAGAAAGGGTTAAGTCCTTTCTGCCCTGTCTTATTATTTCATGAACAATGGCTATGGGCTGGCGCCCGTTGACGAAACCGGCTATGCCGATGTTGTCTCCGTCCTTGACAAATCTTTCCACCGCTTCTTTAAGACTCATTCTTTTGTCTCTTTTTGACTTGTCTTTGTTGGCCAGGTATTGCCTGGCTTCATCCGGTGATAATCCTGTCCAGTACATTATCGCTCTCTCTCCTGGTTTCCAAAATCCAATTTGCCTGGATTTCTCCCGCCGACCAACCGGGAAGCAGTCTAACATCAACCCCGGCAATGCGGACCTTCCTGGAAAGCGGATATTCTGCTTTTGCCGGCGCCGGCGCAACTCTCCGGTAACTTTAAGGCGCCCTGGTTTCTGTTATACCGCCGGAAACAATCCTTTCCTTAGTCTATAAATTTTTAAAACCGTTCAAAAAAGCTGTCTCTTTCGCATCACCTCCTCTTATTGTTTTTTTACTCACTAAAATGTATTTTATTGTCTATTGGAACAGTTTACATCGTATTATGGGACTAGTACCATAGATCATTGATTCAGTGATAAAATATTGATAAAATTATGAAAAATTAAACTTGCAGTTCATTTGCGAATAATTGAAACATTGTGTCAAATGTCGCAAGAAATTGCCTGTCCCCTGAATTCATTTTTTTCGGCATCCGGCCGAAAATACCTGCCATGAACCTTACTCGCAGATCTTAGAAATTGAAGAAGAAAAGCCCTGCCTTTAGCGCGGATGCACTTTGGATTGTATTTCATAACTTTTATGGTTTATCCGGGGAAAATGTCGAATATTTGAAATCAGGCTGTGTTTTTATCTGAAGTAATACCGGGCTTTGTACAACATATTATTGGGATGTGGGAGTTTTTTTGAGATGTTTGCCGTGGGGGGGTGATGAGCCGGTCGTAGAAAAGCGGGGGAGCGGTTAAAGTTACCTGATAAAATATTTACTTATGGGAGGTTAAAAAATGCTAAGTGATGTAAGTTCCAAAATTAAAAACATTTCCACCTTGGAGTATAAGGAGAAGAAGTCCGAATACTGGGGTCCGACTCCCGATGAAGCCAGAAAAATAACAGTCAACAAGTCGCACGGTCTTCAGGACAAGAGGATGACGCTGAAGGAAGCCGTGGCGAAGTATATCAAGGACGGAATCAACATCGGTATCGGCGGCTTCGTCAACACCAGGGTTCCCGCTGCTATTATTCATGAAATTATCAGACACGGCGCAAGAGACCTTACCTTGTCCTTCCAGTCCAACTCAATTTGTTGCGAATGGCTTGCCGGCGCCATGATTCTGGATCCCGACCGGGTGTCCATCAAGAGGGTGGAGTTGGCGTGGTGGGGTTATGAAATCATCGGGATCGCCCCTCTTCTCCGTTACCTTGCCGGAAACGGCATGCTTGAAATGGACGACTATACGAACTACGGCATGTCCGTAAGGTTTAAAGCCGCGGCCATGGGCATTCCCTTCATCCCGGTAAGAGACCACGGCGGTTCCGACATGGAACTGGTAAATAAGGGGAAAATGATTGAGTGCCCGTTTACCGGAAAGAACATCTACCTGCTGCCGGCCTGTCACCCCGACGTGGGCATCGTTCACACCACTGCCGCGGACATGTACGGGAACGCCAGGATCTTCGGAGCTTACTGCACCTGTCCGGAGATAGCCGTTGCCGCCACTTATACGATCATGACTACGGAGAAAATCATCCCGACTGAAAGCATCCGGGCTTATCCGAACCTTACCGAGATTCCTTATGTCGCAGTCGACACCCTCACGGAAGTGCCGTTCGGCGCATATCCCGGCGCTTGCTACGGGAACTACTGGTTTGACATGGATCACATCAGAATGTTCCGCAGCCTGTGCGACGATTTCCGGAAGACCGGGAACAAGGAAGGCCTTAAAAAGTACTATGACGAATACATCTTCGGCTGTGAAACACACGATGATTTCCTTGAGAAGATCGGTTACAAGACACTCAGGAAATTGAAAGACATGGACCATGGCCAGGCCATTATCCTGTAGTAATCAACCAGTCAATTCCGATTTGACCGGTTATACGCGTTGCAATAGAGATCCTTCACAAAAAAACTAAGGAGGTTAATTAGATGCCCGAATATTCTCCTTTTGAAATGATAGCGTTTACTGGTTCAAGAGTTCTCGAGGATAATAAAATCGTGTTTGTGGGTACCGGCCTGCCGATCATCGCGGCAATGCACGCCCAGCTCACGCACGCGCCCAACCTGTACATGATTTACGAAGCCGGATCGCTGGCGCCCATACTGGAGATTGGCATGCCTCTGTCTGTCGGTGACACCAGGGCGGCCCGCAAGGCCTGTTACCTCAAAGGGCTGTGCGCCGTGTTCGAGCTGACCCAGAGGGGATTTGCCGACTACGCTTTCATCGGGGGCGCCCAGGTGGATATGTACGGCAATATCTGTTCCACAATTGAGGGCCACAATTACGACAAACCCGGCATCAGGTTCCCCGGAAGCGGCGGCGCCGGCGCAATGGCGGCAAATTGCGAGAAGACGATCGCCATCATGGCGCTGGAGAAAAGAAGATTTGTCAAGAAACTGGACTTCGTAACCAGTATCGGTTTCGGCGACGGATCTCCGGACTACCGGGAAAAAGCCGGTGTCATGGGTTCGGGTCCGTACAGGATCATCACCAACCAGGCGCTGTTCGGATTCGACGAAGAAACCAGGAGGATGAAGCTTTTGGAAGTCAGGCCGGGAGTTACGCCGGAACAGATTCAGGAACTTGTTGACTTTGAATTGATTATCCCGTCGGATATCAAGGAGATGGCCGAGCCTACCGAAGAAGACCTGAGACTGCTGAGGGACGTCATCGACAAGGAAGGCTACTTCCTGAAGAGGGTAATCAAGAAGTAGAATCAATGCAGAAATGTATACGGGCAATGAATGGAGGTGGTTGTTCAGGCTTGAGCCTGAAATAACGAAAACAGTTCTTATTATAAAGTTTTGGTGATGAATTACCCCCTCTCACCTGCGCCTTGGCAAAAGGCGCCTTTTTTTCGGACGTCCGTGTCCGCGCCCCCGGTTTCCCAGCCTCGCTGCACGAAAGTCTTGCTTTAGGCGCTTTCGCAATGTCGTTCGCTGCTGACAAAGGCGCTGCCTATGCATGAAGTTGTTGACAAAGACCTTGAGGTTGAAATGCTCGCTCGCTTCCTTCAACCCCAAGGTCCCGGACGGTTTGTCAGTATGGGGCTGACTTTTCAAGTCAGCCACCCTGTTTCGTTGGTGTTTTGGTTCAGCCGGATTCGATGAAGTTTTCCTGCACGGCCAGAACGGCCGCCTGAGTGCGGTCGTTTACGTTCAATTTCATTAAAATGCTGCTCACGTGAGCTTTTACCGTGCGCAGCGTGATCTGCAGCTTTGAGGCGATCTCCTTGTTGCTCAGGCCGTTCACGATCAATCTCAGCACTTCCTTTTCACGGGCGGTCAGCAGGGAGTGATCCTTTGGCTGCTGGCGGACGGGAGTGCCCTGCACCAGGTTGACCAGAAGCTCGTTGGCGATGGCGGTATCTACGAAATACCGTCCTTCCGCGACTCCTTCGACGATTTCCAGCAGTTGTTCGGGCGAACTGTCTTTGAGTACGTATGCGGAACACCCTTCCCGGATGGCCTGGATGACTTTTTCGTGCTGGTTGTGGACGGTCAGGATAATTACCTGGATTTCCGGATGTTTTGCTTTGATGATCTTTAGAGCCTGGATGCCGTCCGTTTTGGGCATGTTTACATCCATTAAAACCATGGTCGGGTTCAGGTGCTCTACCGCTTTTACCGCTTCCTCGCCGTTGGCCGCCTCGCCTACGACGGTAATGTTGTTCAGTTCGAACAGCGTCCGCAGGCTCCTGCGAACGAGCGGGTCGTCGTCGACTATCAACATCTGGATGTCATTTAGCAATATTTGGACTGTCATGAGAACACCCCGCAGCAGAATTATAAACAGGTATGGTAACAGTGAACTTGGTTCCCCAGCCGATTTCACTCTCGACTTCAATCGAGCCTTTATGAGCCTCGATATCTTTTTTGGCTATGGCAAGACCGAGGCCGGTGCCGCTCTGCTTTGTGGTAAAAAAAGGTTCGAATATTTTTTGTCTTATTTCCGGAGGGATGCCGCTGCCCCAATCTTCAACGGTCACGAAAACCCGGTCAAAAGAGTGATCGCTGGTCACCCTGATGGCGCCGCCGTTGCTGGTGGCCGAAATTGCGTTGGCGATAAGGTTTCTGAAAACCCCCTTCATTTTTTCGCTGTCCGCCAGAACTGAAGGGATGGGCTTGTTTAAAGAAGTTTCAATAATTAAATTGTCTTTATGCTGTTTTTTGAATTCGCTTACGACTTCCCTTAGAAGTTCGTTTATATCGACTTCCTTTATCATCAGGTTGGTATCGGTGGAGAAATGAAGAAGATCCTCCATAGTGCGGCTGACCCGGTCCATAGCTTCTTTGATGATTTCCAGGTCGTCATGAAAATCCATTTTCCAGGAAGACTTTTTTTCTATTGAATACAGGGACAGTCTCATTGAAGTAAGGGGATTTTTAACCTCGTGGGCGATGATCGCGGCCGCCCGGCCAAGGGAGGCCAGTCTCTCCGCCTGTTTTACCTTTTGTTCCAGGATGTTTATGATCAGATCTTTTTCTTTCAGGCCTTTTTCGTAGGTCAGGGCGTTTTTTACGGCAATTCCGATTTGATTGGCAACCAGTTCGAGCATCTTGAGGTCCCTCGCGCTGAAGTCCTGACGGCTTTCAGGGCGGGAAACCTGAACAGTCCCGATAAAATTGCCTTCAATAAGTATGGGTGCGCCCATACTGTAAAGAATTCCTTCCCGTCTCAAAAAATTTTGAAAGAACTGCGTCTTCTTAATTTCCTCCACTGTGTAAATGTCGGTGGAGCGCCAGCCGGTTTTGGTTTTAAGCTGTTGTTTGAAAAGAAAGTCGCTGGCCAGGTTTTCAGTCAGGAATTTGATCAGCCTGTCGGAGAGACCGATGTTCGATTGTATGGTTACCTTCCCGGTAGTTTCCTGGTAGAAAAAAAGGCAGCTTTTTTTGTGAGGAATGAGTTTCGGCAGGTAAGAGTGGACTGTTTGCAGCATTTCGTCCAGGTCGAGATTGGAGTTGACTATCCGGCTGATCTCCATCAATATCTGAAGTTCATCGACAGAAAGATCTTTTTTCATATCCCTCCGGCTTGTTTTATTAACCGCCATGCCTTTCTCCCTTCCTGTTTTTTTAGGGAAAGAGGGCCAACAGAAAGTCTGTACGTGCGAACGCAAATTTCATTGGACTTTACCTAAAAAATTATATCACTATCTTATTGAAAATTACAACGTTTAGAAATAATTTGACAATTGGAGAATCGCGTTCTGTTGTCAAGGAGGCGGGACGTGACAAGTTTCTTTTGGAAAAACTTGATTAAAAATAATTTTAAAGAGATAATGATATAAGCAAAAAAGCGGAGGAGAGGTGTCCAATTGATTTACACGGTAGACGGGTTTGAGCCTTTGATTGATCCGACAGCGTTTATAGCGCCGGGCGCGGTGGTCGTCGGCAGGGTCGAGATAGGGCCTTGTACCGGCATATGGTACAATTCCGTAGTACGGGGAGACGTAGACACCGTAAAAATTGGGGCGAACACGAGCATTCAAGACGGCTCGATACTGCACGAACATGCGGGTTTTCCCCTGTACGTCGGTAACCGGGTGACGGTGGGTCACCGGGTTTTGTTGCATGGGTGCACTGTCGAGGACGGAGCGTACATCGGGATGGGCTCGATAGTTTTAAACGGCGCCCGGATTGGTTCCGGCGCCGTTTTGGGCGCCGGTTCCCTTGTTTTGCAGGGACAGGAGATACCTCCCGGGATGCTGGCCTTCGGCGCCCCGGCCAGGGTTATCAGGCCTGTGGGGGATGAGGAACGCCATAAGTTTACCGGAGCGGTCGGAAGGTACCTGAAAATGATGGACATGCACAGCAGGCTTGCCCGGGAGGGTTTTTAAAACCGCTATAAAAAAAGAGAAGTGATAAAAAACGTTATGCCGGCGAATATCGCCGTTACCGGCAGCGTTACCATCCACGCCACCACCATTTTCTCGGCAGTGTCCCACCTGACGGCGGAAACGCGCTTGGCCGAACCGACCCCCATGATTGAAGACGAGATGACATGGGTGGTGCTCACGGGCAATTTCAGCAGCGTGGCCATGATGATTACCAGCGCCGATGAAAAGTCGGAGCTGAAGCCGCTTGCAGGCTCGAGTTTTATGATCCTTGAGCCGACGGTTTTGATGATTTTCCATCCTCCCATGGATGTTCCGAGCGCCATGGCGAAAGCGCAAAGCGCCTTCACCCAGAAAGGCACCTCCAGGCTATGCTGAAAACCGCCCGCTACCAGCGCAAATGTTATTATTCCCATGGATTTTTGAGCGTCGTTGGTGCCGTGGCTGAAGGACTGCCAGGCGGCTGTAAAAATCTGGAGAAAACGGAAGCCCCGGTTCAGCCTGGACGGGTGTGCGTTCATAAAGGCAATGTTGATCAGTGTCATGAATATGAAACCAGCAGTGAAAGCCACCACCGGCGAGAGTATCAAGGCTTCGATGATCGTCAGAAATCCTTTGAAATTCACCGCGCCCAGACCGGCTGAAGTTATCACGGCTCCGGTCAGGGAACCTATCAAGGCGTGGGAAGAACTGCTGGGAATCCCGTAATACCAGGTTATCAGGTTCCAGGCGATGGCGGCCGTCAGGGCGGCCGCCACGACATAAAGGCCGTTATCCAGTTTGAGGGGGTCCGCTATTTTTCCGCCGATGGTTTTTGCCACCCCGGTAAAAGTCATGGCGCCGACGAGGTTCATGGCCGCAGAAAGGACAATGGCCACCCTTGGCGGCATGGCCTTTGTTGAAATCGAGGTGGCGATGGAGTTGGCCGTGTCGTGAAAGCCGTTTATGAAGTCGAAAGACAGGGCCAGGAGCACGACAAAAGCAATGAGCAGTGTTGCCGGTTCAAGCATATTAGTCTCCTCAAGAGTTCCGCATAATGATGCCTTCGAGGATGTTGGACACGTCTTCACAGGCGTCCGAAACCGCTTCCATCATGCTGTAAACTTCTTTTCTCTTAATCAGCTCAACCGGATCCTTGCACGTGGAAAAAAGCGTCTTCAAACTGTCCCTGAACAGATCGTCCGCAACATTTTCGAGGTCGTTGATTTTGTGGTTGTGTTTGACGACTTCTTTAAGCTTTTTCTCAACCAGGCAGTTTATCGCGTACACTATTTCCTGGGTGCACATTTCAATGTTTCGGGCGAACAGCTTCATATAATCGTCGGGCTCGTTGATGTTGAACAGCTCAAAGCTCCAGGCGCAGGCTTCGATCATGTCCAGCACGTCGTCCAGCTTGAAGGTCAGCCCGAGGATGTCTTCCCGGTCCAGGGGAGTGATAAAAGTTTTGTTCAAGGCGAGAATGATTTCGTGAGTATACTGATCGCCCATTGTTTCCACGTTTTTTATCTGCAGGGCGAACTCCTCGGCATTTTTGAGGTTGTGCATCTCTTCCCTGAAGATCTGCGAAGCCAGTTGTATGTTTTTGGCAACCAGTATAAAATATTCAAAAAAAATATCCGGCTTCCTTTGAAACAGCATGCGTTGACCTCCCGGAGTAAAATAACCTTCTCTGGTATATTACCATACCTTTCGCCCCGTTAATGTTAAGAGTGTGTTAAATTTTACTTGTCTTGGCTTGCATTTTTTCCGTATTTGCGATAAAAAGGAAAAAAGGAAAAGGGAGAGAAAAATGTCTTTCAGTTTCACGGAAATACTCTGGATAATATTCTTATTTATGGCTTTCCTGCCTGTTTTAAAGCAGCAGCGTCTGGAGGCCGTGAGGATGAGGCTGATCAGGCAAATTGAGGTCAGCCGCAAGTCACGGTTGATTACCCTGATTCACAGGCAGGAAATGATAAGCATTCTGGGCATTCCCATATCACGCTATATCAATATCGAGGATTCGGAAGCGGTTCTGCGCGCTATCCGGATGACGCCGGACGACATGCCGATTGACCTGCTTCTGCATACCCCCGGGGGGCTGGTGCTTGCCTCCGAACAGATTGCGGGGGCTCTTCAAAAACACCCCGCCAAGGTTACCGTTTTTGTTCCTCACTACGCCATGTCGGGCGGTACGATGATAGCCCTGGCCGCCGACGAGATTGTCATGGACGAGAATGCGGTTCTCGGCCCGGTAGACCCCCAGTTGGGAGAATTCCCGGCGGTCTCCATTCTCGAAGTGGTTCGTCAGAAAGGAAGGGACAAAGTAGAGGATCGCACTCTGATGCTTGCGGAAATAGCTGAAAAGGCCGTTTCGCAGGTAAAGGACTTCGTTTATTATCTTCTGTCGGACAAGATGGAGGAAGAGAGGGCCAGGCAGCTTTCGGACGTACTTACAAGCGGGACCTGGACGCACGACTATCCCATTGACAGCGAACAGCTCAAAAAG
>Ga0116192_1002287_pt1 | contig 12808 bp, 11 predicted proteins | sample AD_UKC113_MetaG_FD_89876 | JGI IMG/M metagenome (GOLD analysis project Ga0116192, IMG submission 89876) | Active sludge microbial communities of municipal wastewater-treating anaerobic digesters from Hong Kong - AD_UKC113_MetaG | ecosystem: Engineered > Bioreactor > Anaerobic > Digestate... | reverse complement strand
GCAGGATCATCGCCAAAGATCCCTCTCAGACGCCATTCGAATACGTAAAAACCATCGAAGCCAACTCCAACTCCCCGGATACCGCAGACCTCGTCCACACCATATCCTTAATCTTCTCAGAATGCCACTATTCCGAAATCCCTCCAAACCCCATACAATGGGCAACCGCCCTAACCGCTTACCGCACCCTAACTCAAGACTGAAGCAGCGGGGACGGTACTTTTTGCTTCACTTTTTGCTTTGCTTCTTACTTGAGAGGCAGGGGGTAGTACTTTTTCCCTCATGACCAAAGGGAAATCAGATACAAGGCGCCATAGAGGCGAAATCTTGGCGAATCCCCTTGAAGCGATATGCCAATACTCTTTATGCTTGGTTAAGGGGAAAGCAAAATATACTTTGGATTTTCACAATTCCAATGGAGAGTGACGCACATGGAAAAGAAGGAAGACTTAAGGAGAACTGTTGCGGAATCTATCGATGCCGCAAGGGATTCTCTACTAGACCTCTCTCACGACATTTTCGAGTACTCAGAGATTGCCTTTCAAGAAGTCCGTTCAGCAGAGAGGCTTAGGAAATTTCTTTCGGACCTAGGCTTTCGGTTGAACGAGGTAGAAGGCCTTCCGACGGGATTTGTAGCCGAAATTGGGTGCGGTTCGCCGGTGATCGCCTTCATGGCCGAATATGATGCTCTGCCTGAAATCGGCCACGCATGCGGTCACAACATCATTGCAGCTGCAGCGGCAGGGGCTGGCTTAGGGATGAGTTCGATCATGGGTAAATTCAAAGGGACCATCAGAGTGATTGGCTGTCCTGCCGAAGAGAGCGGCGGCGGTAAGGTCATCATGGTTAACACAGGCGTGTTCGACGATGTTGATGCCGCAATGATCGTGCATCCTTCCGGGGAGTATATGGCAGATGATTGTTCATACGCAGTTCGCACGTTTCGCATAGAGTTTGTCGGTAAGGCGGCACACGCTGCATCGGGTCCTCAATACGGCATGAATGCACTATCCGCGGCTGTGGAGTTCCTAGTAAGCGTCAATGCCTTCCGCGAGCACATGACCGATGACGGACGCATTCACGCTATTATCACAGATGGCGGCAGCGCGGTTAACGTCATCCCCGACCGCAGCGAACTTATAGTCTCTGTCAGGGGAACTACCACCGAATATATGAATCAACTCATTAAGCAGATTGAGCAAAGAGCGACGGGAGCCTCCATATCCACAGGATGCAAGTATTCCATAGAACCGGTAGGACTAGGATGCAAGGAGATCATAGTCAATCCCGAGCTATCTAGGTTGTTTTATGAGAACTTCAGATCATTAGGGATAACAGTAGCCCCCCGAGGAGATTCTAAGGGGTCAACAGATGTTGGAGATGTCAGCCATGTTGTCCCTACTATTCAAGGCTATGTGGGAATTGGAGCTGATGCTACCCACACTGTCGAGTTTCGGGAGGCCAGTATTTCCTCCAAAGGGGATGAAGCGGTTATAAATGGCGCCAAGGTGATGGCCCTTACCGCAATAGACATACTTCTGGATCCCGGCGTTTTGGACGAAATAAAGAAGGCGTTCAATGCGAGATTAAGCAGGAAGTGAGAGGGTGGCGGCTGTCTGTAAACAAGCAGCGCCAATCTGATGGCACGGAATAGGCGATGGAGACACGGCACCCGATAAACACACTCTACAAGTTATCTTGCCTCACATCGCCTATTTCTTTCATTTTGTCGATTTGGGATTACCATCTGTCGACAAATCCGGATCTGCGCATGAAGGATCGTAGATCGGATCCTACACTTTACATAAAATGTCGTAAGCCCATTTTGCCACTTTCCCTATAGCGTCATCTCCTGCTTCGACGTCGTCCAAATCCTTGGATAGACAGACTATTACAAAATGGCCCTTAGGTCCAAATACAATTCCTGCGTCGTGCGTTACGCCACTTACCTCCCCTGTCTTGTGAGCGACTGTGGCTTCTTTAGGCAGATACCTGGGTATCTTATCATTGTACTGTTGCCTTTTGAGGATCTCTATCATGGTGTCACAATCTCCCGGATTCTCAACGGTCCTTTCAGAAAGACCCTTCAGAAGGGAAGCGATATCAGATGCGGTTATGGCATTGTACGGCCCACCTGGCTTAGGTTTCATAAGGTGTGCTTCCAGACGGGACGCGCTGCATCCCTTCTTAGACATGTACTCATTGATCCTGTCTATGCCTATCGCATCGATGACCAAATTCGTGGCGGTATTGTCGCTAACGACGATCATAAGATTAATAGCGTCTAGCAGAGTTAGGTGAAGACCCGAGTGTAGCTCTTTGAGGACGCCGGATCCCCCCACTTTATCTTCCTTCCTGACGATACACGTATCGTCAAGGCGTAGGGCACCCAACCTTGCCTCGTGGAACGCCGCCATCATTATAGGTATCTTTATAACTGAAGCGGCGGTGAATGGCTCCTTATCGTTTAGTCTAATTGTTCCTTTTCCATCGAGGGACTCTACAACTATTGCCCAACGCCCACCGGCAGGTTGGACCATGTGCGCAAGATCTGTCTCGGTTCCTCGAAAAACTCCCGTGCTCTCGGCTATGTTCTCCATCTAGCTGCCTCCGTTTCTTCGTGTTCGGTCAACGATAATTCAAACCAAGCAGATCACACCTATATCATACCAAGCCAGTCCCCGAAAATTTTGAGCAACTCTCCCAGGAGAACTGAAAGCCGTCCCGATACTACATTTCCAAATCCTACTCCAAAGGTTACCATCATGAGCCAACGACCTGCCTGAGCAAAACCCGTTACAAATTTTGTCTGAGGCACAGTGAAGAGAAAATAAGTCAAGACCGCCAAGAGTCCTACAATTGAGACTAAGCCATTTAGGGTAGCTCCAATGCTCTCACCTGGAAACTTGGTCATGGCAGCAATGACCTGGTTTAATATCTGAGACCGGAGAGACGAGTATATGGTCTGGCCGACGCCGACACCGACTAGAAAAGCTACCGGCCACCGACTCAACCACGCAATTTTCTGGAAGAATCGAGCATATAGCAAAATTCCGAGCGCTATAGGTATGATCAAGTGTAACTGGCTCTCATATATAGCCGGCTGGAAACCATAGTGAACAATGTTCCCTATCGCGATTCCAATGGCATGCCCAGCGCACGAGCCGACAAATACATTTTGGCATACTCGGTAAAACGGATTGTCTTTATACAATGGCAGTGACCACATTCCAAAAATACATGCGACTGCAATCCACTGCCAAATATTTGTTGAGATCTGCATTATCTCACCTCCTGGTAATCTACTTGCTCGGTGGGGTTTCTTTTCCTTTTTTCGACATGAAATACCCAATATTACCAAGCGCGATGAAGAAGATTATGATCAAATGTCCCATAGACTGGGCGTCCATCATGGCAGCCCCACGACCTGGCTTGTTGCAAAGAAGCTCGTACTGGGCAGCCGATGATACTCCGCCCATTACCCCCTTGACCTGGCCTGAGTTGTAGTAAGGGACTATCGACGGGACAGATACCGTAACCGTCCCTGTAGCGAAAAGAACTCCCATAGGGTCTACCACCTGACGAATCCACATTTCAGGAGTGCCCATTGAGAACTGGATTACGAAAGCAAAGTCTTTTATCGTCTTTATTCCTTGCATCACCGGGAGTTCAGAAGTCTTGTTACCCCGAACGTCAGTCGGGACGCTTAGGCAATCAAGAGCAAATAGGCGCACGGCGTTTTCCTCTCCTGCCATATATCCAAGATTTGCGAAGTCTTCTCCGTACTTGTAGCCTCGCTGCTCAAGGTCGGCTATTATCCTATTTGTCATCATAGGGCCGTCTGTGGTGCCGAAAGAGATGGCTATCCACTTAATACCTCGCTGCATCAGGTGTTCGACTACAGCTACAGGACAGACCTCAGCATCAAGGCCCGCACCCGGACTGTAGTCCATGGATAGGAGTACGACATCCTTTTCCGGGTTGAGTCCTTCGATTATGTCGTAGACAGCGCGTGTCATAGGACTAATCTGCATTGGGATACCTATAGGGCGAAGCAAGGGTACGGATAAAACGATCAAAAGAACGATATATATAATCCTAGTATCGACGTTCTGCATCTTTTCCATTAGATTCATGTTCTTGGCACCTCCTTGCTAAAGAACGTTTTATGAAGAACCGCCGATACCTAGATGGCTTCGCTCTATCCCGAGCATGGTGCGTAGGCAGGCTACGAAACTGCCAATGGCAGCGCCTATAAGAAGGGCGCGCTGACCTGTCATGTTTGGAACATCAAGAAGCCATTGTTGTATCGTTGGAAACCGGCTCCATATGAGTGAACCTACTGGGGCTGCCCCTAGCATCACGAGTATTGCCGATATCAAAAGCACTGTAGCTTCTAAGTTTCTCGCTCGAAAGGCGCGGTACGAGGCAGATGCAACATAAAAGGCTAGGCACGCCCACTGTCCAGTCATAAGGGGAGATAGGATATAGTTGTAGATTAGTGAATAGTTCGCCGCGGCAGTCTCGTTGTTTGGGTTCAACTCAACATACGTGCAGAATGCTCCGTAGATTATCAAAGTGGCGAGCAATATGAGGCTATAGACCCAATCTTGGCGTTTCCTAGATATATTGCCCGAATGTACCATGATCAGGTTCACCGAAGCCAAGCAGAGCGCAAAGGCCGAGACTACAGTCATCCATGGGCTGATGTACTCCTCAAATAGTTCTGGCAAAGAAATCCCAATCACCGGCACAGGACCCGTAGTGATTCGGCTTAGCATTACAATAATTGAGATTACAAACGTAATAAGCAAAGGCACTTCTTTCCGCACAGATACACCTTCTCTCTTGTAGGTAAAATAACGTATCGACGTTGAGCCTACTTAGATATCAATTCCTGGACGAAAGTGCTTCCGAATGACGTCGTTATAGTACCGAGTATTATGAGGGCCATCACTATCAATTTGATGTAATCTTGGGCTGCTATGCCACCTAGTCTTCCTTTATCGTTAGATAGGTAAGCTCCGGCAGCATAGAGTTCTTCTCCGATGACAGTGTAGTCGCAAGCAGCGACAAAGAAGGGGACTTGCATTACTGAGGCTGTGATAGCTACCTGCATAACCCCCAGCCTAGCTGCTGATTCTGCTAGGAGTAGGGCTTCACCCATGTACAGTCCGGCCAGTATGCTTGAAGCAACCTGTTCCTGATGCATTAAGCCAATCACACCGGCAGCATAAGCATCTTGGTCGCTAGAAATATAGCGCACGGTGTTGTCCTTGAACTGATCGGCTTTATTGGCAGCAGTGTATCCTTGGCGCACTGTTTCAACGGCTAAGGGGTACACATTAGGCATACGGATGGTTACCAAGAACGGAGCGTCATATCTTGCAGCGACACCTGTAACATAGGATAAGATCTGTAGAGCGGCTAGGGTATCAGGTACAGAAGTAGAAACTATATCACCTAACCCCGGCGAAAAGTGCACCGGCCTTCCCATTTCAGTTGCGCGGCCCACACACTCTTCGATGGCTTCCAATCCCGGTATTGGGCGAATTGATACCTTGATCCTGTCATTTTCCGAAGCCCTTATCATGTACACAACTATTGCGGATATAACGACAAACATCCAAAAACCAAATATATTACCTGGAACAAGAGTCATTTTCTTTTTCACCTCCTCAATCCAATGAGATCAATGACGTTCTACTGCAGGACAAGTTTCGACATAACCTGGAAATATCCTTCTCGCCAGTGAAGCACCGGGGACGGCACTTTTTGCTTCTTCTTGCTTTCGCTTAGAGGCATTGGACTTGCCGAACTCTGAAACACAACCTTCTACCAGACTAGAAATGAAGGAGGCGTTTGAGGCCAAAGAAGAAACGGGCAACTCAAAGAATTAGCGTAGAAGTTCGATTGTGTGTTTACAACTTCAAACCGGTCTCAAGCCACACATGGTGTTTGATGCTATAATCGAGTTGCTGGATTAATAGGTTGGTCCTTCCTGAGGGAGGTAGTCATGGGTTTACATCTTCTAGCGGAAAAGTGGTGTAATCTCTCGCCGAAAAGCACCGTAACCATCATAACAGATGGGGACAGACTGGGATTGGCGATCAAGATAAGAGACCACACTCCAAACCCATGCCACATCATAAACTTGTGGTATAGAAAGGACCTAGAAGCGCACCTATCCAATCTCTCTCCGTCGGACTTAGTGATTGTGCTCATTTCCCAGCATACATTCGTAGACAGGGGAGCCAATAAAACGTTTTCCCCATTTTCGAAACCCGAGGGACTAAAGGCAAAGTACGCATTCATAAGACTCGATATACCAGAACAATCCCTTATCCAAGGTTTAAGGACGCCTAAGGACCTTGTCTACGAAAAGATCCGCGAAGTCCAGAAGTTCTGCTCAGGGAGCACGATCCGTGTGACAACCGATGCCGGCACAAATATAACAGTTGAAGTTGGAAAAACTAGCACATGTAAACACGAAATTGTAGAAGATGGCGAGTTTGCTTTTCTTCCCCCCTCAGAGATTTATTCGGATGTGACTCATGGCACTGCGAACGGACGCATTGTGATTGATGTCACTTTGGGGCAGCTTTATCATTACGGAGTCTTGCTAGGCGAGTACGGCATCGTTGACGAACCGGTGGTTCTCGATGTAATAGATGGTTACGTCGTAAGTGTAGCCGGCGGGGCCATGGCAGCAGATCTCAGCAAGAAACTGTTCGATCTTCCCGAGAATTGTCGTGCTGTGGTTGAACTGGGGCACGGTCTATCGGCGATGGACCCGACGGGGATTATCGGTGTTGACGAAAGCATTCTAGGCACTTGCCATTTTGGTATAGGTGATTACGTAGAGTCAGGCACACACTTAGACGTTGTTCTGAAGGATCCCATATTTCACCAGACCTAAAGTGCCAAGTGCAAGGAGAGGCAAAAGGCTTAGGATAATTCTTGACGACCGGAGGTGTGAGCATGTGTGATACGTTTTACATAAAGCAGCCTGGTGGTGGGGCCGGAACTGAGTATTTCGCGAAAAACAGTGATCGAGACCCAAACGAGCCTCAATACATGTTCTTTGTTCCTGCAGGGAAGATTAGCCATCCAAAAACCTACGTTGAGATGCCTCCATATGAGGTGAAGTACGGTACTTGGCTTTCTAAGCCTTCGTGGATGTGGGGCGCGGAGATGGGTGTGAATGAAAATGGAGTCGCAATTGGAAATGAGGCAACCTTTAATAAGGTGAAAGCGGAGAAAGTCGGAGTTTTGGGAATGGATCACTTAAGAGTCGCGTTGGAACTCAGCTCAACCGCCCGTGAAGCTCTTGAGATCCTGATTAGAAACACGGAAGTCTATGGACAGGGAGGCGATGGGGGTTATGAGCACCCTCTTTTCTACCATAACAGCTACTTGCTGACAGATCTTACCGAGGCTTATGTCTTAGATACTGTCGGGCGTTATTGGGCATACAAGAAGCTCATGGGGAATTACAACATTAGCAACAAGATTTCGATTCAAAATGACTTCGACGATATTTCACCGGAACTAAAAGGCAAGGTTCAGAACTTGGAGAAATATTTCACCAATCCCATAGTGTCTTACTTCGCAGGAGCTTACCACAGAGAGAGGCGCGGCATGGAGATTATGCAGCGACAACACTACGATCTCTCCGACGTGATGTCAGTGCTTCAAGATCGTCATACAGGTAAAGTTGCTACAATGAGAAATATCTGTGTGATAGGGGGAGGACTTGTCAGTTCGCAGACTACTGCATCTTTATTGTATGACTACAAGTCCAAGATGATCTGGTACACGGAAGGTCCAGATCCTGAAGTCCAGCTTTTTAAGCCGCTCCAGCTCGGATTTTGCAATGAGGACGATGCCGGAGAAGGGATAAAGAGGTGGAAATATAACAATCTTCTCTTTAGAGCGGCCCTAAAAGACTACGAAGCGAACAGGGATCGCTTGGCTCCCTTGCGCGCCCAGTATCAAGATCAATTGCTCCGATTGTCAGCCTCAGATACAGGCGGTGAGAAAATGTATAAGGAAGCTCATGCTATGAATAGGGAGTATGTGAACGAAGGACTTAAACTAGTCGGCACAGGTCCGTTCCGAGGAGGGAGCCGGTTCAAAAACTATTGGCGCAAGGAGAACAAGGCCTTGTTCGAAAAAGAAACCGATCCTCAACTGAAGGAGCTCTATGGCAGATACCTTATCTGATGCAGATAGGATATGAAAACGGGATTATTCAACTGGGTACGGATTGGGGTGAGTTAAGTCAGCAGTCCGCGTCTTCTTTCCTTCATAGTCCAAATCTCTGCTTTACGGCTTTTAACATGGTTTCAACGTCCGGGATCTTGAGAAAGTAGATCGAAATGGCGTATGCGATACACGCAACACCCAGTGAAATGATGATGGCCGAATTCGCTCCAATTGAAGACATTAACCAATCGTAGCAAATATAGCCTGCAGCCCCCATTATCGCAGATGCCAGTAGCGTTTTGAAGAAAGCGATCAAGGCCTGTTTCATGCCAAAAGGGCCGATTTTCTTCCTCAAACTCACAAAGAGAAGTCCTGTGGTGAAAAGGGCAGATAGAGCTGTCGCTAGAGCGAGCCCGGATATGCCCATGTATCTTGACAGTGCTATGTTAAGAACTATGTTAAGCCCTGCACCTATTGCGCCGTTTATCATCGGCGTTATCGTATCTTGCAGCGAGTGGAAAGCCTTTGTAAGTAGAAGTCTCAAACCGTACCCGACCATCCCCATTGAGTAGAAGAAAAGAGCACTAGAAGTCATGTGCATGGCGCTACGGTCGAAGGCACCTCTACCAAAGAGAAGGGAGACGATTGGTGTCGCAAAGACCATAGCCCCTATCATTGAAGGTAGCATAAATAAATTAATGGAGGTCACCGCTTCTGATAAGGATTTTTTGAATCTTGGCATGTCTTTCTCAGCGGCCATCTGAGATATGGCAGGATAAAGAGCTGTCGCAATAGGCAATGCAAAAAGGCCCAGAGGAAAGCTGTTTACCTTGTCTGCATAATTCAAGGCAGAAATCCCGCCTACTGCCAACCGAGAAGCCATGGTTCTATCGACGAAGACGTTTATCTGGTTGATGGAACTTCCGATTATCAGAGGCAGCATTATACGTGCTAAGCTCACTACGTGTTCATCTTTCAAGTCAAAGGCACCAGTGTGTTTGTATCCTTGCCCCCTAAGGAAAGGTATGAATAAGATGAACTGAGAGGCCATTGATATGATGTAACCTATGCCTAGGATCTCTGCATTTCCCATGCGCGAACTAAGGACTATGGACAAAATGACGAAGAAATTCATGGGAAACCCAACAGATGCAGGGATGGCGAAGTTACCTTTTATCTGTAGGTAGCCGCTAAAAACTGACACTAGTCCGGCGAAGTACACGGAAAGTATAGTCATTTTGGTGAGTTTCACTGCCAAATCTAGCGTCTCGCCCTCGAATCCCGAGGCAAACACGCGAACGATAGGGCCCGCGAATGCTAGCACTATCAGTACAATCACGGTGCATACGGCAAGCAAGACATTCACTAGGTTATTAGTAAACCTATCCGCCGATTTGTTTCCTTGTTCTTGAGAAATTCTTGTGTACATAGGAACGTATCCGGCAGCCAGTCCTGCTGCGATAAAACTGAATATGCTTCCTGGAATGGCAATAGAGATGAGGTAGGCATCGCTGGTACTTCCGGCACCGTAAAAATACGATAGAGCCAGATCCCTCGCAAAACCAACCACCTTCGACGCTATCGTTATCACCATTATTGTTAGCGCCGCTCTCTTGGTAGAAAAACCACGTCTGCCATTGCTTTCAGACATTATTGCAGTATCTCCTTGTATCCAAACTACAGCGATTATACCATGTAGTTTTGGGCAAAGACACGGTAGAGGCAAGAGATCGGAACTCATGCCTTGTTTGCACTCTCAAATCATGTTTCTCCCATGCTTCTTTTGTAAGTGATATGATTCATGGTAGATTTTCTATGAAAAGAAAACTGTTAACGTGCTATTGAGAGCGAGGGATATGAGTTGGAAAGATTGTACACAGGAAAGACAAAAGATGTTTTTCTGACTGAAGATGGCAATGTGCTTCTTTATTTCAAAGATACTGTTACGGGTTCGGAAGGCAAAATTGACTCGGGGGCAAATGAAGTAATTGGGGAAATAAAGGGTAAGGGCAGCGCTTCTTTCCTGACTACTGTGTACTTCTTCAACCTGCTTCACGATAGCGGGATTTCTACGCACTTTCTCGGAATTGGTGAGGATTTCGGCTATGCACCTAACACTATTCTTGTGAAGCGAGCGAGATCTTACAAACTCGAGGTGATTTGCCGCGAAAAGGCCTGGGGGAGTTTTGTCAGAAGGTACGGGGAGTATGTAAAGCAGGGTGACCCACTGCCTTCTTTGGTTGAGTTTACGCTTAAGGACGATGAAAGAGGGGATCCGCTTATCACCGAGGATACCCTGGTAGCCTTAAACATAGCCTCGAAGGAAGCGGTAGTTCACATGAAGGAGACTGCCCAACGAATTACGGGGATCTTGAAGAACCATTTGGCCGAGAAGGGGCTTGACCTGATAGACATAAAGTACGAGTTCGGAGAAGTCGATGGTAAGACAACAATCATCGACGAAATTTCGGGCGACAGCATGAGAGTTGTCCGAGATGGGCAAGTATTGTCGCAGAACGAGTTAGCTCACGCTCTAGGCTTAGAGATTCAGTGATCTGTAACAATAAATAATCCACTGGCTTGTGTCTTATCGGTGAGATTTTGATTTGAGACACAAGCCAGTGTTTCGTTGTATTTCTCAGATCTGCTTCATCCGATGAACCGAGTGCGCCTGGTATAGTGAGTGTGGAGCAAGTGATGGGACTTTTCGCCGAGAGGCTCTCCCAGAAACTCTTTATACAATTGAATGACAGAAGGGTTTTCGTGAGATTTGCGCAACGGCATGTTTTCGTCAGCTTGATACAAGGCCTCCATCCTCTTTTGGCGTATCTCATTTGTAGTAGGGATGGGTTGTCCGCCTCCACCGATGCAGCCTCCGGGGCAGGCCATGATCTCGATAAACTGGTAATCTTTAGCTCCTTCAGAAACAAGGTCAAGCAGTTTTTTGGCATTTCCCAATCCGCTTGCGACTGCAACATTGAGGGACAAATCTCCTGCCTGTACCGTTGCTTCCTTGATTCCCTCTAGCCCCCGAACGCACTCGAAATTGAGAGACTTAAGTTCTTCCCCTGTCACTATTTCATATACTGTTCGTAGAGCCGCTTCCATAACGCCGCCTGTATTGCCGAATATCGCGCCTGCGCCTGTACTTATTCCAAGAGGCGGGTCATATTCCGATTCTTCAATAGCCTGGAAATCAATCCCTGCCATTTTGAACATTCTGGCCAGTTCTCTAGTTGTGAGGACTACATCTACGTCCTGAACCCCGCTTGAGTTCATTTCAGGGCGTTGAGATTCATACTTTTTGGCGGTACACGGCATTATGGATACGCAATAAATCGAATCGGGCTCGAACCCGAACTTCTGGGCATAGTAGGTTTTCGCGAGCGCTCCGAACATTTGCTGAGGCGATTTGCATGTAGACAGGTGGTCTAACATGTCGGGATAGAAATGCTCGATATACTTAATCCAGCCCGGGCTACACGAAGTTATCATGGGCAAGGTACCGTCAGTCTTTAGACGATTGAGGAGCTCATGCCCTTCTTCTATTATAGTAAGATCTGCTGTGAAACAAGTGTCAAAAACCTTGTTGAACCCTAGGCGACGCAAAGCGCTCACTAGCTTGCCTGTAGAGATCTGTCCCGGTGGAAGACCCATTTCTTCGCCTATGCTCACCCGAATTGCAGGCGCTGTCTGCACGATAACGTGTTTGTGAGGGTCATCTAGGGCTTCCCAGACTTTGTATGTCTCATCTTTTTCCCGGATTGCTCCAGTTGGGCACACTAGCAAACACTGACCGCATAAAGCACAAGCTACCTCTGAAAGCTGACGCCCCAACGGGGTGGACATAACAGTCTCAGAGCCTCGGTTAATCGGAGACAGAACCGCCAACGTCTGAATCTCTTGGCACACATCTACGCAACGGCGGCACAAGACGCACTTATTCATGTCTCTGGTTATTGACGGGGTGGACACATCTATTGGAATGTTGAATGGTTCCCGTGCAAAAGAGACCTGTCTAATCCCTAAGTATTGAGCGATGTCCTGGAGCTCGCAGTTTAGATTTCTATCGCAGGTCAGACAGTTTTCGGTGTGTCTCGAGAGCATCAGGTCTACGGTGGTTCTTCTGGCTTCTCTCACTGCAGCAGTATTTGTCCGCACTACCATGCCTTCGGATACCGGAAAAGCGCAGGCAGGCTGCAGGAGTCGGCTTCCTTCGATAGCAACTACGCAAATACGACAGACTGCTCTGGCGCTAAGGTCGTGTTGGTAGCAAAGTGTAGGAATATGAATTCCCAGCTTTTCTGCAGCCTCTAGGATAGTGCTTCCTTTTGGCACCTCCACTTTCTGGCCATCTATAGTCAAAGTCACCATGTCCATTTATCTACGCTCCTTTATTGATGTCAATGAGCCTCATCTGTCTCTAGTTGGGATCGTCCTTACGCTATGTGAAGCAGGAAGGACCGGTCCCTCTGTTTTCTTGATAGGACATACTCCGGCAGGGCATACTTTGTCTCGAATGTGCGCGTTGTACTCATCGCGGTAGAAGTACAATGTCGTTACGACCGGATTAGGTGCTGCCTGTCCTAAGCCGCATAGG
>Ga0116192_1002285_pt1:5000-12821 | contig 12821 bp, 8 predicted proteins | sample AD_UKC113_MetaG_FD_89876 | JGI IMG/M metagenome (GOLD analysis project Ga0116192, IMG submission 89876) | Active sludge microbial communities of municipal wastewater-treating anaerobic digesters from Hong Kong - AD_UKC113_MetaG | ecosystem: Engineered > Bioreactor > Anaerobic >... | reverse complement strand
TGATTTCTTCTTTGATTTCTTCTTTGATTTCTTCTTTGATTTCTTCTTTGATTTCTTCTTTGATTTCTTTAGTTGTATCCGTAAAGTTTTGATCATTGTTAGAATAAATGTTAATACCTAAATTTTCACAATTATTATTTACCGTGCTTGCATTTACTAGAGACATTTATATATAATTACATATATACTGGTATTTTCAAATATACGCTAGATATGGAAAAAACAAGAATTACGGATTTATATCCAGACATTGATAATTTTAGGACCATGGATATAGTAACAGTAAGACACATGTTAGATGATAGAACTAAAAGTGTTAAATTGAATATTCATAATGATATAAAAAAAGAAAGAAAAAAGGAGATACTTGTTAATAGAGCATATGATAAAATATATGATATATGTGTCGAAAAAATTAATGAAGCAAGTAATTTTAGAAAAACAGATGTTGTATTTAAAATACCCAGAGGATGGAAAGATTTTAATAATTATTCAATGCATGCTTGTTCTGATTATCTAATTTCTAAATTAAAAGAAGAAGGTATTTTGTGCACTAAATTAGGAGATGCGATTTTTATTACATGGGACCATTTAAAAAATCCTTCTAATTAATTATTTAATTATTTTAATAACTATGTCAGCAATTAAGAAAAATACTAAAATCAACACTATAAAAATTAATAAATATTGCTCGTAATTCTTTTCTTTATGTATATTTTGAACTTCCAATTTTTTTTCTTGTATTAGTTGTTGTGGTTGTTGTTGTTGTGGTTGTTGTTGTTGTTGTTGTTGTTGTTGTTGTTGTTGTTGTTGTTGTTGTTGTTGTAAGCTAGCTTGGAAGGGTATATTAGGTAATTGTTGTTGTTGTTGTATCGTTAAAGCCGGATCAAAATGTTGAACATGATAAATTAGATTATTATCTGCAAACCTGCCATTCGTCATATTGTAATTATTTGAATTTATCAATGCGGCTTGATTAATAAATTGTTTTTTCATTTCATATCTAATTTTCATCCTACAATATTTACAAGACATAATATGTTGATACATATCGTTATCATAATTACTTGCCATTGACATTAAATCATCATCCGTAATACTTTGTAGAAATTTTTTAATATAGTATGGATGAGAATGTTTTTTTCTTCTTGGAATAATAATTTCACTTGTATCGTCAATAAATGAAACTCGTGGATTATAATTCGCAGTTTCTTGTTGATTGTTAAATTGATCTACAAACTGATCTGTAAATTTATTGTTTGCATTTTGATCTACAAGTTTATTCATATCCATATCATAATCCACGATATCTAATTCATTATTACCAAATTCATAATTGTAAACATTATTAGGTATTTTCGCAATTTGTTTATGACTTGGTGTAACTACAGATTTAGTTTGTGACCCTTGATAAAAATTATTTTTTTTACGAAGGATATTATTACCATTATTTTCATTATTAATAAATGAACCAACTTTTGAGTTATCTATTGAATTATTATCGTATGCCTCACGCAAACCACAGTAAAGCATTATGTCTTAATATGTATACCTATAGATCATATAATAATACTATACTAATCTAACAAAAAATTGTTTTTAAATTACAATTTTTTACGCGTAATTCCCAAAATAAATACTTTCCTCAAAAAAGTATAATAATTTCATATGTCATTTGACGAAAGTAGCAGACATGCCGATTTGATAGCTGATAATGCTGATTATGGTTACGCACAAACAACATCATCTCCAAAGGATACAATGATGCGGAATATAAGAAGTAATATGCCAAGAGCCAATACAGATTATGAACCACAAACATTTGCTAATCGTTTAAAACTAGTTGATGATCCCGTACCATATTCAAAATCTGAAGAAGAAGAATCACAAAATAATTACGAAACTGATAAATATTGTCGTGATAGCGAAACTAGAAATGATGAAGATAACAATAAAGGTAATACGGAATCTGCTTCTGGATCTGCACAAGTATCAGCAACAGGACCAACATCTAAGCCGCTAGGTTCTAAATATGAATCTCAATTCAATAAAGCTAATGGAACAGCCGAAGATGCAAAAAATAAATTTAAGCAACAACTTGGAGGTAAAATTTTTACAAGTGAAGAAGAAGAAACGTTAGCTAAATTTGATGTAATGAGGGAATTAGCAGAAATGGCTCATTTTCAAGGCGTAAAATTATCTCAAAATTACAGTTTAAAATCAAATTATGAAGATATGTTGCGCGAAAGAAATTTACATAAATATATCAAAGATAAACATGAAGGTACAAAATGGTTAAGTGATGCATTTTTACATTTGGTTAAAGGTATTGAATGGTCAAATCAAAAATGGGATCCTTTCGGATTTAATTTGGATGGTTGGTCTGATCATGTGAAAAATGGTTTAAACGAACAATATGGTACATTTAGTGAACTTTACGAAAAGTATGTAGGTCAAGGTGTTGTAATTGCTCCAGAATTAAAACTTTTATTTGCACTTGGTAGTAGTGCCGTTCAGTATCATGGATATAATGCTGCTCTTCAATTAATGCCTAGTATTGGTGATGAAGAGAACAAAGCATTAATTAAAAAACTAAGAGAAGAAGCGATGGCAGAAGATAAAAAAATGAAAGATATTGTTAACGAAAAACACATGCAAGGAAATGAACAATTACAAAGATTAAATTTTATTAAACAAAAAGAACGGGAAAGAGAAGAATATAATAGAAATCGTGGTCTATATGATTTGGATAACCAAACAGATAAAAGTATTAAAAGCAAAGATATTCAAAGTGAAAAAGAAAAACATTATAGGGCAATAAGAGAGTTAGATATGTTAGAGGATGAATTGAAAGGAATGAGATCTTCAGGTTCAGTTATTAGTAAAAAACCTTCGATTGTACCATCAATCTATCGGAAAAATTTACAAAAATCAGAAATATCAGAAGAAAGCGAACAACAACCACAAAGAGTAACTCAACAACAAACCACGCCAAGAGTAAATCAAATTCTTAATAAATATGTTAAACCAAAAATAGTAAAAAATGTGCCACCGAGCTATCAAGTTGATCCTGTACCTGTCGCAACAAGTATTAAAGCACCAACGACAAACACCGCACCGCCACAAATAGTAACTAGACCAGTGCCTAGACGTTTGCCAAATCAACAACAACAACAACAACAACAACAACAACAACAACAACAACAACAACAACAACCACAACAACAACCACAACAACAACCACAACAACAACAACCACAAAAAATTAATACTGAATCATCTCCAAATTTATCACAACAAAATGTACAATTACAACAAAATGTACAATTACAACAAAATGTACAATTACAACAAAATACAAGGAATACAAAATTTGAAGATCCAATACCTTCACAATATTACAATCCAAACGTTGACATATTATCTAATAAATCTAATGCTTCTACCAATAATTCAAATGCGTCTAGTAAAAATTCAAATACATCTACTAAAAATTCTAATGCATCAAAAAACACGAGATCTGATTATTCAAGTAACGCTATAAGTGTTGGTAGTATTGCAAGTATTTCAAGTAAAAGTAGCAGTGGTATTGAAAGTTTATTAAGTTCACAAAGCAGGCAGAGTTCCATTGGTAGTAAACATATTACACCAATTAATCAAATAATAAATAAAAATTTATCTGGAAGAAGTTCAGATAGACACAGTGATTCTTCTTCAATAAAATCAGTTCATAGTGATTCACCTAAAATAAAATTACCAAAAAAACAAATTCCAAGTACTACAGGGTCTAATTCAGGTTCATCAAGTCACAATACACACTATTCAGGTGGCTCAGTAAGTATTGTCAAAAAAAGAAATGGACAAACAAAAAAAATAATAAGTATTGTGACAAAACCACCTCTTAAAATGAATTAATTTTTACATTTAAAATAATTCAATTATTGCTAATTTAATAATAAATACTTTTTTTTATATTTTTTATATTTTAAATAATATTGATCATGTATATTTTTCTTACCTCCCATTTGTTCTAATTTTGTAAAACATTTATTTTTATTAAATTTTAAACTTGTATTGTCGCATTCTTGATTATTAACGTTACACATATCATTATGATATTTACTTGTAACTGCCAAGTCTTCTTTTGTAATATTAGACATATTTTTTAATGTATCTCGACACCTGATACAACAAAACTTGTTTTTTGGATTCGACAATAAATTCACAGAGCGATATTTGCATGATTCACATTTTTTTATTAAATTATTATTATTATTATTATTATTATTATTATTATTATTATTATTATTTTGTAATTGTTGTGGTATTTGTTGTTGTGGTATTTGTTGTTGTGGTATTTGTTGTTGTGGTATTTGTTGTTGTGGTATTTGTTGTTGTGGCAAGTTAAATAATATAGAAGGTATATTTGATGTTATTTTTGATTGAATTCTTTTAGGATCAAAACTAAATTTTATATTGCAATCTCTGCGAATATTAATTCTGTAATCAAAAGATTCTAAACAAACAGTACAATTATTAAGTATTTGTTGTATATTGTTGTTTTTTAAGTAATTACTAATAATTGGAGAACTTGTGGAATCATTTGTAATACTAACATGTGGCGTCCATATACCTATACCGTAACTGTAAGTTGGGATTGCATAAATGTCAACACCCATTGACTGATAATATACAAAATCTTCACTTCTGGTCATTGATTTTGTTGCTTTGTAATATAATATTTCATCGATTGCTTTGTAAATTAGTTTTCGATATTCTGAAATTTCATTATTAATGCTTTCTCTCACAATTTTAAACAGAGCTGTAAAAAATTTTTTATCCTTTCCTTTAATTTCATAACTTTCGATCACCATCGAAATATCAGGTAAAGGTAATAGTTGAATATATTTTCTTAAATTTTCGTCCTTGAAATTATTGAATAATGGATGGTCCGCATTAAGTATTATTTCGAACAGTGTTATATGAGGAGCACTTTTATCAGATGATCCAATTTCATTTCGCATATCAATAAAAATTTTAGATTTTTCAGCCTTTAAATTGGCTAAAACATACATTTTACTAAAATTATTAAAAGCCATAATATATTAAGTATAGAAAAATAAGAAATAAAAATGATATGTAATTCCTCATTAAATAATAGCATATAAACTAAAATATTATTATAATAAGCATTGTATCTAATGCCTACTAAGAAAGCAACAACATCACATGGGAATACAAATGTTATAAAAAAGAAAACACAAAAAACAGCGAAACCAAAAAATACATTCACATCAAAACCACTAACACAACTTTTGCCAACAAAAACTACTAATACTATCCAAACTAATTTTGAACCTCCAAAGTTACTACAACCACCACAAATGTTCATCGAAAAAATTAATAGCGACAGTGATAGTGACATAGAAGAACAAGAATTAGAACTAGAACAATCAAATTATAAAATTTTTGAAGTTGCCAAAGCTATAGATAGTGACTATAATAGTGATACTGATAATGTAAACGAAAAAAAAGGAGATACAGAAATATTGATGGAAGATACAGAGACAATTATAGATAACGAAGATATAAATATTACTAATGAAATTGAGGATATTGCAGATGAAGATAGTGCAAAAGATTCTGATAATGAAGATCGATATCAAGAGCAAGAGCAAGAACAAGAGCAAGAACAAGAGCAAGAAAATAAAAAGAGAGGTCGACCAAAAAAGAATGATTTAGAAGAGATTAATGCAGTTAAAAAGAAACGAGGACGAAAACCTAAAGCAACAAAAACACAAATTATTACTCAAAATATAGAAACTCTATCAGATAACGAACCAATGATCCTAAGGTTAGCTGTTCCATTAGATTACATAGAAAAAGTTAAAAATAGTAGTAATATAATAACGGATGACGTTGATAGTATGACATCAAACACAATGACACAAGAGAAAAACAACAATTCTCCTATAAAAAGTACGAATATTACAGCAACATCCACACCAGTAACTGAATCTACAAATCGTATAAAACAGCTCAAACTTAATGATTATGAATCTGAAGATGAAGATCAAAAGTCTTGTTCGAACTGTTTGAATGCACAAAAAACTAATGAAATGCTCAAAAAAAAGATAACATCTTTAGAAATTAAAATAAAAAGTCTCGAAAGAGATCTTCATATGACTGCTAATATAGATTATATGGGTAGCAAAGCAATTAGAACAAAATTAAATTTTATAAATATTGATAATGGAATACAAATAATAGATGAAAAAACTAATATTGCGTGTTTTCATGATACTTGTAAATTTGAGGGTTCACCATGTTTTCTTCCAGAGAAATTTGCTGATAACAAGTATTATGTTTCAAAATGTTTTTGTAGTTGGAATTGTGCTATGAGATATAACCTTGATTTAAATGACAGAGGAACATGGGATAGACACAAAATGATCCTTGAAATATGTAAAGAAATGTTCAACGTTGATGATGTCGTACCAGCTCCAGATCGACGCACTTTAATTAAATTCGGAGGTCATTTATCAATAACAGAATTTAGAAACAGTTCATTAATAAAACTAAAAAGTTATCGTTACATCGAACCTCCAATGGCAACATTATTACCAATTATTGAAGAAAATTATAAAAAAAATACTGGATTTTTACCACATTTAACTGAGGATATGTTATTACGTAAACGCACTAAACCATTACCAAAATCAAGAAATCATATTGGTGACAAATTTAGTATTAAACATGACCTTTAATCTTTTGGATTTTTGATTTATTATTATTTAAACATAATAATAAAGCATCCGTTAAATCATCTTGCTTATCATGTTCTTTTATCATATCAATCCAATTTGTATAACCTTTTAAACTTAAAGAATGTATTGCATATTTTATAGATAATGCTTTTGTAATATCATAAATTAATTTATTCTCCTTTTTTTTAAATTTTTCTTCTATTTCTTCTAATTTTAATTCTTCTTCTTGTTCTTTTTTTTTATTACTATTATTTTTCAAGTTCTTATTTTTTTGGTTCTGAGTCCCAACATGTATATTAGTAAACATTTTCTTAACCATTATTTGATCATCTTTACTACAAACATCAAGAATACTTGTGTATTCGTCATATTTTTTATTTACTACTTTCATTGCAACATGCGCCAAAAAATTAGTGTAATTATTCCCAAATATTCTTTTATAATCAACATCAGATGTTCCTTTAACTGTAGCATAAAATAATTTATTAAAAAGATTTATTAATTTGTTGTCAATATTACTATTATTAGTAATAATATTGTGTTGTGTATCATTACCAAAATTTATTTGTGATATGATACTTAACATTGTGTTGATATCTACTTTAAGTTTTGATGATGGAGCAATAAAATTTATTTCTTTTATGCATGAACCACTTGTCATTTTACATTGTAATGAATAACTAAATAATAGCATTGCTAACGATTTCATAACTGGATTAATAAGTGATGGCTGATTTTCTATTTTTATTTTATTAACATTAAAAAAAGCTGGATTTTCATTAAATTTTGTATACATTCTTTCTCCAAGAGTTAATAAATCGCCAGATACCATATTACAATTTGATTTTTTAATATGAACAAGTTTGAAAATTTTCTCTATTTTTTTAGAGTTTTGATTCATATGTTGATTACACAAATATAAATTATCATCATTATCACTAAATTTACAATCTACAAGATTACATAATTTTTTGGACAAGTCTTTCGGAATAAAATAAGTAGATTTTTTACCACAAACTAAACTTGTATTATCTTTTTTAATTGCCTTATGGCA
>Ga0116192_1002284_pt1 | contig 12822 bp, 5 predicted proteins | sample AD_UKC113_MetaG_FD_89876 | JGI IMG/M metagenome (GOLD analysis project Ga0116192, IMG submission 89876) | Active sludge microbial communities of municipal wastewater-treating anaerobic digesters from Hong Kong - AD_UKC113_MetaG | ecosystem: Engineered > Bioreactor > Anaerobic > Digestate | place... | reverse complement strand
CCTTACCCAGGAGTTGATTCCGCTGGAGGGGGATGACTCCCAGTGCGTACACTCTCAAAGCACATAGGCTCTGGACATGGTCGGCAAGCAGTGCGTAACATTGTAGATTTTTTATAGATTCACAGTTAACTTTGAGGAAAACCTGGACAAGCTCCAGGGAGATCTGGCTGCCGGCAACCTGAAATGGGAGAATCTGGGCGGTGAAGGCTCAAAAACCTTTGGTCAGAACTCCAAGGAGATGCCAAAGAGCTTTGAGACCATCGACAACTCCTTTCAGGAGATGCCCACCCTTATTTATGACGGCCCCTTCTCAGAGCACATGACCACCCAGAAGCCTCTGGGCTTAACGGGTGACAAGATCAGCGACGATCAGGCCATTGAAAAGCTTAAGGCCATCTTCGGGAAGGATAACATCCGGAATATAAAAAAGGTATCCGACAATAAAAACGGCACCATCGATACCTACAACTTCAGCTTCGAGCTTAAGGGCAAGAAGGGCTTCAGTACAGCCGAGGCCGATGTGTCGGTGATCGGCGGCAAGGTGGTATGGTTCCTGCATGACCGGGATGTGGGAGAAAAGACGCTGGATATCGACCAGGCCAAGGCGCTGGGCAAGAAGTTCCTGGAGAAAACGGGCTTTAAGAACATGAAGGATACCTACTATACCGACCAGCAGGGCATCGCTACCATCAATTATGCCTATGAGGAAGACGGCATCACGGTTTATGCCGATCTTGTGAAGGTTAAGGTGGCACTGGACAACGGCGAGATCGTAGGCTTTGAATCCAAGGGCTATCTCATGAGCCACCGTAAGCGGGATGTGGGAAAGCCCACCATCACCGAGGCCGAGGCCCTGGCTAAGGTCAAGAGAGGCCAGAACATCAAATCCACAGGTCTGGCCATCATTCCCACCGATTTTGCCACTGAGCTTTTCTGCTATGAGTTCAAGGGCAAGCTCAACGACAAGGACTTTATCGTCTATATCAACGCCATCACCGGTGATGAAGAGGATGTGCTTCTCATCATCAACTCAGAGGAGGGCGTGCTGACCCAATAGCGTTTTATGAACTGAACTTTTTAAGGATGCGGATATCGTCTCCCGCAAACTGGAGCGTATCGTACTCCCCTGATATACGGGAGGCGATGCGCTCATTGTATTCCTGATAGAGGCGCTTCATATCCATGTTGGAGGAGATGATGGTTTTTGCCGGGTGCTGCTGGGCTCTTAATTTGCGGCCATCCAGCAGGGTCAAAAACTCGGCATACCGGCTGTCGCTGGCAGGCTCGGTGCCCAGGTCATCCAATATGAGAAGCTGGGCGTTGAGAAGGTTCTTATAGGTGTCATCATCCCCGACATCGGCATTAAAGCGTGCCTTCCGGATGATCTCAAACAGCGAGGGCGCCGACAGATACAGAACAGTGTAGCCCCTCCTCAGGAGCTCCAGGCCTATGGATTTGGCCATATAGGTCTTGCCGGTTCCCGTAGGGCCGAAGAAATAGAGATTGTGGGTCATAGGATCGGTGAAGTTCTCGGTAAAGCTGAGGCAGTGATCCCGGATTTTAAGGATCTGCTGCCTGGGAGACTGATCTATGCCGTACCTTTTTCGGTCGGGGGTGTCGGAATAGTAGCGCTCCACGAACCTGTCGAAGCCGGTTGAGCCGTCATCGAGGATATTCGAAATTGCATAGCGCCTTTCCATGTAAAGCTGGCGGTAGCAAGCGCAGGGCTTAGCCTCAAGGGTGTCGGCATCCAGCAGGGTGCCGGTGTCCTTGCACCTGTCGCAGACATAGTAAGGCTCAAGATAATCGGGTGTGTAGCCGTGGCTTTTAAGGAGGGCCTGCTTTTTCTCTTCAAGGTCCCTAAGCCTTTTGGCAAGCTGATCGGCAGCCTCGGTTGAACCTCCCTTAATGATGGCCTGAGCATGGGATATGCCGGCCAGGGTGATTGCCTCGTCTATTTCGGAAAGCTCGGGCAGCTTTGTATAAAGGGCTTCCTTCCTGCTCTCCAGCTCTCTTAGCGCCTTCTCCCTGCGTCTTTGGTACAAGGCGTCCAATTCCCGCGCAATCTCAGCCATTGTTCTCCCCTTTTCCCTTATCAAAAGAATTGTTCAGCATGTCAAAGAAGGCGTCGTCATAGGCGCGCTGCATAAAGTTGTCCCTGCGGGCCACCTTGGCGTTGCCGTCCTTTTTATCCCTCTGGCTGCCGGCTGCAGCCTCAATGGCCGCAAGCACCTGTTCTTTGGTCTTGAGCCCATCCTTATGCCATCCTGAGAGAATGCCATGAAGGTATTTGAAGTTGGGATTGGTCTTCCCTGTTGTTTTTTCCAGCGCCAGCTCGATGACATCTTGATCGAAGCCGTAATCTCTGAGCCAGGTTTCCAGATAGCGCTCCTCATAGGCGGTGAGCTTGCGGCCCAGGCGGAGGGATTTGGCAATGTGCCTTCCCACCTCACTGGTCTTCTCGGACAGCTCCATATACCGCTCAAGCTCCCAGTGGCTGGTGATGCCCCGGGAGGACCAGGTGGCACCCACCTTTTCTATGTATCTCACATTCAAGGCGTTGTTGTCATAGCAATACTTAAAAAGGGACACCATCACATCCTCGTCAAAGCGATACTGCTCAAACCAGTTATCGATGGCCGTATACCAGCTGGGGGACATAAGCCCCTGGAAGAACATCTTGTTAATGGAGTCCAGACATTGATTGCGCCTCACATTGAGGGCGGTTCTGGCTACAGCCGCCTGGGGCTCGGAGGTGGTTTTCTTCCGATACAGCTTTGCGATCTCTCGCTCCTTTAAGTCCACCACCGAGATCATCTGGGGTGTCCTGATGATCAGCTCCTGACGCTCTAAAAAAGCCAGGGCGGCATTGACCGTGTCACAGGTCATGCCCAGCTTGGCCGCCAGATCCTCGGTGCGGGCTTCCTTGGCGTATTTGCTTAAAAAGATGCAGTATAGATAGACCTTCACCGCATCGGAGGGCAGGTCGGGCATAATATCGCTTAAAAAAATGTCGGGTATGAGTGAATCCGACAGCAGGATGTCATGGTTAGCTTCAAAACGCATAGGGTCTCCAATCTCGCTTGAATAGGTTTAGTTTATGGCTGTTTCAAGGCCGTGTTGATCTTCGTGATAATGTTCATGACGCTCTTCATGATGTTCAGGCCGCCTAGCTGTCCTCGGCGCAGGAAGCTGTATAACACTCAATACTTGTTCTCGCGAAGTCGCTGGCAACCGCGCCGTCCAGGCGCGTGCCGGTTTATACCAACGTCCGGTTGGTTTTACTTCACTCGAACGTCGCATTTCGCGTACAGCATAAGCTGTTCCTGCGGATGCGTCGTTAACCTGAACATCATGCATTGCTGGCAGCTACTATAAGCGGCGTGCCTGTCTGCAATTTTAAGCGGAGCACGGATAGCGCAGCGAGCGCGACTTGAATCCCTGGACGGATTCACGGAGCGCTAAATTGCTGCAGGCTACAGCCGCTGTGATTGCACAGGGCCTGGTCGTTTCGCTCCACTGCTTGGCCATGCGACCGGGATGGCGCGATTATCAACGACATAATCATCAACAGGTGGCTTCATTATACCATAATCGACAGGCCCCATAAAAGAGCGTGGGGCACAAGGGGGCATGTGTCTGAAAGTGGCATGGAGAGCCGAATTTAATGATTGACGTCAAGTGAAGTATGGTAAATGTAATACAAATGAAACTCAAAATCGCCCCATTTTCTACCGATATCCTTATTGATGGGATTTTTATACCCTTTTTTGCTTACCACTGATATCAAAGGAGCTAAATTATGAGAGAATCTTTGAAAAGAATAACAGCTGTTGCCACGGCAATTATGCTTATCATATTATCCATGATCCCCTCTGCAGTCATCACAAGTGCAGCTCCTTTGAGTCTGACGCTGACATTAGCAAGGAATACCACAGGCAGATATGATCTGTCGTTTCCCGTTTCGGTGATGCCCACCCGAACCGAGATCTCCTGGCATGACCCTGATACAGGCGCACTGGTGACCCAGGAGCCCACAGGAAACTTCGATCTTGGCAAAATGATTTTCTCAAATTTTGAGCTTGCTCCCGACTATATCTATGACATCACTGTAAAGACCTACAACGCCGAGAACGTTCAGGTAGGTGAGGGAAGCACCTATTATCTGGCCGACATCACCTTTGAGGGTGAGTGCTTCAATGTTATGGGCCTTAACGGCGACATCCTGGACAGGGCTGTGGAGCCTGAGCCCGTTGGAGCCACCTTTGGGAACTATACCAAGATACGAAGCGGCTATAAGCCTCAGATAAGACTTAAGTGGAAGCTTCCCAGGATCTATCATCCCGGTGTGGGCGGCAATCATGTGGCTTACCTCACTGACCTTAACGATGCCCAGCTGGATATCCTTTCGGAGCTCGTCCAGAGGGTGGGCTTCAGGGTCAGCATGAACATCGGAAAAGGCTCTATCAATACGCTGGATAAAGAGTTTTTTAACCTGACTCCCGATTCAAACGGCTTTGTATCGGTAACGCTGAATGCCAGCGATGGCATTGAACCGGGCACCGAGTACGAGAAGACCAATATCGGCCTGATATTCGAGAATGCTGCTCATGAGCAGATCACCCTTCGCAGCACCAAGCTGCGCACCGACGAGGAAAACCATTTCCTCGTAAGAAACATCGACAGTGTGTTCATGGATTACAGCAACACGCTTACCTCCATTTTCACGCCCATTCCCTTTGAGATCACCAAGGTGGATATCGACAAGGTGGAGGTCAAGTTCCAGCGTGTTACCAACGGTACCTACAATGAGCTTTTCTACCAGGTGCAATATGACTCCTCCATCGACGACCTCTACTCATCGGTAAACCCATGGGTGAAGATTCCCGATGCTGTCCTGCCCCAGGGCGAGCTCTACGGCAGCGAGATTGTCACCATCAACATACCCGGGACGACCCACCCTGAGATGTACTTCAGAGTTGTATTCTACGACAGCGGATCGGCACTGCCCAGAAGCTCATCGCTAGCCGTGGATCTAAGGGGTCTGGGAACCGATTCGGGTAAGCCCCCTCTGCCAAAGGAAATCAAGGTAGTGGCCGAGTATGACAGAAGGAAGGAAGTCTCAGTACCTTCAACAACGGTTCCTGCCCCGGTAGTGGAGATTCCCATGAGTGACATGGTGATCTCCTTTGACAAGCCCCTCATTTGGAAGATGAGGGATTGGAGCGTCATCAAGAGCGAGGCCTACACCGACGATGATTATGTCTTCCATGTGCTTTTAGGCACCTATCCTCCCGACACCAACCCCAATCCCAACCAAACCGCGACCATAGGCTTAAAGGGCACACAGACCGTGTATTTGCCTGTTAAGCAGAAGCGCGTCTATGTCTTTGGCAAGGATAAGCTGGTGGAAAACGGAAATCGCCTGTCCATCAAGCTTGATGGCGAAACCCTGTTTAAGAACCTCGTCACCGGAGCTAAGCTGGCCTACGACAATAATGAGGATCCCAGCGGTGATGGCGTAAAGGGCGATTATCCGGAGTTCCTGCTGCCTAATACCACGTATTACATGCAGATCTTCACCTCCAGGTACAAAGATATGGCCGATATTGACAACGATATAAGGATTAACGGAGGCCTGACCAATACAAGCCTAAGCAAGATATCCTACCTTTCTCCCGTTATCAGCTTTACCACATGGCCCTTAGATGAGCTGCCTGTTCCCATGCCCGTGATTGACCTGACCTCGGTTATTCATACCGAGGGCGGAAATCTTGTTTTGGACGGCATCGATGTGGGCTATGACAGAGTGCTTTCCGAGGCTGAATGGCGGCAGTATACCGATTTAGCCAATGAGAGATCTATTCGCTACGATTTTTATATCAGCACAAGCCCCACTCCCGAAAGCTTCGGCACCACACCGGTGGCATCCAGAACCGTCAAGTATCCCGACGAAGCCGGAGAACAGCGCCTCCATCAGCTTATCGACAAGGTCATTAAGCCCGATGGCTCCCAGGATGTCATCAAGCCCAATACGGTGTATTATGTCAAGGCTCAGGCTACCCTGATTGTGAAGCCTTCAGGTGATGATCCCTTCGAAATGGGCTCTGTGTTTACGCCTGTGAAGGCCTACACCACACCCCGTATTGATTCGGGCGGGTTTGATATCGATCAGAAGCCGCGTACACCTACCGAGTTCGGCATAGCCGTTGATGCAGAAGGCAACCTGCGCTTCTCCGATGCTTTTGTTGATCTGACCTGGCTTCACAAGGAATCGGGGGTTACCTACGAGCTGATCTGTACCTCCACCGGTGCCATCCCCCAGGATCCGGCCGAGTTAGAGGCTTTTCTGCAGAATGATACCATCAACCAGGCCTTCCTCAACAACAGCGGTGAAACCAAGCTGCATATTGCAAACCCCAATGCCCTTGCCGATGCCAACGGGTCGATTATTTATCATGTAACAGGAGACTTCCTGCGGCCCAACCAGATCTACTATTTCAGCATCCGGGCTGTGAGAAACAGGGGCCAGGCCAATCAGACCGAGAGCATGTGGGTAACCCAGCCTGTCACCACACCCATGGTTAAGTCTCCTGCCTTCCTGGAGGCTGTTCGGGACGTTGAGATAGGCTTCAATGTGTTCTGCAGCATTGCAGGAACTACCGCCGATTCCATGGAGCTGTATATGAAGAAGGCCGGAACAGCTGACTCGGCCTATGTCAAGCTGATCCGTTCCCAATACACGGTGGTAAAGGACGGCAATACCTTCTATTTCCGTGTTTACAACCTGGAACCCAATCAATGGTATGATTTTAAGCTGTATAACAAGACCGGCAACGTTTATTATGACCAATCCACTTCCTCATGGCGAACCACGCCGGGAAACCCGGTGGAACGCAAAACTCGGGATACCCTTCGGGAAATCGAGGTGCGATGGGAAGGCGATGGCAAAGTAGGTGAGTTCTACGAGTATCTCCTTGAGATGAGAGAAGAGGATGATGCCGATTATGAAAAGCTCAGCTATAGCTCAACCGGTTTCACCGATTACGGCTATGACCTGCCTACAGGCGGCAGAATCAAGTTCTACATCGAAAAGACCAGCCTTCAGGTGGGGCAGGGCTCGACGAAATATATTTACTACGCCAAGATTTCAGGAAAGCCCGTAAAACAAGCAAACGGCACGTGGAAGGATATGGCGCTGAAAACCAATACCCAATACTTTGTTAAGCTTTGGGCCCGCAACCACGGTGAGGATTCGCTTCATATCGGGCCTGTGGATATCAGAACAGACTTCTCTCAGAAGGATTATGATGATCAAAAGAAGCATGATAATGTCACTGAGATCTTTAATCTGGAGGCCGAGAAGCTCACCAAGAAGCTGTACTGGGTGATTGACAAGGGGCGCAGCTATGCGGTGAGGGTGCTGCTTAAGGCAGACACGGTAGCAGGCCTGCTGGCTTCCTCCCAAGGTTCTGTCGTAACGGTGGACTTAACCAGTGAGGCCGATAATCCCTCCTATGTGGAGATTCTTGTCCCTCAAAAGGTATTGGAGGCCATTGAAGCCAATGATACCAGTCTCAACCTGGCCTTCAGCGGAGCCGAAGTGACGCTGAACAAGGGCAGCATTGATCTTGCCGCCCTGAAGCAGCAGGCCCTTTCCTCTGGTGCCAAGGAGGCCATGCTGAAGCTCAAAATTGAGCGCAATGCCGGTGCCAAGACGGCTCTGCCATCAGGAATGAGCGCTTTAAGCCGTTATCATGTCCTGAGCGCATCGGCTGTGGGCTCACGCTACACATCTGCCGAGCTGAATGCCATGATCTATAAGATCTTGAAGGATAAAACCGCCACAGGACCGTTTAAATACGGCATTCTGGACAGAGAACTCACCAAGGTGCTGCAGCAGGTAGAAAGCTACAGCTACCGTTCACAGACTGAGCTGAAGGATATGATCACCTCGGTGATCAGCACCGTGGAGGCCGAGATGTCGGTATACCTGAAGGATATCCTGGAAGGCGGAAGTGGCCTGAGCGCTGCTCTCACGGTCAACAAGCCCATAACCTCATTCCCGGGCAGAGTGGGCATCAAGCTTGAGTACCAATACCGGAGCGGCTTGATCGTACCCTATGTCAACTATGGCACGGGCTGGAAGGAAGTCTCAGGGGCAAAGGCCTATGCCGTGCAATATGCCCTGTTCCGGGTGGAAAAGCCCGGTGAATATGCTGTAGTGGTTGGCGGAAGCATCAATGTGACTCCCGGGTCACCCTATGAGGGATCCATTGCAAAGCTGGCGGCTCTTTATGATCTCACCAAGGTATTCGGCAAGACCACCATACTGCCCTCCAATCCTATCACGGGCCAGCAGGCCATCATGGTCTATGCCCTGGTCAGCGACAGGTATGACGAGCTGACAGGTCTTACCCCGGCACAGAGCGTATCAAAGCTGGGGGTTGGCGATGTGGTGAGCGGTGCAAAGCTGTCGGGCTATCTGGATAATCAGACATCGGTTTCCCTGGCCGTCAGGCTTTATGCTGACAAGCTGGGCGTATCGGCTTCTACCATGAAGCCCGCTAAAACAATCGTGATCAAGAATGCATCGGCCATCAACAGCCGGTTGTATCAATATGTGATATTGGGCATTGACCTTGGCTTTGCCCAAACCAGCAATTATCTCTTCGATGCCGGCGGCAGAAGTACCACTGGCCAATACCTGGATATGATTACCAAGGTACTGGAGAAGCTCGGACAATGAAGGCCGAGAGAGGACACATCAAAACACTGGAGGCGAGCATAATGAGAAAAAAACGCATCCCGCGAAGCCTGCTGGCAGCTTTTCTGGCAATCACCCTGCTGTTCGTCAGCTTTATGGAGATCATTTCCCTGGCCATTGATGCCGGCGTGGTTGGTACGCCGCAAAAATACCAGGTTTCAGATATCGGCTATGTTCAGAGCCTTGGCAAGAAGGACTGGTATGCAGACCTCAAATGGGATGAGGTTACCTTTCCGTCAGGTGCCGAGGATAAGTATGTGACGCTGGGCCTCAATGAGGTGGAATCAGGCACCGGTAAGCTTATAACCGACGCCATCAGAATAACCCTGCCCGGCAGCACCACAAGCCATCGAATCACCGAGTATTCACCCGAAACCATTAAGCGCGGAACCATCTATGAGTCATACGCCCGGGCTTCGGCCAAGGTGGTCATCGGAAGCTCACAGTATGAGCTTCAGTCCCTGAAATCCAACCCCATCAAGTTCCTCACAGGTCTCCATGTCACCGTGTCCCGCATTCCGGGCACCAATCATATCAAGATTTCATGGGATGACGTGTGGGATACCACCGGCCGCATCAATTACCGAATCCTCATATCGGATACCAAGAGCTATACACAGCCTCAGCAGATTCCCGACATCGTTGCCTCGGAAATCGGCAAGCCGGGGTCGCCTGTGGTTGTGAATGCCGCTGAGAAAAAGCTGGAGTACGTCTATAAGTTCGCCCAACCCGGACGTGAATATGCCATTAAGGTAGTTCCCCTGCCCAGCAGTGTGGTGGCCTGTGCCACAGCCGAAGAGATTGAAGCGGTCATCATCAAGACCGATATTCTGCTGAAGGCCCAGAAGGTGGGCTATACCAACAACGGTGATGTGATCTGGAGGCTTTTCTGGAACCCCATCGTCAAGGGTGATGAGTTTGAGAGGGTTGAATATGAGCTCTGGCGTTATACCAACGACGATGTTGACGGCCAGTCCTTCCGACTCATTCCTGAAAAAGACAGTTATGAAATCATTATTGCCAAGGATGATACCAACAGCTATAGCTTCAAGGTGGACGCCAAGGCCTATAAGCCCGGAGTGGCTGCCCCTGTGGAGTTCTACTCCAACACCAGGGTTGCCTTAAAGGAACAGGTGCCCGAATATCCCACGGCACCGGATCTGATCGATTCCTTCCCATCGGCCGACCCTGCACCCTTGAACTATGAGGATCTCTTAACGTCAACGGGGGCTACCGTCATGTGGAAGGCTCCCTATACTACCGAGAATCTGCTGGATACCGATATCACCTATGACATCTATCTGGCTGAGGATATACGGGATGTGGCAAATCCCCCCGACAGCCTTAAAATTGCATCCGACATGACGATGGGTGCAGGCAATCAGATTAAGGATATCAATAACCGCGGCAGTGTTATAGGCTACCGGTATGATCTTGCGGGCCTGAAGTCCAATGCCACCTATTATTTTATCATCCAGGCCAAAAAGAACTATCTGGTGGCCAATCCCTCGGATGGGACCATGGTCTCTACCGAGTTCATCTCAAAGCGGTCGGTAAAGGTCATTATCACAAAGCCCGATACGGGAACCGACAGACCAGTGGCGCCCTATGCACCGCCCTTTGCCGTGCAGCTTGACAAGGTTGAATACACAAAGGCAACTCTGGAGCTTCAGAAGAAGTGGTATGCCCTGTACAACAGTGACACCGGTAAATGGGAGTATGTCACCAAGGGTGTTTATGATGACAACCAGGTTGCACCTCCCGCAACAAAAAAGGACTCCAAGATCGTAAACTATGCCCCAGGTTGGAAGGTCGTTCCCCATGTGGTTAAACTCAGTGATGCCCTGAAGACTGTCAGTGACAACAACGGGGGCAGGGATCATATCAACTACAGTGATTTGTCTCAGCAATACCTTCTGAGTTTTCAGATTCCCCAGCAGCCGGCGGTGATTCCCGATATTCCCGAGGACACCCTGGATCAGCGTTTTGCCTTTGACATCACAGGCCTGGAGGATAACACTGTTTATTTGGTCTGGGTGACCATTGAAAATCAGAACGGCGTGCCCTCGGATCCTTCGGATCCGCTGATTATCACAACGCCCCCCAGACTCCCGGATAAGCCGGTCATTCCGACGGTACCCACCGATCTGGACTATATCGCAGGGGATAACTTTGTGGACCTTTTTTGGTCGGTAAAGCCGGGCATGAACTATGAAATCAAGTGCGGCATAGAGGATGATGTGGGAAAAGCCACAATCACCGCCACCGTTTCCTATGAGCAGTTCCTTAACAGCACCTATTTCAGGCTCAACGGCCTTTCTCCCGATACCTACTATTATGTTTGGATTCGCGCTATAAGCACTTCGGCCGACGGAAGCCAAAACGTTTCGGCATACAGCAATTCCAAGCGGATTAAAACAGAGGCCTACAAGCCGCCCATGCCGCCCACAGGCTTTGGTGTGAAGACTGGTGCCGATGGTGTCACAGAAAGCTCTATCACCTATGTTTGGGTATCCAGAAACGGCTTTAAATATTATCTGGAGTTCGCAGATAATATCAACTTCCAGAACAGTCGTGAAATTGAGGTTTCGGGCACCAGCTATACGGTAACAGGACTGATTGCCAACCGCAGGTATTATGCGCGGCTTTATGCCTATGAAAACAGAACCGGTTTGAGATCCCAGCCCACCGGCGCCATTATGGTTATCACCAACAAGAGCAGGGATGAGTATGACGGCAGCTATGACCTGGATGATCTGCCCACCGGCGATGCCCTGTTCATCTCACCCCAGGTGAAGGATGGTGTTTGGAAGGCAGATTCCACCGGGATCAATGCCCATCGGCTTTCCGAACAGGTACGCGAATTACGGAGCCCAGTGGTGCAGATTGACCTTTCTCAGCCCCCGGCCAGAACCTCCCGCGTGCAGCTTGATCTGGGAGCCGTTTTAATCGATACCTTGGCCGAACTGAAGATGGAGCTTTATGTACGCCTGCCCTCGGCAGATATCGTGATCAGGCCCGATAGCCTGCAGAATGATGAATATTACAAGCTAAAGAGCGCTAATGCTAACTTCAGCCTGAGATTTGAGGCAGTTTCACCTGCAGCCGATTATAAAGCATCTGCTGATCTTAAGCTTTTAACACCGGTTACCCTGCTCAATGTGGGAGCGGTAAACGCGGCACCCTTTAAGAGCTTTGCCAGACCGGTCCGGGTTGATCTGCCTGTTTCAGGGCTTTCAGCCTACAAAGCAGGCCAGATTTCAGCCTATCGCTATGATGGAGCCAAAAAGATATGGACCGAGCTTCCCACCACCACCCGATACGAAACAGGTAGGGTGTCTGGAGAGCTGTCCAACCCCGGTGCTGTCATGGCGGCAACCAAAAGCGTGGCCTCGACTTCGACTATTCCTGTGGCTGTGAAAAATGCCCTGGATAATATACAATCGGTGTTCAAGCTCAATGCCCTTTCGGGGAAAACCTTCAATGCCAATGCCTCGATAACCCAGGCCGAGGTTATGAAGCTCATTCTGGATGTGGTGCCCACCACCTATGCCCAGGACAATTATCTGAGTCAGGCCGTTAAAAGCGGTATGATCAGCAGCTTCAGCCAGATACAGGACGGCTTTGCCAGAAGGGATCAGGCAATTTTCCTATTGGTTTCCCTTTATCGGTATAAAACGCGGGAATCGGTGTCCCCCGGAAATCCTGCCGCGTGGTCAACCTATACCGACTTTGGCAAGGCCAAGGCCGATTACGTGAACGCCCTTAAATTCGCTATCGAGAACGGCATTTCCCAGGGAAACGGTTCAACCCTGATCTATCCTGACAGAATGGTGACCTATGGGGAATTTATCCAAATGCTTGAAAAAACCCTGAGGCTCTGCGGCGAGCTCTAATTGAAATGGGATTGTCGCTGGCAATGAGTTATCCCCATGCAAACATAGCGGCTGTAGCCTGCAGCAATTTAGCGCTCCTGAATCCGTCCAAGGATTCAAGTCGCGCTCGCTACGCAATCACAGCGAAGCTTTAAATTGCAGGCAGGCACGCCGCTTAAT
>Ga0116192_1002282_pt1 | contig 12837 bp, 9 predicted proteins | sample AD_UKC113_MetaG_FD_89876 | JGI IMG/M metagenome (GOLD analysis project Ga0116192, IMG submission 89876) | Active sludge microbial communities of municipal wastewater-treating anaerobic digesters from Hong Kong - AD_UKC113_MetaG | ecosystem: Engineered > Bioreactor > Anaerobic > Digestate | place... | reverse complement strand
AGTGTAATTAGCAATGTTATCATTTAATACTTTAAAAACTGTATGAAGTGTGTTTGTTCTTTCTTTAAATTCTTGTAATCCTTCTTTCAAATTTGCTCCATTTAGTGTATAAAATGTGACTGTTGATAATGCTCTTGTGAGACTAAGATTATTTTCTGTTCTTAAACGATTTACCAAAATAATAGAGTGCATTAATTGAGCTACTTCACTCAAATTATCAGCAAAACATTCTCTAACTAAATGTTCAGATAAAGTATGAAATCCATTTACATTAACATTGAGTAAATGGACTGAAATTGGTAATTGATTTAAGATTGTAATATTTAAACTTGATGTGATATTTTTAAGTGACACATAAATGTATTCTGCAACATATGGCAAAAAACTAGCAACACTAATAGATGTTTTTAAAAGCACATACAACATACAAGACAATGAGGCTAATCTTTCCTCTTTACTTGCACTCTTAACTCTTGTTCTAATAGTTTTAACATATGAATTAATTAAATCATCCAGATAAGTTTCATAACAACTAAATATCTGTGTATTGTATGAATCAAAATGTTGTCTAATTTGATTTTCAAATGAAACAACTCTTTGGCACATCCATAATTCTACTTTAGTAAGTGTATTAATATGATTATTAATATTTAAATCAAAAGAAGCATTATCATAGTATTCAGAATAAGAACTTAAAAACATTTGTATTGCAACACAAAAAAATTTGAGTGGCTCGACTAATTGAGTTATTTTTTTACGAATAATTTGAATATTATTTTCAGCAAATTTAAAGTCACAACCTTTTGAACATATTGAATTTAGAAGATAAACTCTTGTTGCATCAGCTCCCAATGTATTTATAATAACTTTAGGATCTGTATAATTCTGTAGTCTTTTACTAAATTTTTCTCCCTTCGAATTTTGTAAAATACCAGCACACATTACATTTTTATATGGTACTTCATCAGTCAAAATAGTTTGCAAAACCATTAAAGTATAAAACCAACCCCTAGTTTGATCTAAACCTTCACAAATAAAATCCGTTATACCATTATTTAAATATTGCATAACAGAACCACTTTCAAACCAACAATCAAATACAAAAGGTCCAATACGATTCATTGGATTATTATGTGAATCCTTAACGATAATTTTATAGACATCATTATGCAAGTTTGTAATTTGGAAATCAGAATATTGTTGTAATTCTTCAATTGACCCAATTACTTTAATTTCAATACCTGTTTGATATGGTTGTGATACATAGTAAAGAATTGGAGTACCATAATATCTATTTCTTGAGATACACCAACTTGTACTAGCAGTCAACCAGTTGTAAAATTTACTTAAAATACATGGAGGAAACCAATTAACTTTTTGACAATTGTCTAACATTTTATTTTTAACTTTTTCAACTGAAACAAATATCGATTCTACTGTTTTGTAAATAAGTTTAGTGTCAGTTCGAGGACATAAAGGATATTTATGAGAAATTACTTTTGTTTTGTAAGTGTAACCACGCGTTTTAAGTAATTCGATTATTGGTTTACTAGCATCAAATACAAGCAATCCTGTATAATCATGAATTTTTTCTGTAAAACAACCAGCATCAGTAATAGGACACAATTGTTCTTTAGTTATATCCTCATATATGATAATAGAATTTTTAATGCAAGTTTCCAAGTCGTTTTGGCCAAAACCAGGACTAATATGCACAATACCAGTACCTGAATTATCAACCCAGTCGTCTGCAATTACATGAAAGAATTTATTATTATTACTGTAATATGGAAATAATGGAATATATTTAATACCTACCAACTCGTTTCCATTAAATTCGTCAATAATCGTGTACTTCGTTTTAATCACTTCATCAATCATTTCTTTTAACATAATGTAAACAACATCATCAGATTGTAATTTTACATAGTTTTTATTAGCATTCACACATAACGCCACATTAGTAACTAAAGTCCATGGTGTTGTTGTCCAAACAAGTAAGTTGGCATTATGAAATTTATGATCAACAGGTACTTCAACATAAAATTTAACATAACAAGTATTTGTATCGATATTTTTGTAGTTATCAGCTTCAAAGTTTGAAATAACAGTAGCACATGCATAAGAGTAAGGCATTACTTTATATCCAACACTAATCATGCCAAGATCATACAAGCGTTTGAACACAGAAAGTACAGTATTCATAAAATTTGTGTCACATGTTTTATAATGATCGCTCATATCGTAAATCCTACCCATTAATTTGTAGAGACTGTTTTTACCTTCTGTCCAAGAAGAAGAATAACTATTAACGATTTCTTGACATACATTATTATAATTATCAACACCATACTCTAGAACACTTGTCCTAGTTGTAAGTTTGATTCCTTGATTTTGTTCAATAGTTTTATTTGCGCACATTTCAATTGGCAAACCATGACAATCAAAACCAATTTTGTTCTTAATTACATGTCCAGTTGTCCTTTTGTTTCTAAGGATACTATCCTTAATAAAACCAATTAACATATGACCATAATGTAAATCAGGAGAACTTACGAATGGTGGGCCATCAACAAAATTAAAAGTTTGTGCTCCTTGTTCCTCTAAATTTTTATTAAATTTACTAACTGAATCGACAAGATCGATACTTTCCCATAATTCACGAATAATTTTATCAATTGTAACTATATCAGTTATTGATACAATTTGGTTAATAGTGTTGTCAATATTTTCTTTAATCATGTGTGTTAATAAGTACATTTAAGCATCAAGTTTTTATTGGGATAAATATTCAATTTTTAATTTAGATAAATTTTTAGATCATAATTTACCAATGAGGCAATATTCTATATTTTGGCCCATGATCTTTGCAATAATAACTATTCTTACACATGAGTTCATTACAATCATTAATACCACATTTTGTAAATATTTTATTTTCAATAAATTTATTTGCACATGTATGGCAATATTTCCAACCCAAATTTTTATTTGTATAAATGATTACATAATCTGGAGCATTATCGTTTTCACAATACATACAGTAGGGATGCATTCGTTTATATTGTTAAAAAGAATATAATTTCAAAAACACAAATTTACATTTTCACAATAAAAAATCATACCAGTCTATATGTGTAAAGTCGCACAATCTATAAAGGATATGCTAAATATCAACATACCTTTAGAATAGAAAACTAAAAAAAATTAAGGCTCATAATAAAAGATCATTTGCAAAATAAATTATAAAAAGTAACAAAATAACAACTAATAAATTAAAAATTTATGAAAGAAATTAATAATAAAAAAGTAAATCGATTATTTTAATAAAAAAAATAAACCAACCATTTAGGATGAGTCAACTAATACATTAGTAAACAATACATAGATTTTGAAAAAGCAATTAACAATACTATAATAATTACAAATTCAGCTATTATACAAAAATATAATGGTAATACACTACGATTCAATTTACTATTAATATTTCTTGTGTGATGTGTCGCTAACTCAATATTGTTATCAATCTCATCGGATTGTGCACTTATTCTTTTTATTTGTTCAGTTTGTTTTGCTAATGTTTGATTAACTTTATTATTACTGTCAAGCAAAGTAGTAACATTCATATTAACTTTTTGTAAATTATCTTGAAATTTTTGATGCATTGTATCAATTTCTATGTCAACATCTGAATATTGTTGTGGATATTTTGGTTGATAGTAATCATAATTAAAATTACCCAAAATCTTACTAGAATTAGTAGAACCATAATTTTGTGTAGAATCGTTAAAATTTAACATCGTTTAATAATGTTCATAATAACATATAAAATAATATAAAATATTATAAATAAATCATTTTCAATTTTTATTTTAGAAAAGCAATAATATTTCTAATCATATTTTTTATCAAGAGTAAAATTTTGATTTTTAAATATTTGTATCTAAATACACAAAATTTGTAGCACTGTGATTTTTAATACATAGAATGTTTATTATTATTTTTATAAAGTTTTTTAAATTCTTTCATTTTGTGTTGTTTATCAATACTTAGATATGCATTAGATATATATTCCGTTAAAATATGCATAAATTTTTTTAAATTACCGTAATAAGATATCATTCTATTACTTCCATCAAAATTAACTTTTTCACCGTTTTCATCATAACAATAAGAATTTTCATCATGTTCACATACTACACTATTAGTTTCACCACAATATTGTCCTCTAGAAAAATAATATACTCCATGTCTACATTTTAATTTATCACGACTCCCTACATAATTTTTTTTATATACTCCAGATGCTTTATGTTCTTTATCACAAATTTTATTACTTGTTTCTGTATTAAAAACAATATAATGACATTCTACAGATACTTTATCACTGAAATCATATTTTGCTACAAATTGCTTCCATTTATTTTTTTTTTTATCATAACATATTCCACAACCTATGGATATATTATAAACATAATGATAATTACAAATAGTAAAAACATAAGTTTGAGTATAATTTTTATTAAAATCTTTGATCAAATTAGAAAATATGTTTTTCATATTGGCGTTTGTGATAGTATTGATAGGCAAATAATATTTCATATTTATGTTTTTAAAATAAATAGTGTTTTCATCGGATTGAATATTTGTTGCACTTCGCGCATTATGTTTAACCAATAAATAGAATACGCTTTTCATGCCTTCAATATTTGGTTTAAACTTTAATTTTTCTATTGTAACATTATTTGATTTTAGTTCTATTTGCAATTCCTGTAATACAATTTGGACAATATCTTCTAACATTTGTAAATTATATTCCATCAAAAAATTCAAATGATCTATAACATAATTTCTTAACCAACTATGACCAGCACCACATAAATTAGTAGCATAATTAGCGACAATCTCTTTAACATCAGACTTAAAACGTTTTTCCCCGTAACCATTATAAGGAGTTTTGAATTTTGCGTGTAAACCAATCACAATTGGTAACATCTTACGTTCCAATAAAAGTACCATTATTTCTTCTCTTAACATATTTATGTGATTATTTGTAGTATCTTCCATGAATAATTCTTTATCTAAATTAACAGAATCTGGTTTTAAATATTTTAAAAATAAAGGTTCATTAGAAGATCTATTTTTTTGCGCTACAAGAATGTGTAATTTATCGTGATCATAAAACCGTTCAATATTATCTTGAAAAAAAGTTGTTTTATCTACATCTAATGATACTTTAGTGTCTCCAACTAATTCTGTTATTTCATTAAATCCTTTATAAAATACTTTATTAATTATTATTTCAATATCATTTTCTTGAGATTCATATATTATTCTATCTAATGTTTTATAAGGTATGCCACACATTTCGCGTAAATTTAAATATTGATTAACATTTTTATACCATATATTTATATTCTCTGTGTTATCTGAAAAATACGGTATTACACGATGAATATGTGATTTTTTTAAAGCATATAATATATATGCGGGACATATTATTATTTCAAATGCATATAAAATTTTAACAACTTTTTGGTTTTGAATATTATTATTACAATAATTAAATATCAATGATAAACTTGTTTCATCATTAGGATTTATTATTGTTTGATCTACGTTAAGATGATTATATTTATAAGGTATTTTATTTTTAATGCATACGTCAGTAATAATATCAATATCTTTGTACTTATTGACATTGTCACACAATACCAAATATTTTGGTTTTCGAGCAAACGAACCTATTAGTACTGGTAAATAAGACATATTATTTTTTTGCAAATTATTACATATTGTTAACATAAATTTTAGAACAATATAATATCAATTTTAAAAGGCAATAACAATAAAAAAATCTTGAAATATTAGTATGATATTAGAATATTTTAGTGATCACAATTACTATAATAGAACAAAGGCTAACCAATTTTATCATATTTTTTTTTTTACTGAATTTATGTCTTTACTTATGCATTCTAATTTTCAATTGGACATCTTGTATATTAGTATTGTATGCATCTTCTTCAACATTACTTTTTATGTATTACTTTTTTTAATGATTATTAACGATATCATTTTTGATTTAGGATATAAAAAATTAGAGTTATAAACTTTCAATATATTTCATAACATTATCATATTCGTCACCAAACAAACATTTATTTGCTTTAATATTATATATTCTTTTTGGAACATTAATATATTTGGATAGCATTTTAATAAATTCAAGCGTGTTTTCTTCAAAATGCCTTAAAAAGCTTTCCAATTTAGAAAATACATAGTTGTCACAGTTACGTCCGATATTCATTTCATTTTGTATTAAATACTCTATTGCTAATAATTTTTCATGATTTTGTAATTTACAAAGTAGTATATCAATATTACTTTTTGTTACAATCATTTTTATATCAATACTATCAACATTGATAACATCAATATGAACAATATTGTTTGAAATTAAAGTGATTAAATCTTCCTTATGTCTAATATCCAATGTTCCTGAAATATTTGAATTTAAAAATTCTATTGAATATAAAACTTTTAAATTATCAGTTCCAACCATATCTAACAGAATAGTTTCAAATTGTGGCAAATAATTACTTTTTTGTGAAATCAAGTAATCCCAAAATAAAATTTTGAAACACGAAGCAATAGTTGAATAGTGTTCATTATTTAAAAGATTTTTAACTTTATCATTTTTAAGTTTAGCATAAGTTGCTTCAGTTATTAATTGAATATTATAACAATTATTATCATGATTATTATTAAATATTTGTAACAAACCAAGATTTTGATTATCTAAAATTACTTGAAATAAAATTTTATAATGATTGCAATCTAATTGTTCTATTAACCTTTTTATGGTACTACAATTAATTGTTTTACAATTGTTACTAATTACGTTATTAATATAACAATAAACGAGAGTTTCATAAACTGCAATATTATTAATTGGAGCAATAAACTTTTTAAAAGAATTATAAACATTACTTGTTTTCACACGAATTTTAATAATGTCAAGTAATTTTGTAACAACAAGTTCACGATCAATATTATTAGAACCAACAACATCTAATGCTATTTGAAATGGATTTAATGTCATGTTACGATCTTTATCATACTTTAGATTATAAAACATTTTTATTAGACTTATAAGTGTCTCTACAATTTCCTCTTCTTTATAAATATGATTATCGCAAGTATTATTACTAACTGATTTTAAATTAGTGGTATTTGTAATAACTTTATTCAAATAAGTGATGCACGCTAATTCATCATTAAAAATTAATAATTGTTTATCTTTCTTATAAAGTTTACTGTATGCCTTATTATAATTAAACTTTATTTTATTTTTATTGTATTCGTCTGGACAACTTTTTAAATTTAATTTGCTACAATGATTGAAAAAGTAACACAACTCTGAAGAATTAATAATTTTCATAATAGATACTATTTCATAAAAACGAAGGTTATCATAAGTTTCACTTAAAACTTTAAAAACTTTGCATCTTAATTTTTTATTGATCGAACTAATAAATGGATTTATTTTTTGAATTCCGGTATAATAATTAAATTCTTTAACAGCTTTACCAATAACAATACTACACTCAGTATGTTCAAATATATCAAAAAATTTATTTTCTCTGATTTGGTTTTCTTTGATTTGATTTTCTCTGAAAGCGAGCAATAATTCCTCAAATAATCTAAAATCTCCATACGTAGATTCAAAATGTAGTTCTAAATAATTTTTTAAAACATTAGCACAATTTGTTGCATCAATAGTGAATGAATTTAATATTCTTATTAACAAATTAATGTTATCGTGACGTGAATCAATTTGTTTTAATGACAAATCATTTAATAATGAAAAATATTTTATAAATTCAACTTTTTCACTATCATGAAGAGAATTAAGTAAAAGTATTTTATCATTTGTAAAACATTCGTTGACAATATAATAAAAATGTTTTAATAATATTAAAAGTTGTTTACTATCTTTGATAGATCTTGGTAAATTTAGTATGTCTATTGTATTTGGAAAGGTTATAGGTCTTTTATTTTTTAATAATTTACATTGGTAAATTAAAGGTAATTTGAAATATTTTATTATTACATCTACTTTAATGTTATCTTGTTTATCTTCTAATGTCGATAATATTGTTTCAAGTTTATGAGGTGCTGCAGAAGATTTATTGAGAATTTTTATTATTTCATTAGAATTAAAAATATTTTCAAAATTAACATCTTGTAACCTTTTCGAATATGTAGTAGTTGAATATTGTGGTGATTGATATAATTTATGCATATCTTGTGATACTAGATTTGTCATCTCTTGTTGTAGATTTACAGAATAATGTGGATGTTGTATAACAAATTCTGTTTGTTCTTCATTTTGAGCTTTTAAACTTACTGAAGGATAATAATAATATGTTTCATAACAAGAAGATGTATCATATTCTATTGGATTATGTTCTATGTTTTGATTGTATTGTTGGATATATTCTTGATTTAGTGAAAATGAAGGAGTAGACATAGACACATTAATTAAAGTCTCTGGCATAGTTGTAAATGGTGAAATCATTGCATCTGTTGATATTTTGTGAACTGGTAAATTAAAATTAGATGAATTATAACTAAAATTAGTAAAACTGTTTGCAATACCATTAAACCAACTATTATCTCTATAATCGTATAAATTATCGTTAAAAATTGTATTGTTTAAATTATTTTCCATAAAGTGTTTGGTGTGAACGTAATATTTAATTACTAATTAAACCAAAGTAATAAATAAACAATCATTTCATTTTTATTTTACAGAATTAAACAAGTTTGTTTTTATTGAATAACATTGTGGCCTAGTAATTTGCAAATTTTATGATGGTCTCCATGTCCAAAATTATTTTTTATGGTATCTTCTAACATTAAGGCACTTATTCCATAATTGTCTAATTCATTTATTGATACATTATTATCAACAAGATATTCAAGCAATGAAACATTTTGCAAACGAACAGCATGAAAAACAAGATTTTCACCATGTTCATCTTTAGTATGTAATGTTATGATACCTTTTTCAATAATGTCTTTTAATTCAATAATTGAGTTAATTTGTAAATCATTGAAACTAAAATTAGCACCATTTTTAATAAGGTAATATATAATATTAATTTTATTTTCTGTAAGTGAGCAATATTTTATGCAACTTAATTTATTTATGTCTACCATGTTTACGTCACTCTTTCGCACTAATGCTTCCAAAATAATGTCAGAACAATGGTTACTCGAACAATAACGATGTAAAGGTGTTTGTCCATAATCATCTTGTATTTTGCAATCTGTAGCATCAATAAGAATATTTGCTAAATGAACATGTTCAGTTGTTAATTTGTTAGTGTAATTTAGTAAAATATGTAAAGCTGTATTACCAGAATTATTTTGTACATTTGCTTCTTCTGGATATAGTTGAATATATTCTGCTATTAAATTATTAATAGTTTTTACTCCTTCAAATATTACGAGAGAAATTAACTTCATAAGAATAGTTGGAACATGTAATTTAATGTCAGTATTTTGCAAGAAAGGTAAATAAAGTTGTCGTGATAATGTTTGAGTTATTGGCAACGACATAAATTTAATATTTTTTAGGACACTATTTTTTTGTACTCTGTATCCACTAAACATATTAACAAGAATAATATATTTTGTATTTTTGTCAAGTAAAAGTTTGTAAACAGAAGTTTTAAGGCTATTGACATTAGTAATAGATTGTGTCAACAGTTTTACCCTAATAGCATCATATGGATTATTAACTTTCATTTTATTATTATGAATCATACACATAATAAGCCATAAAATAAACAATCAATTTTATTATTCTTTTAACATATCACAATTTTTCTAAGATATTGCAAAGTTTTAGTCTTATAACTCTATTATATTATCTTGATGCATCTGTCACTTGTATAATACAATTACCCATTTTTGTATTATTAAATCTTTTTATAGCACGAATTACAGATTCTTCGCTATCAAGGTTTATGTAGCAAAAATCACTATTTCCACCAGACGAAAAATTTTGTGGCCTTACGACACGGTAAATTCTTCCAATAGAAGAAAATACATCCCTAATATCATCCTCGTCATAATATTCAGGTACGTTAGATACTTTAATACTATGATAACGTTTTTTTTCTTGATAATTTGAATTATTTGATTCTAATATTTCATTCTTAGGTTTTGGACAGTTAATTGTAAAATGATCATTTACAGCTTCACAATTTCTACATCTTAATTGTGATCTTGTTGTTGATATATGTGTAGTGTCATTAGATATATTGTTAGTAATAGTAGTATTATTCTCATTTGTTTTGTTATCATCATTTTTCACTTTAATTTTTAAAGGTATATTTTGTATTTCGCTACTATGTTCATCATCAATATTAAATTTAGCCCAAGTTTTTCGTTCCAAAATACGTTTATTTATAAATTTTTTTAAATAATGTGTTTTTTTTGTTGAAATGACATATTTATCGCATAATTTCTGGAGTTCTTTGGTAATAATTATTTCGGTCTCTTCTTTAACAACACTGATGTCTTTTGGCCGATTATTAACATAACTATTATGCTCATCAACATAACTAATTAATAATTCACTAATTATTTCGTCTGTATTATTTGACATTTCTATTTTTTTATCTAATTCATTTTTAAAATAATTATAAGTACTTTTAACTAAACAATTATATAATTGTTCTTCTGTCAAAAATAAACCTACAACAACGTCGAAACCCATATTACTATTGCATGAAGCTATAAAATTAACAGTAAAAGCATCCATATTGCGTACCATAGCTTTTATGTATTTTAATGCATTAATAAATTTTAATATACCATCGTCACTAATATTATTTAATGTTTCTTGAATTGCCAAACTAATAGGAGTGTTTTTAGTTATATCATGAAAAAAAATTGTGACATCATTAAATGTTTGCTTTGATATAAAGTTATTGACAGTATTATAAAGTACAATAATTTCTTCTATTTCTTCCATTTTAAATTACTTATTTGTTAGTTATGATTACTACTTTTAAAGTTATAATTTTATTTTCATTTTTTTTTACTTTAAAAAATGATTGATTTAATGAATAAATTATGTTATATTATACCAGCACAAGGTTTATTTTATTGATCATTATATATCTATTATGAATCATACTGAAATACTTGATGGCATTAAAGGTTGCCTTGATGAACATATAGAATTCTGTAATGGTCTAGGTTTGTATGTTGCCACTGTATGCAAAGATAGAGATCCTAGTCATGGATATGAACATATGAAACAAGTAGCAAAAATTAGTCTTTTGATTTTTAATCAAATGCATGACAATATTAAATTATCTACAATGTCTATTCCATCTTTTATTACTTATATACTTGCTGTATCATGGTTGCATGATGTTGCAGATCGGAAATATGATCATGAAGGTACTTTAAAATTGCAATTAAATAATTTTATCACCGAAATTTTCGGGCAAGACAAATCTAAATTTATACTTGATACTATTGCGAGGACTTCATATTCAAATGAAATTAATATGCTGCAACAATTTGGTAAATTAGATTGGGATACAGAACTTGGAAATGATGGTGTTATTTTACGTAATATTGTAAGTGATGCTGATAAATTAGAAGCAATCGGCTATGAAGGAGTTGTGAGATGTATGACCTATAATATAGAACTTTTAAAGAAAATAGGTAATTTATATCCAAGTTTTGATGAATTAATTATACCGGTTAAAAAACATACATCTGAAAAACTAATTAAATTAGCGCCATCTTATATTAGAACAGAATATGGTAAAGAATTAGCAAAACCAAAACATGATGAGATGATAAATATTTTTAATGATAATGAAAAACTTCAGGAAATTTATAGTATGATAATAAAATAAAATATAAATAGATGATATGACAATATATTGCGCATTAAAAGATGCAATAACAAAAATACTTTACGGTAGACGTCAATTGCGAAAATGGGCATTTAATAATAAAATTATCAGTGATGATATGAAGGAACGAACCAAAGAACAAATAATAGCATTTGATTTATTTTTTAATGTTTTTACTGATAATTTACATAAAGATGTTAAAAATGTTGCCCAAAAAGAAGATTTGTTTATTTTTGGAAAATTATTTAATTCAGTATTTACGCTCAATACACTTTACGATATGCGAATAAGTAAACAAGGAATATCAGATTTATTAGAATTAAAGAATTTAACTAATGACACTAATGATGTAATTAATAATTATAGCAATATTATAACTAAAATTTCTGAACCTGTAATCGTAAATAATGCCTATTATTCCACATATTTACATAAACTTTTAATGTATGTATTTTTTGTGTGGATGCAAAACTATGATTTACTATTAAGTGATATTGAAGGATTTAATATTATCGTTCAGACATATAAAGTAATTATTACAAAAGAATCAAAGTTTATCGATATTAATCATCAACTCTCTACAGAAATTCAAGATATTAATAAACAAAAAAATGTTATCGATTATCTTGTTAGTTGTGAAACAAAATATGTTATTTTAAGTCGCTGACTTGTCTATTTAGGTTTGCTAATTTTACAAATCTTAGTTACTGTTTTTTATGTTGTACATATATATACGCCGTACGAGCTTATGCCTACAAAGACAAAAACATTAAACAAATACAGTAAATTAAGACGCATTAAAAGATGTCATAATAATTCTGTGTGTAATTCTACAACTCGAGATAGTAGTTCTTGTTCTAGTTCTAGTTCTTGTTCTAGTTCT
>Ga0116192_1002281_pt1 | contig 12839 bp, 7 predicted proteins | sample AD_UKC113_MetaG_FD_89876 | JGI IMG/M metagenome (GOLD analysis project Ga0116192, IMG submission 89876) | Active sludge microbial communities of municipal wastewater-treating anaerobic digesters from Hong Kong - AD_UKC113_MetaG | ecosystem: Engineered > Bioreactor > Anaerobic > Digestate | place... | reverse complement strand
GCCGACCCGGTGCGCGCCCAGGTGCTGTCCCTGCCCGAAGACGGCCGCGCGCCGCAGCTCAACCGGCTGCACCTGCGCCGCGGCCGCCTGCCGCTGGCGCAGGGGCGCGACGAGGCGGTGGTCAGCGAGGCCTTCGCCGAGGCGCACGGGCTGCAGCCGGGCGACGCGCTGGAGGCGACGCTGTACGGCCGGCGTCAGCGCCTGCGCCTGGTCGGCATCGCGCTGTCGCCGGAGTTCGTCTACCAGATCCAGCCCGGCGCGGTGTTCCCCGACTTCCGCCGCTACGCCATCGTGTGGATGAACCGCCACGCCATGGAGGCCGCGCTGGACATGGACGGCGCCTTCAACAGCGTGGCCCTGCGCCTGCGTCCCGGGGTGGATGCCGAGAGCGTGATCACCGCCGTGGACGCCCTGCTGGGGCGCTATGGCGGGCTTGGCGCCTACGCGCGCAAGGACCAGCTGTCCAATCGTTTCCTCAGCGAGGAGCTGCGCCAGCTCGCCACCATGGCGCGGCTGTTCCCGGCCATCTTCCTCTCCGTGGCGGCCTTCCTGCTCAACGTGGTGATGGCGCGCCTGATCGGCACGCAGCGCGACCAGGTGGCGGTGCTGAAGGCCTTCGGCTACTCCACCGGTGCAGTCAGTCTGCACTACCTCGGCATGGTGGCGCTGATTGCCCTGGCGGGTGCCCTCATCGGCCTGGCCGGCGGCGGACTGCTCGGACACTTTCTCGCCGGGGTGTATCAGAATTTCTACCGTTTTCCCTTCCTGGACTACGGCATCGACCGCGGCGCGCTCTTTGGCGGCATCGGCGTCAGCCTGGCCGCGGCCGCTGCAGGTGCGCTGCAGGCGGTGCGCCGCGCCAGCGCCCTGCCGCCGGCCGAGGCCATGCGCCCGCCGGCGCCGCCGCGCTACCGCGCCTCGCACCTTGAGCGCCTCGGCCTGGGGCGGCTGCTGGCGACGCCTGGGCGCATGGTCATGCGTGAGCTGGAGCGGCGACCCTGGAAGGCCCTGCTCAGCGTGGTGGGCCTGGCCCTGGCCTGCGCCATCATGATGGTCGGCCGCTTCCAGCGCGACGCCATCGACCGCATGGTGGACGTACACCTGCGCCTGGCCCAGCAGCAGGACTGGAGCGTGGATTTCACCGAGCCCGCTGGCCGTGCCGCACTGTTCGAGATCGCCGCCCTTCCGGACGTCGCCGCCGCCGAGCCCTACCGCGGCGTGGCGGTGCGCCTGCGTCACGGCACCCGCAGCTACCGCACCGGCATCGAGGGCCTGCCGGCAGACGGCGTGCTCAAGCGCACGCTCGACATCGACCTGCGCGCCTGGCGCCCGCCCCGGGATGGCCTGTTGCTGACCGACTACCTCGCCGAGTGGCTCGGCGTGGCGCCCGGTGACCGCATCGAGGTGGAGGTGCTGGAGGGACGCCAGGCGCGCCTGGAGGTGCCGGTGGCGGCAGTGTTGCCGGAGTACATCGGCGTGCAGGCCTACATGGACCTGGACGCATTGAACCACCTGCTTGGCGACGGCGAGGTCATCTCCGGTGTGCGCCTGCGTGGTGCCAGCGTGCCGCCGGCGCAGGCCGCCGCGCGCGATGCGCGCCTGGTGGCCGAATTGGAGCGGCGTCCGCGCGTTGCCGGCGTGGGGGCGCGCCTGGCCGCCATTCGCAGCTTCTACGAGACCATGGGCGAGAGCATGCTGGTATTCACCTTCGTGTCCCTGCTGCTCGGTGGCGTGATCAACTTCGGTGTCGTCTACAACTCCGCGCGCATCGCCCTGTCCGAGCGCGGCCGCGAACTGGCCAGCCTGCGCGTACTGGGCTTTACCCGTCAGGAGGTCGGCTCGATCCTGCTGGGGGAACTCGGCACCCTGGTGGCGCTGGCCACTCCCCTGGGTTTCCTGGCCGGCATCGGCCTGTGCTGGGTGATGTCGCGCGGCTTCCAGTCCGACCTGTTCCGCGTGCCGGTGCGCCTGGCCGCTTCCACCTACGCGCTGGCAGCGCTCACCATGCTCGCCTCGACGCTGTTGTCAGCTGTGCTGGTGCGCCGGCGCATCGCGCAACTGGATCTGATCGGCGTGCTGAAGACACGCGAATGACCTGCGGAGCCGCTGCATGAACCTGCGACGATACTGGCCCCTGCTGCTTGCCCTGCCGCTGGTGGCCGCGCTGGCCTGGGCACTGCGTGCACCGGCGCGCCTGGTGGAGATCGCCACGGTGCGCGCGGCGCCCTTCGTCGACGGTTTCGAGGAGGAGGGCCGCACGCATTTGCGCCATCGCTACCTGCTGGCCGCGCCGGTTGCCGGCACGCTGCGACGCATTGTGCTGGAGCCGGGCGATGCGGTGCAGGCCGGCGTGGTCGTGGCGCAACTGGAACCGGCCAGCGGCGGCCTGCTCGATGCCGCCAGCCTGGCGCAGACCCGCGCCGAGCGCGCCGCGGCCGAGGCCGCCGTGCGCGCAGCCCAGCAGCGCGCGGCGGCGGCGGCCAGCGCCGCGGCCCTGGCCGAGCGCGAGGCGGCGCGGCTGGCCGATCTGGGCGCGCGGCGCCTGGCGAGCGCGGCTGAGCTGGACCGCGCGCGCAGCGCCGCCAGCCAGACCGCCGGCGAGCGCGAGGCGGCTGCGGCGGAGACGCGCGTGGCCGCGCAGCGGCTGGCCGCCATCGATGCCCTCCTGGCGCGCCAGGGGCGCGGCGGCGGTGAAGCGATCGCGCTCGCCGCGCCCATCCACGGCGTGGTGCTCAAGCGCTACCAGGAAAGCGCCGTGCCCGTCGCCGTCGGCACACCGCTGCTGGAATTCGGTGATCCGCAGGATCTCGACATCGAGGTCGAGGCGCTCTCGCAGGATGCCGTGCGCCTGGCGCCCGGCATGGCCGCGCGCGTGCTGCGCTGGGGCGGCGATGCCCCTCTCGCGGCGCGCGTGACGCGCATCGAACCGGGCGGCTTCACCAAGACTTCCGCGCTCGGCGTGGAGGAGCAGCGCACCCGCGTTCGCCTGGAGATCACCTCGCCGCCGGAGCAGTGGCGCCGCCTCGGCGACGCCTACCGCGTCGAGGTGGAGTTCGTGCTGCGCGAGGCGTCGCAGGCACTGCAGGTGCCGGCCAGCGCATTGTTCCGCGAGGACGGCCGCTGGCTCGTCTACCGCGTGGTCGACGGGCGCGCGCGCCGCACCGCGGTGGGCGTGGGCGGCCGCGCTGCGCTGGCAGCGGAAATCCTCGACGGTCTCGCCGCGGGCGACGCGGTGATCGCCCATCCCGACGACCAGGTGGCCGAAGGCGTGCGGGTGCGTGCCGTGCGCTGAGGCGTCGCGGCCACCCGCTCGCCCGCACCGCAGCCTCGGGGCTACACTGCGGCGGAAACCAGCCGCAGGGCGAGGCGTCCGTGGCATTGCTTGCGCGATTTCTCCGGTTCTGCTGTGCGGGCAGCGCCGTCGTGCTGCTGGCCGGCGTCGCGCTTGCCGCGGCGCCGCCACCCTACGTGCCGCGCTACGAGCACGTGGTCGTGGTGGTCATGGAAAACCACAGCGCCGACGCCGTGCTCGGCAATCCGGCCGCGCCATGGATCAATGCATTGGCCGCAGCGGGCGCGAATTTCACCGCCGCCTACGGCGTCACCCATCCCAGCCAGCCCAACTACCTCGCGCTGTTTTCCGGCAGCACGCAGGGCGTCACGGACGACTCCTGTCCCGTCGCCTTCAGCGGTGTGGCCAACCTCGCCAGCCAGCTGCTCGCGGCGGGGCGCAGCTTCGTCGGCTACTCCGAGGACCTGCCCGCCGTGGGCTACACCGGCTGCAGCAGCGCGCTGTACCACCGCCGCCACAACCCCTGGGTGGATTTCGATACGGCGCCGGTTGCGGTCAACCAGCCCTTCAGCGCCTTTCCCGCCGATTTCAGCCAGCTGCCCGACGTGGCCTTCGTCGTGCCCAACCTTTGCCACGACATGCACGACTGCAGCATTGCCAGCGGCGACGCCTGGCTGGCCGCGCACCTCGACGCCTACGTCAATTGGGCGCGGGGTCACGCGAGCCTGTTCGTGCTGGTCTGGGACGAGGACGACTACAGCGCGCAGAACCGCATTCCCCTGATCATGGCCGGGGCCGCGGTGCGCACCGGCAGCAGCGTCGGGCGGGTGGATCACTACGCGCTGCTGCGCACGCTTGAGGACATGCACGGCCTCGCGGCGCTGGGCAACGCGGCGGCGGCCGCCCCCATCCTCGATGTGTGGAACGATCGCGTCTTCGGCGACACCTTCGACTGAGGCGAGCGGGGCACGCGACGGGCGCAGGCGCCGCGGCGCGGCGTCGCGCAAGCCCTCGGCAGGGGCGCTCGCGGCCCCGCCTACCGGGCGGACTTCAGCAGCGGTGCCGTCACCGCCAGGTCGCCGTCGTTGGGCGCCGGCGGCACGCCCAGCAGATGGGCCAGCAACGGATAGACATTCACGTTGTCGAACACCGGTATCGAGGCCCCGGGCACGAAGGCCGGGCCGTGGGCGACGAACAGGGCGCGCATCTGCGGCAGGGCCGGATCGTAGCCGTGCTCGCCGCGCGAGAGCTGGCCCTTCTTGCGCGACACCCACGCGCGGGTGGAGAACACCCAGCCCTCATCGGCCAGGCACACGAGGGGCGGGATGCGCGGATTGCTGCCGTAGTGGAAGTCGGGCGGCAGATCCTCCTTGCGCCAGCAGCGGAAGTGCTCGTGCGGCGCGAGCAGCTGGCGTGCGACCGCGGCACTGTCCCCGGGCTGGGGGCGGAAACCGGCGACGATGCCCAGGGTGACGTAGCGCGCGCGCTCCAGATCGATGAGTTCGTCCATGTAGAGCACGCGGTCCATGCTGGTGGCGGCCTGGCCGTGGTCGGACACCACCACCAGGTTCACCTTGTCGATCAGGCCGCGCTTGTTCAGACCGGCCAGCAGGCGGCCGATGGCGGCATCCACGTCAGCCGCGGCGGCATTCACCTCGGGCGAGTCCGGACCGAAGTCGTGACCGGCGTGGTCGACCTGATCGAAGTACAGGGTCAGGAAGCGCGGCCGTTCGCGCGGCGGCAAGTCGAACCAGCGCAGCACGGTGTCGACGCGGCGCACCGTGGACACGCGGCCGTCGTACTTCATCCAATGACTGGGGCGCACACCGTCGATGGCGACATCGCTGCCGGGCCAGAACATGGTGGCGGTCCGGATGCCGTGCTTCTCGGCGCCGACCCAGATGGGCTCGCCGCCCCACCAGGCTGGGTCGGCCGTGGTGTGCGAGTCCTTGTAGACGTACGTCCGCTCGCCGTCGGGGTCGCGGAAGATGTTGTTCACGATGCCGTGGTGGTCGGGGTAGAGACCCGTCACCAGGGTGTAGTGGTTGGGAAAGGTGAGCGATGGGAAGGCCGGACGCATGCCCTCGGCGCGGGCGCCACTGGCCGCGAGCTGTGCCAGGTTCGGGGTGATGCCGCGCTGCAGATAGTCGGCGCGGAAACCGTCGATGGAGATGAGCACCAATGGGGCGTGTCCGCCGCCGGGTCGGCTTTCCAGCGGCGCGCAGGCGGCGAGCGCGAGCAGCAGGAGGGCGAGCAGGCAGCGGAGCAACGGCATGGGCGGTACTGAAGTGCGGGCTGGAAAGCCCGGATCATCGCACGCTCGCGCGTCGCCACGCGCTGCACGCGACCAAAGTGCAGCTGGCGGGCGACGCAGGCGCGGCGGATGCCTGCGGATGGGTGCTGTCGCAGCAACCCTATCCGGGCTGTCGATGCCGTCGGCAAGGGCACGCCTGCCCTGCGGCAATGCCGCGAGGCGGCCGCTGCATCACGCGGCCGCAACACGGGCTGTGCCGCACCGGCACCCGTGCTTGGCCCCTGCCGAACGCCGCGCCGCCCGCTTCAGTCGAAGCCGGAGCGCAGGATGCGGTCGGGTACCCAGATCGGCGCGCCGAGGTTGGCGAATCCGGTCTGCGTTCCGGCGATCACCTGCGAAGGCGACGTGTTGCCGGCCGCCCCCAGGGGGTACATGAGCAGGCTGTCGTTGGCCGGGGTGTTGTAGTCGTCGATCGCGACGACCAGCATATGGCGCTGTGGATCGATGGCGAGCCCGCTGATGCGGCCGCTGGCGGTGAGCTCCAGACCGGTGAAGAAGCCACTGATCTTGCGCTTCGGCGGCGCATTGCCGTTGGCGGTGTCGTCGAACACGAGGATGCGCCCGGAACGGCTTTGATCCGCGTTCTGCTGGTAGGCCGCAACGTAGAGTTCGCGCGCGGCCACGTCGTAGGCGATGGCCGAGACGTAGCTGCCCAGCAGGGTGCTCGCGCCGCGCAGGATGCGGCGCGGCGCCGTGTTGCCGCTGGCGGCGCGGTCGAACACTAGCACCTTGGGCGTGTAGGGCGAGGCCGCATCGGAGTCGATGAGCGCAACCTCGTCGGTGGGTGCCAGGTACACCAGGCCCTGCGGATAGTTCAGCTCGGTCACGCTGCCCGCCAGGCCTCCCCACTGCACGGAGCGCTTGAGGAATGCGCTGCCGCTGTCGGTGCGGTTGAATGCCGCAAGACAGCAGCCACTGGTGAAGGTGAGCAGCTCGTCGTGGGTCACGTCGATGGCCACGGCGCGCGCCTGGCCCACGTAGGGCGAGTCCAGCACGCGCTTGGGCGCCGCATTGCCGTTGGCGCCGACGGCAAAGACGCGGATCGCCTGGCCCCAGAAGTCGGCCACGTAGACCACGTCCTCCACCGGCTCGTACGCGCCGCCGACCGGGGCGTGCAGAGTGGTGGCGGTGCCGGCGAGGTTGCGCATCGGCGCGGCGTTGCCGTTGTAGGCATCGGCAAAGCCGCGCAGCGATTCTGTGCTGGAGCCGCTGCCGTAGCTGCCAATCAGCACGTCGGCACGGACGGCGGCCGGTGGGCCGAAGGCCAGCACAGCGCAGGCAAGCAAGGGCAAAGGCGCGAAACGAACGGAACTCAGCATGGTGGTGTCCTCTCCAGGTAGCAGCACTATACGCAGACCGGAGCCCCAGCCCCTCACGCCGCCGATTTCAGGGCTGATCAAAGCCCGTGCGCAGGATGCGGTCGGGCACCGCCACGGCGCCGCCGATGCGGTCGAAGCCCGTGTTCGCGCCGCCCAGGGTGAGGAGTGGCGCGACGTTGCCGCTGTCGCCGGCGAAGAAGGCCAACACGCGGTTGCCGGCGGCATTGTTGTCGTAGATCGAGACCAGCAGTCGCTGGCTGGTGGGATCCCGCGACAGGCCGTAGGGCGTCTGGGTGCTGGGGATGTCCAGCTGCGTGGCGGGACCTTCGATCACGCGCAACGGTGCCACATCGCCGTCGGTCGCGGCGGAAAACACCAGGATGCGCGCGTGCCGCAGGCCGATGTCGGAGGCGTCGATGCTGCTGCTCAGGACATACAGCAGCTGCAGGTCCGTATCGATGGCGAGATAGGGCGTGAACGGTCCGATGCGGGTGCTCGGCCCCTTGATGACGCGCGAGGGCGCCACGTCGCCGTTGGCGGTGCGCGGGAACACCAGCACCTTTCCCGCATTCGGCGTCGGCGAGCTGGAGAAATCGTTGTCACCGACGTACAGCAGGTCCTGTGCCGGGTCGATCGCGAGGCCGAAGGGGTTGTTGAGCTGACTGCCGCTGACGCCGCCCCAGGCCACCCGGCGCAGCGGGGCGTCGGCCCCGCTGGCCGTGCGCGGCCAGGCGCACAGGATGCAGCCGCTGCCGGTCACGACAAGTTCGTCGTGCAGCATGTCCACGGCCACGCCGTGCGGCCGTCCGACGAAGGCGGAGTCCAGCACCCGCCGCGGCGCGGCGTCGCCGTTGGCGCCCACGCCGAACACGCGCACGGTCTGGCCGTAGTCGCCCACGTACAGCACGTCCTCCTTCGGTTCGTAGGCCATGGCAATCGGGAATTGCACCTGGGCGGTCGATCCCGCGAGCACGCGCGAGGGCGCGGCATTGCCGTTGGCGCCCGGGGCGAAGCCGCGCACGCTGGCGTTGTAACTGCCGACCAGGATGTCGCGCGGTGGCACGCTGCCCGGCACGGCAATGCTGAAGGCGATGCTGTCGGCGTTGCTGGGGCCGTCCTTGTCGCGGGCCGTCACGCTCACGCTATAGCCCGCGCCGGCCAGCAGTGGAGTGCCGCTGATGACGCCCGTGGCGGTGTCCAGGCTCAGGCCCGCGGGAAGGCTGCCCGCGGCGATGGCGTAGGAGAGGATCGGATCGCCGTTGGTCGGCGTCACGTAGGCCGCCAGGGCCAGCGAGAACGGCACACCGACGGTGCCACTCTGGTCGGGTACGTCGCCCAGCACCGGAGGCACCGGCGGCGGGTCCTCGATGAAGCGCCCGAAGGCCGCCGGCTGCTGCCCCACCGGAACCGAGGTAACGACGGAGCTGTTGCCGGTGTTGATCACCCCCAGGGTATTGCTGCCGCTGTTGGCCACGTAGACGCGGCTGCCGTCGGTGTTCACGTCGATGCCCCAGGGCGCCGTGCCACCGGAGGAGGTGCTGCCGAGGGAGGAATTGCTGGTGGTGTCGATCGTCGCCACCTGGTTGCTGCCGAACAGGGCGACGTAGGCGCGCGTGCCGGCGCGGTTGACCACGATGCCGCGCGGGCTCAGGCCGGCCAGGGGCACGTCGGTCAGCTTGACGTTGTTCACGATGTCGATGACCGAGACAGTGCCCGCGGTCTCGTTGCTCACGTACACGCGCTGGCCATTGGGCGACACGGCCACGCCGTAGGGGCCGGCCGGCAGGCCGATCTGCGGCGGCAGCACAGTGTTGTTACCGGCGTCGATGCTGAACAGTCGTGGTGTGGTGCTGTCGTTGCAGGCGACGTAGAGCCGGCTGCCGTCCGGCTTCACCGCGATGCCGCGCGGGTGCGGCAGCGCAATCGTCGCGACCGCCGTGTTGGTCGCCGTGTCGATGACGTAGACGACATTGTTCGACTCGCTGCCCACGTAGAGGCGTGTCCCGGCCGGGTTCACCGCCACACCGAGCAGGCCGGTGCCGAGGCTGAGAGGCGTGGTGACGTTGCGCGTGGTCCGGTCGATCACCGCCACCTGCCCGGAGGCGTGCACGACATAGACCTTGGCGGCCGCTACCGCGACCCCGACCGGCGTGGCCAACAGCGATACCGCGGGCGGACTCAGGGTGTTGCTGGCCGTATCGACCACGCTGAGGTTGTTGCCGCCGGAGTTGCTGATCCAGGCCAGCGGGGCGGCGCTCCCGGCGCAGGACAGCAGGGCGAAGGCCAGGACTGCGGCGACTCGCCACGCGGACGGGACACGACCTGTGCGGAAGGGACGGCAGGAGCCGGTCGGGCAGTGGCGCATGGGCGGATCTCCGGAAGGTATCTGGGGCCACCTACGCAGGAGGGTCCGCCCAGCCATCACGGCGGGCCGCAAAGGGGGGGCGGCGAGGCCCAGCAGGACGGCGGCGGTGAAGGCGAGGCCACGCACGGCGGGTCGCGCCGGCAGGGGTTGTCTGCGAGGACGCAAGGGCCCGCGGCGTCCCATCCGTCCGTGCCAATGCGCTGGCGCATTGCGGTCGACTTCGCCGGTGCCGGCCTATAATTCGCGCTCGCCTTTGCTACCGCCCTCTGCCCGGACCCGCCGATGAACGCTCCCACCCGCATCGACACCTCGCGCACCGTGCGCGCCCCGCGCGGCAACACGCTCACATGCAAGAGCTGGTTGAGCGAAGCGCCCTACCGCATGCTGCAGAACAACCTCGACCCCGAGGTGGCGGAGAACCCGCACGCGCTGGTGGTGTACGGCGGCATCGGCCGCGCCGCACGCAACTGGGAATGTTTCGACGCCATCCTCAAGGCGCTGCGCGAGCTCAACGACGACGAGACCCTGCTGATCCAGTCGGGCAAGCCGGTCGGCGTGTTCCCCACCCATGCCGATGCACCGCGCGTGTTGCTGGCCAATTCCAACCTGGTGCCGCACTGGGCCACCTGGGAGCACTTCCATGAACTGGATCGCAAGGGCCTGATGATGTACGGCCAGATGACGGCCGGCTCGTGGATCTACATCGGCAGCCAGGGCATCGTGCAGGGTACCTACGAGACCTTCGTGGAGATGGGGCGCCAGCACTACGGCGGCAGTCTCACTGGCAAGTGGATCCTCACCGCGGGCCTGGGCGGCATGGGCGGCGCGCAGCCGCTGGCGGCCTCGCTGGCCGGCGCGTGCTCGCTCACCGTCGAATGCCGCCAGAGCAGCATCGACTTCCGCCTGCGCACCCGCTACGTGGACGAGCAGGCCGCCGACCTCGACGACGCGCTGGCCCGCATCGAGAAATACACCAGGGCGGGTGAGGCGAAGTCCATCGCGCTGCTCGGCAATGCGGCGGAAATCCTGCCCGAACTCGTGCGTCGCGGCGTGCGCCCCGATTGCGTCACCGATCAGACCAGCGCGCACGATCCGGTGCACGGCTACCTGCCCATCGGCTGGACCATCGAGCAGTGGCTGGACGCACAGAAGAACGACCCGGACCAGGTGCGCGACGCGGCCAAGAAGTCCATGCGCGTGCACGTCGAGGCCATGCTGGCCTTCCACGCGGCCGGCATCCCGACCGTCGACTACGGCAACAACATCCGCCAGATGGCCAAGGACGAGGGCTGTGCCCATGCCTTCGACTTTCCCGGCTTCGTGCCGGCCTACGTGCGTCCGCTGTTCTGCCGCGGCATCGGTCCCTTCCGCTGGGTGGCGCTGTCGGGCGATCCCGAGGACATCTACAAGACCGACGCCAAGGTGAAGGAGCTTATCCCCGACGATGCGCACCTGCACCGCTGGCTGGACATGGCGCGCGAACGCATCCGCTTCCAGGGCCTGCCGGCGCGCATCTGCTGGGTGGGTCTGGGCCTGCGCCACAAGCTGGGGCTTGCTTTCAACGAGATGGTGCGCCGGGGCGAGCTGAAGGCGCCGGTGGTGATCGGCCGCGATCATCTGGATTCCGGCAGCGTGGCCTCGCCCAACCGCGAAACCGAAGCGATGCGCGACGGCAGCGACGCCGTCTCCGACTGGCCGCTGCTGAACGCCATGCTCAACGTCGCCGGCGGCGCGACCTGGGTGAGCCTGCACCACGGCGGCGGCGTCGGCATGGGCTATTCGCAGCACAGCGGTGTGGTCATCGTCTGCGACGGCACGGAGGCCGCCGACCAGCGCATCGCCCGCGTGCTGTGGAACGACCCGGGCACCGGCGTCATGCGCCACGCCGATGCGGGCTACGATATCGCCAAGGCCTGCGCCAAGGAGCAGGGCCTCAAGCTGCCGATGGGCTGAGCGCAGCCGATGGGCGCGGTCGCCGTATCGCGCCGGGCGCACGCGCCGTGACCGCCCCACGCCGCGTGGGCACGACCTTCCGGATCAGCCTGCGCCAGCACCGCCTCGGCGAGCCCTTCACCGCGCTCGAGACGCTGACGCGCTGCTGCGCCTGCGCATCGCGCGCCATCGCCCTGCGCTGGCGCCACGACCTGTGGCGCTGCGCGGACTGCGGCCTGGTGTTCCGCAATCCGCGGCCGCTGCAGCGCGATGTCATCGCGTCCTACGACGCCGGGCTCACCTTCGCCGCCTGGCAGGCCGAGTCCGCGGCGCGCGCGCCGCTGTGGCAGCGCCGCCTGGACCTGCTGCGCCGCCACTGCGCGGGCGGGCGCCTGCTCGATGTCGGCACCGGCGACGGCGCCTTTGCGGCGCTGGCGCGCGCCCACTTCGCCGTGGAGGCCACGGAGGTGAGCGAGGCCGGCGCGCGCTGGGCGCGGCAGCGCGGCTGCACGCCCCGGGTCGGCCCGCTGGAAACCCTGGCGCTGCCGCCGCAGCACTACGACGCCATCACGCTGTGGCACGTGCTGGAACACCTGCCGCAGCCGGCGCAGGCCCTGCATCAGCTTGCGGCCAGCCTTGCGCCGGGCGGGGTGCTGATCGTCGCCGTGCCCAACGAACTCGGCCCGCTGCTGCGCCAGCGCCTCACGCCCGGCCGCATCGATCCGCTGGGGCGCCTGGGCTGGGGCGGGGAGGTGCACCTGTGCCACTTCACGCCGCGCTCGCTGCGTCGCCTGCTCGGCGCCTGTGGACTGCGCGTGGTCGCCACGGGCGTCGACGACGTGCATCTGCGGCGCCCGCTGCGCACGCGCGTCGGCCTGGCGCTGAACCGTGCGCTGCACGCGCTCCTCGGCGTGTCCCTGGATCGCGCCCAGTACGCGGTGTGCCGGCGCGACTAGGGCGATCCGGCGGCGGCCATTGCCAGTGCGGTGCCGATGCGACTTGCGTGGAACGCCGCGTTGCCGCGCCTCGCCGGCGATGCCGTCGATCCGCGCCGCGCCGAACCGCGCCGACCGCACCGCACCGTACCGCACCGCACTGCGATGCACGTCGGTGCACGCTGGTGCCGCCGCGGCCCGGCGATGCGCGCAAGGGCAACGTGTCGCGATCGCGCGGCGACCTCGCGGCGTGCGCGCTGCGTGCTAGTCCTGCAGCGCGCTCACGCGGAAGCGGCGGCCCTTGATGCCGTGCGCGCGCAGCCCGTTCAGGGCCTTGGGTGCCTGGGCGCGGGCGATGGCGACGTAGCTGCGCGTGGCATAGACGTCGATCTTGCCGATGGCGTCCTTGTGCAGGCCGGCGTCGCCGGTGAGCGCGCCGACGATGTCGCCGGGACGCAGCTTGTCGCTGCGGCCGGCGTCGATGCGCAGCGTCGCCATGGCCGGCGCGGGCACGCCCTGCGGCTTGCCGCCCAGCGGTGCGGCGCGCTCCCAGCGCAGCGGCTGGCCCAGGCGCGCCTCGATGGCGTGGGCGCGCGGCAGCTCGCGCGGCGAGCACAGGCTCAGCGCCAGGCCGTCGCGCCCGGCGCGGCCGGTGCGGCCGATGCGGTGCAGGTAGGTGTCG
>Ga0116192_1002280_pt1 | contig 12841 bp, 11 predicted proteins | sample AD_UKC113_MetaG_FD_89876 | JGI IMG/M metagenome (GOLD analysis project Ga0116192, IMG submission 89876) | Active sludge microbial communities of municipal wastewater-treating anaerobic digesters from Hong Kong - AD_UKC113_MetaG | ecosystem: Engineered > Bioreactor > Anaerobic > Digestate... | reverse complement strand
TTTTACTAATTTTTTGAACTTGGTTTGGATCCACACCCAACTTTTTGAACATATCATTCATATATTTTTTATCTTGCATCTTTTGTGGTTTAGTTTGTAATACTTTAAATATATTGGTAATTTCATTAATTTGATTTTGTTGTTCAATTGGTACATCATTATTTGCAGCAATATCTTTAAATAAAGTATGTGCATTATTAAACATTCCTTTAACATCAACATTACCATTTGCAACATGTGGCTTCATACCTGACGCAACAACATCAATTATTGATGCAAATTTGTCTATTTTTTCTGAAGAAGTACCAGTTGTTAAGTCAATATTTTCAAGTTGGTTTTTAATTTTATCAAGCAATTCTTTTAAGAATTTTTGAGTTGCATTATCATTCGTACTTAATAAAGATTGAATACTGTTAGTTGCCTTTTCAATATCTTCTTTTGTCATAGTCTTAAGTTGTTCTGTAAGTTTATCAATGTTAACAAGTTTATCAAGTTTAAAAATTGAAACTAACGATCCAACACCTGGATCCCTATATTTAATATCTTCTAAGGACTCCATTCCTTGGTAAACATCTGTCACTGAATATTCATCACTATTAGTACCAATACCAATGAATGGATCAAAAATAACTTCCTTTTTTTCTTTACTTTTTTCTTTTTCTTCCTCTTCCTCTTCATCTTCGTTTTTTCTACTTCCATTATTTACATTAATAATATTTCCATTTTGTTTATCCTTTTTATGACGTGCAGTATGTGACATTTCTATTGCTTGAAATCCAGTCATATATACAAGTCTTAAAGATAACCATATTTTTTCTTTTTGTGGATTTGTTAGTTGTTGCCATAATTCAGATACATTAATCCCTGGTAAAATTATTAATGGACTAACAAAAATTGCTTCTACTTGTTCATTAACTTTATTTTGTGATTTTAATATTTCATTATGAATGCTCATTATTTTTAGATATCTTACCATCATAAGTGTAATGTCAAGTTTTTCATACATTTTTAAAATTTCATCACACCCAATATTAGGAACATATCTATTTAAGTTATGAAGTAATTCGTATAATCTTGTATAAAGTTTCTCAAAAATAGCCGATTCAGAAGTATTCATTAATCAAGTTGTATATTTGTATATCTAAAAATAATTTACGCGATATTAGCGTGTTTAGTTTATTATATTTGATTTTGAATCATTAGTTAATTTAAAATTGATATTATTCTTTTTAAACTTGTTAAAATATTATAATTAAATGTATTAGAATGAGTTCCATTAACATTTTTTTTAAATTATATGGAATGAAACGTATAATTAAATATGGTAAAAAGAATGAAAGTCAGCAAACAAAAATAACAGACGCAATCAATCAATTATATCTTTTTGACAAAGACATTAAACCTGAATCGAAGAAAAAGAAATGTGGAAAAATATTTTTAAAAATTATTTTTTTCATAATCAGTAGCTTATATTCTGGTTTTGTTTTAGCTATTATTTTTTGGCCGTTTATATATGCAATAGTTTTATCATCAATACATGCGGAATTAGAGTATGTTTTTATACAAGTATTTACATTAGTCTATGTAGCACAATTTGTGACTGGTTATGTTTATTATAATTCTTCAGGATACGATGATATGATTAGAAGGAATCATAAACATAATAAGATTATAGTTGTACTACTATGTATTGGATTTATTATTAGTCTTATACTAGCTGTTATAATGATTGTTTTAATAAGTTTACAGTTAAAGAGTGATATTTATAATGAATTTGTAAATGATAAAACCATAGTTCAAAAAGTATTCTTTTACATTCTTGTATTTTTAACTCTGTTTTACAGTTATAATATTTTCATATCAAATCTTATTATTTTTTCAGTTATTCTTGTTATTCATTGTTTAGAACTACGAACATATGAAAAAATGTTTAATGATTTTGTATTAGACTTTCATAAAGAAATTAGTTTGGCATCAATAATTCAAGATTATAATCTTTTAAAAAATATTAATAATAAATCTGTTAATGATTTAAATAATATGTTTTCTTCAATGACAATTATCGGTGGTATCGGTGTGTACTTTCTTATTCTTTTGTATGCATTTCATACTTATAGTGTAGCACATTATGTTGATATTGTAATTTACTCTGTTGTTGAAGTAATCTATTTTTATACAATTTATTCTCTAAGAAAACATGTTCAAAATATTGTTTCATTAGGTACTTCCCCTAAATTTATGAATAGATTTTTGTCCAAGACTAAATTTTATAATTTTAAAGGTGATGAAATTGAAGAATCAAGTGTGTCAATTAATTTAGATGTTATCAATTCAAGTGTTAATACTATTAAAGATATGTTAATGCGTGTAATGATCAGATCTAATGAAGGAAGTAATAGTTTAGATTGGTTAATTCTTAATGCTATTTTTAATGAGCAATGGGAATATTTCCAATTGTTTGGTTTTGATATTAATGATGCGACATTCATTAAAAAGATACTTTGGATTGTGATTGGATATATTTTCTTATCTCAATTTCAAACATATTGGGGTATTAATTTAAACAATAACTACTAAAATTAAAATATATTAAGTTCGTTTGTTTATTTGTATACTTTTTTATGTAGTAAGTTATATACTTTGATAATTTTAATGAACTTGCTTTTTTATAGTAATACTTGTGAATATTCTAAAAGTGTATTATTAACGCTACAAAAAGAAGGTTTACTCAAATATTTTAATCTAATATGTTTAGACAACCCAGAAATGCGAAAACAAGTTGTCGACAAAATTAAGTATGTACCTTCTATGATTCTTGTAGGTTGTGATAATGTCTTTACGATTGCAGAAATTTTTAAATGGATAGAAGCACAAAAATTTTTAAGTAAAAATAATAGTGATCCTGCTTACTTTAATACTAGTCCGAAACAGAATGGTACAAATAATCCTCCTCCTAAGCAGCAAATAAACACTAATAAAGATAAATTAAACAATTTACGTAACAAATTATGTTCACAACAAGTACAACAAGTACAACAAGATTTAGTACCTTTTGATTTATATTCTAAAGGTGCGTTACAGTTAACTTCTGTAAGTCATGATGATCCAATAATATCAGGTAATGTATATAGTAACATTAATGAGAATACAGGTAACACTATTTTTACAGGTGAAGAAATACCACTTTCTAGCAAACAACATAAAAAACTTGTAAATGAGTATCAAAATATTTTTCAATTGCAAGATATTGAACGTAATATGACACACAAAAAACCTAAACAAAAAATAGATTTTACTAAGACCAACATTAACACAACAACTGGAATAGCTACAGCATCTGGGGCGAACAAACTTGAAGATTTAGTACATGTTGGATATTATACTGAAGTAGTTAAAGATCTAACAAAAACGACCCGCTAAATTAATACAATTGTTATTAACTGTTTTAACATAAAACAAAAATGGTTTGTTTGCTTTAAATTTTAATTTTTTATCATCAATCAATAGTGCATTATTACTAACTTTTCCTGTACTATTATTACCAAAATTAGAACTATCCTCCGTTTTTACAACATCATCAAGTTTTACCATTATATTATGTTCTAATATATGAATACAATTTGAGAAATTTTGATTCTGCAATTTAGAGTTTTGTTGGTCGCAAAACAATGGAGCTAAACCCATGCGTTTTAAAGTTTCATTAAGCTTAATTTTAGTTTGGTATTTAATTTTTGGAATTATTATATATTCAAAACTTGTAAGTCTTGCATTACTGATGTATCTTTCAAGTTCTTGATATTTTATTAAATTACTATTATCCATTAATATTCCAAAGTTTGTACCATTATTACATTCTAATTCTATCAAAGTCACATTATTGTCTTGATAGGCTAACGCATTAGTATTCACACGTTTCATAAAATTAATAATTTTTTTATTTTTAGCATTGTCATAAAATATTCCTTTTTTTGTATCTTGTTTAAAAAAAGGTTCTTTGAATTGTAAAGAGAAAACAGCAAAATTATACATAAACAAACTGTTACTTGTGTTAGGATTATTATTATGAGCAAGCATTTCAGGAGTAATATTTATATTAGCATTAATTAATGTATCTCTTTGATTATTCAATATTTGAGTGTTTATTGCTTGTTTACCAATATTTGATTTAATTTCACTATTTATTGAATGTAATAAAAGTTGTCTATTAGAATTAGTAATTTGAAAAGATGTGCAAGTTCCAAAACAATATTTGTTGAAATTCGTTGCATATTGATGATAAGATGTACCGTTAACTAGAGCTATATTTACGCATTGTAAATTAGTTAGATTTTTAATATCTTGTGTTAATCTTGCCAAACTACTATTAATGTACTCAGATGGCTTACCTTGGAAAAATTTATCTAGACTACTACTTTTAGGATCTTTTAAGCTTACTCTAGGATTACTGCCTAAATTTTTATGTATATCTGCAGCGAATAGTGCATTAACAAAATTTAAACTACTTACTATTAAGATTGGTGCAACACAAAAAAATTTTGTTTGTACAATACTATTCATAACAGTTACAATATCCATTGCTAAACAATTAACAAATAATGACATAAAATATTCAGGACTTTGTTTAAGTGGTGTAAGTAGTGGAGAACCAAAATTTGATACATCTGAATATGCCAAGCCGCTAGACTCGTAGGAACTCACATTAAGATTGGTTTGTTTATCATACAAGTTAAAATCTATATTACCCATTTGATCTCTTGCCCTAACGGAATTATCATTCGCACCATTTTTGTTATCTCTATTATTATCTCTATTATTATTATCTCTATTATTATTATCTCTAATTTGTAATGGATTTTGAAAAGTATTACGCATAGTACTACTATAACTACGAACAGGCATACCGATGATACTATTATCATAATTGTTAATGATTGTATTATGATCTATGCCATTACCGTTAAATTCGCTTTTTTTATTATTACGAGTCGATGGGGGCAACATCCTAAACAAAACATTATTTGTATTGTTTTGAGAATATAATCCATCCACATTTCGTACAAAGGATGTATCAAACATTATAATATAATTGGACTCAAAATATTCACTCGGTTAAACTCAATGTTAAATTTTTTGTTGTATTTCTTATAACAATTATGTTTAGAAAGTTAAGAACAACAGATTATTATAAAGGATACCTAGAATTATTAAGCCAATTGACAAGTTGCGATAAAGATACTATCACGTATGAAGCCTTTACTAAAAAATTAGAATTAATTGAAATGTCAGGAATATATATTGCAGTCATTGAATTAGAAGATAAAATAATAGCAACTGGAACATTAGTTATTGAACATAAGTTTATACATGGGTTATCTTCTGTTGGTCATATTGAAGATATAGTTGTTGATTCTAGTTATCGTGGCAAAGGTTTTGGTATTAAAATAATTGAGCATTTAGTAAATAAAAGTAAAGAGTGTTTATGTTATAAAGTCATACTGGATTGTAATGACAATAATGTCGATTTTTACAAAAAATGTGGATTTTCTGTTAAAGGGGTACAAATGAGTATATATCATTCTTAAAAAATATTGATAATAATTAATTAAAAATGATATTTTAACATGTTATGCGCGTTTATTCGTACATTAATATGAAGTACGAATATATAAAGACAAGATACTAATGGATTCTACATTACCCTTAAGCGATATTATCAATAGCATAGCTAAAAATAAAAATATACAAGTAAATGAAGTAACATGTGAAGATGTTAAAGAAATTATTTTGAGTACACAACAAGCCACAACTGAAGTTGAAAACATTAACCCTGAAGAAAAAACAAGTTTGTCAATAAGAAATTATAATATTAGTTTTAAAGAGGACATTGATAACGATTTAATTCTATTTTACTATAATGAACAACATCAAAATTTAGGAGGACAAAATTTAACTAAAGAAAAACAAGTTAGCAACGATGTTGAAAATGCATGTAAAAGTTGCGTTTATACTATTAGTGGATTACAATATATTTGTTCTCAATTTAATAGGATAGTTTATAACGATGACGCAATGAAACTTATTGCACCTAATTTAGAAAATACGGTTGTTCAAAAATGTTATGAAGGTACTACACTACTAGTATTCAATCATAATAACAAATGGTTTATTTCTACTAGAAAATGTATTGATGGTGGAAGTTCTACTTGGGTTAAAAATCAATCTTATAAAGATTTGTTTGAAGAAACTATTGGTAATGATATTTATAATGTTTTAAATAAAGATTTATGCTACGTATTTATTCTTGTTCATTATAAAAACAAAAACATTGTTAATTATAATCAACCATTCAATCATCAAAATAAGTATTACAAAAAATTATACTTATCTAATGTAACAACCAAAGGTACTTATAATGAATTATCACGTTTAGAATATTCATTACCTAATATACCTTGGACTGAGGAAGTAGTTTTTGACTCTTTAGAATCATTATTAAAATCACTTGAAGAAATTAGTAATTATGATAGTACTAATAAAAGCATTACAACTGAAGGTTACATTGTTAAAATTTATGGTAATTCAAATAAAAATGGTAAATTTACAATTGGTAAATTACAAACTAATATTTATCAATATGTTATGAGTTATAAACCGAATGTTCAAAATATTTACCAAATTTATCTTGAATTTTATAAACAAGATAAATTAACTGAGCTTTTGCCCTATTTTTATCGTGGTAAAAGTACTATAATATTAAAAATCCATAACTCGATGAAAATACTTACTAAAGAAATCCTTGAATTATATCATATGACTCGAAATAAGAGAAATGAAAAAATGTATGAGACATTACCAAAAATTTATAAAAAAGTACTTTATGATTTACATGGTATTTATATTAAGTGCAAAAAGATTACGACTGATTATAAAGATGATAATAATAATGTTCCATATACAAATACGAAACATGTTGAAGAATTTACTGACGATAGAAATAATAAATCTATTAATATTCACGATGTTTACAATTTTCTTAAAAGTTTACCTTTAAAACAATTGGTTAAAATTTTTCAAGAAAGAGAAAATCTGATTGAAGTAGGTGATATTAAATGTTTGAATACTACAAATATGGATATAATTATTTACACAAAATTACTTTTAGATTAAATTTTATTAAATTAACAAATAAATGCAAATTATTATTTTGATATTGATTTGGTGCTAAATATACTTTTTTATTTGGGATAAAGTTTTATTTTGATATTAATTTGGTATTAACTACGCTTTTTTATAGTAATAATAAAAAAATATTAAAAAAAAATAAGGATAAACATTGCGTTTTTAATTTTTTAATCAAAAATAAGAATATTAATTAATCTAATAAAATATATGCATTGGAAATTTCACAAAGTCCTTGTAAATATTGAAAAATTTGTTCTCTATCTCCTTTATTAAGTTTACACCAAATAGTTTTGAGTTCGTATACATCAATATTATTACCTTTAAGTTCGTTGCTATTTTTGACTTCGTCTGTATCTATTTCTTTAAAAAAGAACTCCTCATTTTCTTCATCAATAAATTTTTTATATTTGAGAACTTTAAGAACGTATCCATCAATGAATTTATTTTGATTACGTAAAGAAAGATTTTCAAAGGCTTTATTAATATCTTGGATATTTCGACCAATTACTGAACTTGGACATATTTTGGCAATATATTTGGCCATATCGAGAAAAACTTCATTGAAATCATTAATTAATTCTTGTTTTGACATTATTGCGATACAAATATACTATTTGGTATGTTGCAAATTTAATATATTTAAACGCACCAAGTTTACATTAGTCATAGTATTATGATTTTAAGTTAGAATACAAAAAATGATTATTATTTAAATTATGAATATGGATATATATAACAGAATAATAATTAGTAAGATAGAGAATATGAATAATATTAGAAATAACAATAAAATCAATATTACAATTACTCAAGTATCTAAAACAGAGAATATTGATTTAGAACAAAGCCAATTGGTTTTAAAGATAGTAGGTTCTTCAGTTAATTGTACTGTTGTTAACACATTAAGACGTGTCTCTTATGATTTAATTCCTACATATGCTTTTCCACGTGAAGCGATTCGTATAGAAAAAAATACTTCTAAATATAACAATGATATGATGAGGTTAAAAATATCTCAAATAGGATATCCAGGTTTTGTATTCAAACATCCTAATTTAAAAATACCTACATTTGTACTACCTGAACAATTTTGGAAAAATGTTGATTATTCAGATAAAAAAAGAAATTTACATGAGGATGATAAACTTAAAATAGAAATGTACATTAATAAAACTAATAATGGAGCTAGTATGATGAATGTAACAACTCATGATATTACATTTTATGAGAATGCTAGTAAAATTATCTATCCTTATAAACAGTCACCTGGATTAATTTTAAGTTTGAATCCTGGTGAAGAATTTAAATGTTATGCTGTTGCACAATTGGGTATTGGTGAATCAAATAATATTTGGGCAGCATCAGGAAACACATTTTATGAACAAATTAAAGAGGATGAAACGGAATATTTGTTTACTATTGAAAGTGCAGGGCAAATTAGCGAAGAAGAAATATTAATTAAATGTTGCGAAATTATTAGAATTAAATTAGATCATATTAAAGAAATAGTAATTAGACAACATGAAACGGAAGAAAATAAAAATTCTAAAAGGTTACAACTTATACTTACTAATGAAGATCATACAATTGGTCAATTACTAAATAAAGTACTTCAAGATCATCCAGATGTAATATTTTCTGGAGTTGCAATGAAAGATAATCTTGTTAAGGAAATATTATTTAAAATTGTAGTTAAAGATACTAAAATTATTGACATAATATTCGAGTGTATTGATTATTTAAGAGATTTATATGCTAAAATCAGTGAGCAAATAGCTAACTTAAAACGCAAGTAAACAAAGTAAGATTTTAAATATTTGATTATAATATATCCATTTTTTATGAAAAATCAACAATCTAAAAGAAAACAAACTGAATCGGAAATACAATATGTACCTGAAATAGGTAATAATTTATTAAGATCAGTTTATGAAGAGCGAGCAAATTCTAATACATCGGCTCGACAAAATCGTAATAAAGCTTATAATACTAACCAAAGATATGATACTAGTCAAAGACAAAATGACTCTTCCTTTACATCTTTTGCTAAATCAGTTGGTTCTCCTTTTGAAAATTCCAAAAAAGGTTCATTAGATTATGATTTTAGTTACAATGGTTCTGTAAATTTTGAAAAGAAGCAGTTTAATGATAAATACGATGAAACACTTGAAAAAATTAGTAATGCAGTGTTCCTTGATGGATCTGTAAGTTTAGAACCAAGATTACAAGAATATTTGAGAAAAAAAATATTGTACAAAAGAACTGGGATACAACCACAAATTAAACTTAGTCAAACTTATCAAATTACACCACAAGACCGACAAGCTACGAAAAATTTTTTAAATGGTAAAAAGAATATTTACGCTAAAGGTAATTACAATGTTAATAATTCAAATGTATTATTAACACAAAGACCCGAAAAAACAGAAAAATTTGTTTTTCTTGCAGATCAATTGAAACATGATAAACGTGTACCAAAATTAGATTATACACCTAACAAATATCGTAATGTTAAAAATATCCAAACAATGGGCATGTTTGGTGAAGAAGTATATTGGAATAATGATAATAATTCTATTTTGGATTCTCGCGATTTTTCTGTGAAAACTAATATTGATAATAGATACGCACAACCTGATTCGCGAGCAAATATGCAATTACAAAGCATAACTCAAAACACACCTATTACAGAAGCCCAAACTAATTATCCAAGTTTTAATAATTTAGGATTAAATAGTAAATACACTAATGATAGATATCAAATAGCGGATACAATGTTTAACAAATCGAGTCGTTTGTAATTAAACTGTTCTTTACTTTATTACTTATAGATTAAATATAAGTTGATAAAAAATTTTATGTGAGATTATAATATACTGCACTTATGTACAGAAATTTTGGAGCAACAAATCAACTAATTTATGATAATTGTGCTTATCAAATGGATTTGCGAATGAGTACAAATCCTGGAGAGTACAGACTTTATTTGGGTCAAGCAGAAAATGAAAATAAATGTATTTTGGATGGAAGAGTATATTTTAGACAAGATCCTTGTGTTGTTGATGCCGAGTCAGAATTGAGAAACATCAAACGTCCCGTTTCAATGTGTGACCGATTTAAATATAATCCTAAATGTGATAAATCATATATGTGTAATAGCACTTTTGACCCCAGTAACCCATTAATCCCTGATCCTAGTGTTTGCCCAATTGTGTACAACAATATCGCAAGACCAAATGGGCCAGGATTTAATGTACAAAATATTGTATGGCATTGTTAATACTCTATAATTAAATTAATCTATCAATATTAACAATACTAACTTTTAACTCTACCTTTTTTTTAAAATTATTTTATTGATTATAGTTATACCAAGATGTGCGATAATATTACTAATTCAAGCATATTTTACGGAAATAGTAGCAGACTTAAGTATGACGAAGAATATTACAGAGATTACCTTGAACAAACAACTGCAACAGGTGATTACCGATTAGATCCTAATTATGTTGATAATTGCCAACGTTGTTTACCTAAATTTGGACCAAGAACTAGCCAAGGATCTTTGTCTTATGGTGTTAGTACTCCAGGACCTTATACAGTTCCAAACTTTAGTAATACTGTTGACATAGAATCTATCCTGAGTAATCGTAATGTACAAGCAACTAAAATGGGCACTGTGAATCCTCTTAATGTTACTGATTTCCCCGTTGTTAACGCAAAAATTTGCTCAAATTTCCTTGACCCAATTTCAACACATTTGACTAATCCAGCTATCAATTACAAAGGATTACCACTTAACAGATTTTATGATTTAAACCGTAACCCTCAAAAAAATATTTTCTATGATTATGCTACCATTACTCAACTTGAAACCAAGGATAATTATATGGAACGAATACCTGTACCTTTAAAAGAACAAGTAACTTTCCCTAAAAATTCATATCGAAATGATGTGCCAAAATTATCTTATGGACTCCCTAATGGTCAAGGTACTTTTTGTACCTATAATTATAATTAAAATTAAAATTGAAATTAAAATCATTAAACTTCTCCTTTAAAATTTATCATAAATAATACAAAAATGAAAACATATACTTGTTTTGATTGCGAAATTAAATTTCAACAACAAAAGAAATTTAAGAAAGGTGAGAATATTTTATGTAATTCATGTCATAAAAAAGATAATGTTTCAAGTGATTGTTTGCCTTTACTAAACCAACATGGAAACGATCTGAAATATTTTTTTGATTGTATGTCTTGCAGTCTTAGAACCTTTCTTGAAAATTCGGTTATTCCCGAAGAGTTCCTAGTTGGAGAAAGAGCTTATTGTCATTCTTGTAAAAAACAACATCGTCAAAAAGAAAATAATTACAATTCAAAATGCTCATGGTGTTCAGCTCCTTGTTATATGAGACCTAATTATAAAGGTAAAACACCCAAATGTAAGGAGTGTTTAAACCCTGTTTGTTCACATCGCAATTGCTCAAATAATAAAGATACAATAGAATATTTTGGCTTTTTGAATTGTCATGAGTTGGATTTATCGAGAGGATATTTATGTTTTGTTTGCCATGATGATCAGTATGGTTATGATTAAGGTAGTATATGTACATGTTATTTATTTTTTATTTGTAATTCTATTCCTTAGTTCAATTGTGTACTATTAAGAATTTTTCTTTTAGTACGCTTTTTACACTTATGATCTAAAAAAGTAATGAAGAAAATTGTAATGAATGTTTAAAAGCTGATTGTTTTAAATGCATATTTTTTTAAAATAAATAAGATTTGATAGTTATTTTTTTTAAGTTTTATACCAATGCTGTTATTGTAAAGTGTTTGATTTTGTATATTTTTAATTTACTCTTGTTATTTGTGGATAGGTAGCTGGTCTTCTTGTTAAACATATTGGCATTCTTTCTGTTGGCGTATCTGTAGCATCTGGGTATAAATCTCTTTGGATATTTGTTTCTTCTATTGCTCGATATTGTGTGTAATCAGTTGTTGGTCCTTTATCTTGTCCTGATAACGTAGGCATTCCACCATCACGAATAATACTTAATTCATCTTTAGCATAATTTTGTATCCAAGTTTTAACATCGTCTCTTAGTCTTTCTTTATCCACTGAGTGTTTCATTGGCGCAATATACTCTTGATTTTGCGTTGTTTGTCTCAATGTAGGTGCTGCAATTGTACCTTGTTGTGTAATAACATAGGAAGCATCATATTTAGTTCCTGCAGGTCCAATTCTAGTTATTTTTTGTGTAGCTTGACGTAATGTATTCTGTGCTTTTGTACCTTCGTTTGCAACTTTATATCCCCCTGCTTCTTGTCCCATAACTGGACCAAGTTTAGTATTATTTTGTGTTGTTTGTCTCAAAGTGTTAGAAGCCTTTGTACCTTGAACCGCAACTTGATAACCACCTTTATCAGTAACCTTTGTTGGTCCAAGTTTAGTATTATTTTGTGTCGTTTGTCTCAAAGTATTTGCAGCTTGTGTATTTTGAACTGCAACTTGATAACCTCCAGCATCAGTAACTCGTGAAGGACCAAGTTTAGTATTATTTTGTGTTGTTTGTCTTAAAGTATTAGCAGCTTGTGTATTTTGAACTGCAACTTGATAACCTCCAGCATCAGTAACTCGTGAAGGACCAAGATG